>ERZ1027036.940-NODE-940-length-14022-cov-7.839550_pt1 | contig 14022 bp, 5 predicted proteins | sample MGYA00519441_ERZ1027036 | MGnify/ENA primary metagenome ERZ1027036 (study PRJEB26926, sample SAMN06164792) | human gut metagenome | biome: ENVO:00009003; feature: ENVO:2100002; material: ENVO:00002003 | host: Homo sapiens | place: USA | collected 2012 ... | reverse complement strand
CCGCATGTGAATTTCAGGTGGAGGGGCAGGTATTTGGCATAGGCTGTCAGATATTTAGGATTGCAGGTCCTGTGATACTGTACGGCATATTTTCAAGCTGGGTGCTTGGTGTGATATACCTTGTTGTAACGGGCTTGTGATTGATTAGTATTATGCATATACGTGTTACTTTGTCCATCCCTCAAATTATTTAGTAAGAGCCGATCTTGTGACCGGCTCCTATTCAGATCATTAATTTACTGTTCTGATGCTTCTTTTTTAGTTTTTCTTTTCTTTTTATAGATTACAAAACCTGTTGGTACGATTATTGCTGCTGCAACTACACCCAGCACACCATAAAACAGCGGCTTATTCTCAAAGAAAAGAATGAAAGCGTTTGATGAAACTGTTATACCCTTGTAAATAAAATCAGTTGTATTGGTTCCACCATCTGTTCCGATGGAGCAGTCTGCACAAAGTATTGCAACCTGCTGATTTACGCCCTCCGGTACCTTAAATTTAATCTTTCCATCATTTCCATTCAGGTACTTTGTAAGTTCATCGCCTGACATATCAGAAATGACTTTCTGTTCTTTTCCATCCTTGTCAAGTATTGTAACTTTGACATGTCCAAGCTTTCCTCCATCATCTGTAGGAACAAGAGTTACGTTCTGTGATGTTCCTCTGTAATTACCGTCTTCCTCAATTCCACTGATTGTGAAAGTTGGAGCTGTCTTATCAATTACAAAATCAGCTGAAACGTTTTTCAAATCACTATATGCCATTGATGTGGCTTTGTCCTCTGACTCAACGACGAGATTGTATTCACCTTCATCATCAAAAAGTGATTTATTTACAGCATACTCGTATCTGTACCAGCTTCCGTCTCCTCCTGACTCTGTTACCTTGTAGTCGTTACCTTCCTTAAGGGCATTGCCATTAAGCTTGATATTGTAGTTTAAGAGTTCATCAGCATTAGTCTCGTAGAATACGATATCCTCTGCAGTTTCCTGTACATAATAGTCATTAACTACATCCATTGAGTAATCATTTAATGCAAATGTTGAGCCATTTCTGTTGACAGAGAAATCAATGAGATTATCTCCATCCTGTAAGTTTACAGTTGAAGATACTCCATCTTCATCAACAATATTTACAGTATCATAAGCATTTCCAGCCTTGTCTACTGCTGCACATCTGAGTGAGTACATTCCATCCTCCTCGAGGTTTCCATACTCAATTCTCTCTCCATTTCCAACGGATGAAGCACTTCCTTCGATTTCTTTTGTTGCAAAAGAACCATTCTCATATACTACAGCTGTCAGTACCGGAGTAAATGTGCCAAAGTTGGTATCTGTGCATTCAATAGCAAAACCAATATTTCCATCAGTATTGTTTGCTGAATTAGGATTTATTCCACTTATTGTTATGGCAGGCTTTGTAAGATCAACGCAGAAGCTCTGATTCTCAAGGTCATTTGCCTTGTTTCCTGCCTTGTCTGTGTATGCAAGTGTCCATGTGTAAACAGCGTCTGATGCAAAACTGATTGTTGCCGTATGTGTATCACCGCTTCCTGACCAGCCGCTTATTGTAGGAGCTGAAGCAGGATTTCCATTGTCTGTCGCATTCATTGTTAGGACAACTCTGCTTGTCTCAAAATTGTGCTCCTGAATTGTCACGGTAGCAGTTCTCTGCTCCTTATAAAAGCCAGCCTCTGCTGCATTATTATTATCATATGCTACTGAAATCACCGGAACAGTCTTATCTACAGTAAATTTTGTAGGTGCAAGTGAGTTGCCATAATTGACCTCACCGCTCTTGTTTCCTGCGATATCCTCTGCTGAAATATTGAAGGTATAATCAGCATCGTTTCCATAGTATATTGTAGCAATATTAACTGTGTCATCTCCGTTTCCAGAGCCACCAACTGTAGTCCATCCTGATATAGAAGGAACACCTCCGGCACTGGCCTCTATTACAGGGATTACCTTTGCAGGGTCAAAGTTACGCTCAGTAACCTTAACTGTTGCTGTTCTTGACTCCTTAAAGTAAGTATCATCTCCAAATGTTGTATCTCCACTGTTATTATCATAGCTTACTTCTATCGTAGGTGCCGTGATATCAATCTTGATTACATTTGTCGTCTTATAAGTGTTTCCTGCATTATCAACAGCTGTCACTTCGATCTGTACATCGTTACTGTTGTTTAATCCCGCATCAACTGTGAAATTTCTTGATACTGACTTAGTCAGATCATCCAGGCTTCCTGCTGTTGCAGTGTATGTATACAAGTCTCCTGTCTGTGTCTGCTGACCCAGGCTTGTCACCTTGTATGATACACTTCTGATACCTGAAACAACACCTGTTGCTGCATTGTCCGATACTGACACGCCAACATTAACATTCGAAGCATAGATGCCATTGATATCAGTTGGAAGTGTTACATTAATCTTCGGTGCCTGTGTATCAATCACTGCTCCATTTGTGCTGACATATGATACATTTCCTGAATAATCTACAATCTTCAGATAGACAACATAGTTCATGTCATTTTCCGGTAAACTGATAGCATATGAGCCATCCTTACCGGTTGATTTCATCGGTGTCCATGATGTAACTCCTGACACATCTGCAAATACACCATCCTTGTTTGAAACGTTGTAGCTTACTTCTTTTACTCCGCTGAATTCATCTCTTACACTACCTGAAACATACATCTTTCCCTTAGAGAAACGTGATATCTCGTATTTTCCACCATTTAAGATGTTCTTCCAATCTGCAAAGGATGTCCATGTAGTATCAGTTCCCTGTGACAGATAATTATACTTCATGTTACCTGTTGGATTTATCTTATCAATAACAAATGTATTAGATTTATTGATTTTGTATCCATCAGCTTTATTCTCAGCCAAATCCTGTGCTTCTACACGGATAGTATACTTATGATCATTGGTAAACTTAATAGTAAGTGTACTTACAGCATCTTTTCCGGCTCCAAGAGTCCAGTCACTATCCTTTACGATACCATCTGGAAGCTTATCACCATTATTGATATCAACTTCTTTTCCGCCATCCTCTGATACCCAGATATTTACAAGCTTCTGATTAAAGAATACACTGTTTTCCTTAACCGATACTTTTGCTGTACGCTCTGTATTGTAATACTCAGCACTATCAACTACACTGTATGCATCCTTCTCAGAGGCATACTCTACATTAATCTCCGGCTTTGTTGTATCAATCCTGAATGTCTCATCTTTCTCATCATCCTTCAGGCTGACAACTGTCTCATTGTCTGCTGTGTCTATAACCTGAACATAGATATTAATTGCACCGAGATTATCTGCTGAATTGGCAAACTTATCCGATATTGTAATCGGAATATTCAGCTTGTCATTTGTTCCTGCCTGTTTTTCCGGGAGAATACTATTAACATCTTTATTTGTTGTATCAGCCCAGGTTTCCTCTGTAGGTACATCTCCGGCAGCAGTTACATAGTACTTAATTGATTTGATTCCTGATGTAGCATCATTTGCTGTTACATTAAGCTTCACATCTCTATTGTAGAAATGCTTTGCACCATCAAAGTCTGCCTTGTCACTAAGACTGTTTTTCATTTCCTTGTCAAGACTTATACCTGCTGTAGGATGTGTTGTATCAGATTTGATTGCCTGTGAACATATTGTATAGTTTCCTGCTTTGTCATACGTTGTAGTTTTAACATAAAGATTCTTTGAATCATAATATGCATCTTTCGGAATTGTTATCGTTCCTGTCAAATCACCATTATCTGATTTTTGCAATGTATCTGCAGTTAATGTACCACTTGTCAGATTTTCGTTTGAATCCTTGCTGGCTTTTACAATATAATCTACTTTATCAACACCTGATGTCGCATCTGATGCTTTTACACTAAGTGTTGCACCGGAATTAAACCAGCCATCCTGGTTAGCACCAGCATTTACTGTCAAATCAGCAGTAGGGTTTGTTGTATCAAACTTAATTGTCTGACTACACACTGTCTTATTTCCGGCAAAGTCATATGTATATGTTGTGATTGTCAAATTACCAGTATCATAATCAGCCATATTAGGTATGCTAATACTATTTGTATACTCTTTTGCATCACTTTCAACACCGGTTATTAATTCTACCGGAGCATCAGCACTTCCTATAACATAAGTTCCATCAGTTCCATCTACTTTTTTAATTGTATAGCCTACTTTTTCAATTCCGGAAGTCTTGTCCTGTGCAGTAACAGTGAATACAGCACCATTGGTAAACCACTTATCACCATCAACTCCCTGTTGTAACTTCAATTTTGCAGTCGGAGCTGTAAAATCATACTTTGCTGTAACCTTTGTATCAGCTGATGACACGGACTTATTTCCAGCTACATCTATGGTATCTACATCAATCGTTAAATTATTAGAATCATAAGCTTTATCTTTTGAAATAGTTATATTTCCTACAACCTCTGTATAAGCTCCGGAAGCATCCAATTTCTTGCCAATAACATTTACCTTTCCGGTTTCCTTTTTCTTGCCATTCAGGTAAATATAATAATTAATAACCGGATTTTCATCTTCTGCCTTAATACCACTTGTTGCATCCTTTGCTACAACAGTATAAGTCAGGGTATCATTATTCCAGCCTTTACCATTATCAGAAGTCGAGCTGAGATCATCTCGTGTTATGGTAACTGTTGGAGCCTGTTTATCAATATTGATTATTTTTTCAACTGTTGAAGAGTTATTAGCCCTGTCATAAACTGTTATTGTAGCCTTAAGAGCCTTTGTATCGGCTGCATAATCACGACTCTTTAAAAGACTAAACACTGTTGAATAATTCAAGGTTCCAAGATTTGAGCCTTGCAACGTGACAGTTGTAGTATTTGGTAAATCAGTATATGTTCCATCGTCATTCAGCCTTGCAAGCTTATACTCATATCTGTCAATACCGGAAAGATTATCTGTAGCATTTAATTGTAAACAAACATTTGACTGTTTCCACAGATCTGCATTTTCGTCTTCAAGCTTATTTATCTGATTATCACTATCTACTATATTGACATCTGTGATTTTAGGTGCTTCGTTATCGATTACAGCGCCTTCTGTACTTATATATTTTACATTCCCACTGTTATCTACAATCTTTATATATACTATATATTTATTATAGGACTTGTCTAACGACTCACAAAAGCTGTATCCATCATCTGATTTATTTATTTTAATTTTTCTCCATTTATCAGCAGATAAATTATTTAACTCAGACTCTGATAAGACTGTATCCTTATCCAGTTTATTAACATAATAGCCAACTGTCCATATGCCGGAATTTCCGGTTGTTTTATCAGTTACACTACCTACAATATTCAACTGATTTTGTTTAAAAATAGATATTGCAGTGAATGGGTTTAATACATTTTCCCACCAGTTACCAATTATTCCAGCATCTGTTTTATCTGTTGAGAACTGTACTTTTCCAACCGGAGCGAGCTCATCAATATAGAATTCCTTTGATTTGCTATCAGCTACAGTAGCTTCCTCCGTTTTATTTCCTGCTAAATCCTTTGACGAAGCTTCAATTTTGTAAAGATGATTACCTGTAAATTTAAGCTTTGCAGTATATGAACCATCTTTATTGTCAGTCCAGATTTCATCATCTGTTTTTACAATAGCAGCACCTTGTACTTCTGCCTTGTTATCTAATATATTTACTGGCTTTTTATTATCAACCGCTACTTTAATTTGAGTAGCATTTTTGTTAAAAGAGGCATCTGTTACAGTAATCTGTGCATATCTGTCATGGTTGTAGTATTCTATCCCATCCTTTAACTGTGAATAATTATCATCAGTTGTATTTTCATCAGCTGAAGAATATGCAATACCTACAGTTGGTGCAGTATGATCAAAGTGGAATTTTTTATCATCAGAAAGTGATGTGATTTTTTCATTTCCTGCTTTATCCGTTACCTTGACATACACATTTCCTGCATTTGTGGTATCTGCAAATGGTATTGTTACACTCTTAGCATCAGCTCCAAGATTTTGAACATTTTCAGCATCCCAATTGAAGCTTTTAATGTCCCATCCAGAAGCACTTGTCACATCATCTGTGAGATAAACTGCTTTTATATCAGCGATGCCTGAAAAATTATCAGTAGCACTGATATCTACAGATATTTTATCAGTAAAATAATATTCACCTTCATTACTATTCAATGACAGATCCGCCTTAGGCAGTTCTGTATCAAATTTGATTATCTTAGTCTGTGTATCAGATCTAAGACCTGCATTATCGTATGCTGTAACATTAACCTTGATTTCTTTATTGGCAAATTTACTTGCCTGTAATGTAATCAGATAGCTTCCATCAGCATTAGGATTAACTGTTGTTTCTTCAAGAAGCGGCTTATCTTTTTCATCTGTCACTGTATACTTAACAGCCGCAATCTGCGAACCAGCATCAGACGGTGAAGCTGTAATTTTAACATCTTTGTTTATCCAGTCTGCATCATTATACTTTATGGAAAGTGTAGGCTTTACACTATCATAGTTGTATACTCCACTTACTGTTCCCTCGTTGATATAAGACACAGTACCATTTTCTGTATTTTTCTTTTCCTGTCCGATAACAAGAGCAAATTGATTTTCGCCCTGTGTGATATTATTGGCATCTATAGCAATTTCTTCTACAAAGCTGCCATCAGAATTTTTGATTTTATAACCATCTTTTGCCTTGATCCCGGTCACTTCTGAATACCAGATTTTTCCATCTGAAGCAGTATTTGATGTTCCAACTACCTCACAATATTTTCTAAAATCATCGTAAGCATATGGCTTTATTGTTGTAGTATATGTGTTCTCTGCACTGTTATATCTGTCATCCTCTGCAATAACAGCCTTGATTGTAACTTTTACTCCATCAGCACTGTTATTATAGCTCTTTGCAGTCCATTTACCATTGTTTGCAAAATCAGTATCCTTTGTGATGTACTCTTCTCCGTTAACCACACTATAAGTGATTTTGCCTTTGGCATCATTAGCACTTGAGCTTGCAGCTGTTGCAACCTCATCACCTACATAAACCTCTGTTTTTGCATCAGTAAATGAAAGTGTCTGGTCTAATTTTGCAATTGCTACATCAGACTGTGTGATTGTCTTATAACTATCACCAACAGATAGTGTAGCCGTAAAAGAAACTTTTCCGGCCTTCTTTATAGTTACTACACCAGTAGTTTCATTAACAGCTGCAATTCCCTGATCTGAAGATGCATATTTAATAACACTATTATTATCCGCACCTTTCACAGCAAGTTTTGGTGTAGTATCTAGTTTCCAGCCCTTAAAAACTGTGGTGAAGTCAAACTCTGTATATGTGTCCTTAACCATTGCAACCTTTGTATAAGCTGCACTATTAGAAGCCTCCACAGCGGTGCATTCCTTCTTCCAGAAAAGATATCCATCAGAAGATATATCCACAGAGTACTTACTGTCCTTGACAAGACCTGTCACATCAATTTTTATGCTATTTAATGCTGCAGGCTTAGCATCCTGCTGTTCATCTGCCTGTCCGGCAGGCTCATTTGAATTGTCAGAGCCACTTTCTGAGCCTGTATTTTCAGTATCCTTTCCAGCAGCGTCATCCTTACCGGTATCAGTATTACCCGGATTGGTATTATCTGGATTTGTATTATCTGGATTTGTATTATCTGGATTTGTATTTCCAGAATCAGTTTGTGCCTTAACCACTTCAGTCCTAACAAACCTTTGCTCAACTTCTTTTCCGGTACTGTCAGTAACAGTTACCTTGATATCATCTTCCTTGGTCCAGTTCGAAGCACCTGTCACCTTAAGGTAGATAGCACCATTTGTGTCATTCGCTTCAACTATCGTGAAGTTTGCCGGCAAAATGGTGACAACCATAAGTAGGGCCATTAAAAAGGCCATCATGCGTTTTCTCATGCTACTCACTCCTTTGCTTTAAATTATTTCATCTGTATGTATAAAGGTAATATCCTCTAATACCATAAACTGATTGAGAACCGTAGTATCGCTTGGATTCTGTGGCATATTTGAGGAAAGTACCGTTGTTTCCCCAACATTCTGCTGACTGAGAACTGTTGTCTCATTTGAATAATTATGATTCAGAACAGACGTCTCATTTGAGTAATTCTGTTCAAGAACCATCGTCTCATTACTTTCATTATCTGTATCCATTCCAACAGACGCCTGCTGTTCTAGCTTCATCGTGCTGATTTTTTCTGTATGAACCCCAAAACCACTTGTGATTCCACGTCTTTGTAGATTTCCTGACGGAGTCATTTTATCTGTCAGTCTGCCTCTTTCCAGATTAACTGCACTTGCCTTATAAGCTTTTCCACCGGAGGCTTCATTCTGCTTTCTAATATTTTCAATTGCCTTTTTTGCATTTCTGCCTGTTAAATCGCCAATTACATTTGGAATTTTAAGTGTAATAAATAGTATCACTGAAACCACAAACATTACAGCACATGCTATGGCACCCACGATAAAAATCAGCCTGTAAATATCATATGTCATTCTTTCTCAGCCTCCTTTACCGTGTTTATCTTCTGCTTTGTCGACTCGATGTTGTCCTGAAGCTTCTTCATATCATCTGCAATAACCGATTTGTCAACCTTAGTCGAACTGTCTGAAATATCATCCAAAAGTGCAATCACATCATCCTTGGATGTCACCTCCAAAAGCGGAGAAATATTGTTGTTTATAATATCATCTACTTCATTCCACACCTGAAGCTTTGAATCCACACTGTCAAACTGTTCCGATTCCTTTTCCAGCTCTGTAACCTTTTTCCAAAGATTTGCATACTCATCATACATCTTCTCTGTCTGCTTAACCTTTGCTCCACCATACTGACTTATGAGATCCAGACAATCGGAAATATCACAATATATCTGTGCAACAGGATATTTCTGCACAGCATCCTTGTACCACTTGGCGGCATTGGCATATCTGTCCTTTTCCACATTTATATCATAGTAGAAAAGAAAGCTCTCACCATACTGGTAGCAGACCTCCTGATACCCGTCAGGATTTTTCTTTTTCAAATCCGAAAGCACATCATACGTCTGCGAATATCCGTCACTGTTTTTTCTATCCAGTCCGACCTGTATCTTTGCAAGTATGTTTGCCTCATCCTTGTCCAATACAAAATCACTTGTAAGCATATCATTCAGCTTCAGATATGCATCTGTCCTGGTAGGGTCTGTAATTATTGCATTGTAATAGTCCTCATAAGTACCTGCCGTTTTCAGAATGTTATCATAGTTTTCACTTTTTTTATTCTCGGCTGAAACATATCCCCATATAGAGGTTGCTCCCAAAATCACTGTAATTACCGATGTAGTGATAAAAGCTGTAAGCTTTCTTTTTTGTTTTTTTCTATATATATCATCTATCTCATCATAGTGCTCAAGAGCATACATCAGCTCTGCCGCACTCTGATATCTGTTAGCCGGATTAGGCTGTGTACACTTTAAAATGATTCTTTCAAGTCCACCTGACAAGCTTGGGTTTATCTCTCTGATTGGCCTGATTTCATAAGGTGGCTCACATGGGTTTTTCCCTGTAACCAGATGATATAGTGTAGCACCAAGACAATAAATATCTGTCCTGCCATCCGTCTGTCCCATTCCTCCAAACTGCTCCGGAGCTGCATATCCCATAGTTCCGAGACATGTCGTATCAGCCAGATTTTTTTCTTTAAACTCTCTTGCTGTTCCAAAATCAATAAGAGTGATATTGCCATCAGGCTTAAGCATGATATTGGCAGGCTTCATGTCACGATATATGATAGGTGGATTCTGTGAATGCAGATATCCAAGTACATCGCACAGCTGCTTAGCCCAATGAATCACATCATCCTGAGGCAATGCGCCATACTCTTCAATAGCCTTGCTAAGTGAATTTCCCTGTATGTAATCCATGACGATCAGGAATCTGTCGTCATCCTCTATGACGTCCACAATATCCGGCAGATAAGGATGATTAAGTTTTTTTAGCATGTCTGTCTCAGCCACAAGACTCTGCTTCACAACCTCAAAATCCTTTACACCGTCTTTTCGTACCTCTTTAATAGCCCACTGCTTATTTGCTTTTTCGTTCATAGCCAGGTAGACGATACTCATTCCACCATGGCCCACTTCATTCAGTATCTTGTATTTTCCATCAACAAGAGAACCAATCTCAAGCATAAACTTTCCTCCTACTGTACCTTAATCAGCGCTGCTGTGATATTGTCTCTCTCCCTACGCTGCATGTTGAGTTCTATCAGAGAACGAAGCTGCCTATTCATCACATCCCTGTTTGTCATAAATGATGGTCTGATTGCCTGATAAATCTCATCAGATGTAATCTCATGTCTGAAACCATCCGAACAAAGCAGAAACTCCGTACCACTTTGCACATCTCCAAAAAACATGTCAGGATTAACAATCTCAGAAGCACCCACACACTGTAAAAGCACATTTCTGCGCGGGTCTGTTTTAGCCTGCTCTATTGTCATATGACCCAGCTCTATCTCTCTACCTACAAATGTCTGATCCTTAGTAAGCTGTATGAGCTTATCATTTACAAGATATGCTCTTGAATCACCGACATTCATCAGATAGTATCTCATGTCAGTGACAAGAAGCGCTACTACAGTGGTTCCAAGATTAACGCCCTGACCTGCTCCATACTGTTTGATTTTTTGATTCTGATTTGCTACTATACTCTCCCACTGTGCCCTGATTACAGAATCCTCAATATATCCGGGTCCATTCTGACAAATCATCTGCAGATCATCGTTGACCCACTTATCAAATGCTCTTATGACCGTGGCACTGGCAAGCTCACCCTTCGCAAGACCTCCCATACCATCACACAATACTGCAAAAACCATATTCCCAAGATTGGTAAAAATACGTTTCATCATTATGCTGTCCTGATTTGTTTTCTTGACTGTTCCCACATCTGTCTGGGCTGCAATTTCGTAATCCATGCCGTTTCCTCAATATATGTAATATTTATCCTGTGATTTTTTTATTAGTACATGAAAAATTCAAAATCCTCATTCGCCAGTCTGATTTTCGTTCCATGCTCGATTTTAGTCTCCACATTGCTCTGAATCATTGAACCATTCACATATGTATGGTTTGTTGAATTGGTATCAACAATATAAAACTCATTGTCCTTGTTAATGATATTTGCGTGGCTCCTGCTGACTGCCGTATTGTCACTCACAAAATAATCCACATAGCTTCTTTCTTTTCCTATTCTAAATACCGGCTTGTTGAGTTCTATTCTCTCATTATTCTTTATTCTAAGCAGATAAGGCTTAATAATCTGAGCCTGTGATGCTCCCAAAACAGTGGTCTCTCCAGCCTCTGAACCGACTCCAAGCACTGTAGTCTCTCCAAAATTACCGGCCTTTGTCATGTTCTCCAAAATCTGTGGTGGAACTGATGGATTTCCGGTCATGCCTGTATTTGTATTTTGATTCTGCACCGGCTGTGGCTGAACTTGTTGCACCGGCTTTTGCTGTGCCTGTGGCATCGGTTGTGGCTGTGCAAACTGACGCTGCGGCTGATTCGACTGAGTGAACTGTCGCTGTGGCTGTACAAATTGTTGTTGAGGTTGCTGTGGCATTACAGGTTGTGGCTGTGCCTGTGCAGACTGTGGACGCTGCTGTGGTGGCTGGCCTGGTATGGCGAATGAAGCATTTGATGCCTTCACATTTTGACCAGGCATTGCTGCTCCGTTTTTTTCTGCTTCCTTTTGAGCCTTTCTTTGGGCTTTTTGTCTCTCGTAAATCTGCTTATTTTCTTTACTGTAATGTGTCAAAAGTCCAAACATGGACATCTGCTTCTCACTGGTTGTTTCCACATATGTACCTGAAATATTCGTCCCCATCTGCACATTATTATTAATTCTATTCTGGTTTTGTGGATTCATATTAGGTACTGCAAAATTCACCTGATTAGGCTGTACCACATTATTTGCTGATTGTGTTTCACGCTGTGATTGCATTTTCCCCTGAGATGGCATATTTGTCTGTACCTGTGCATTCTTTAGCTGATTCATAGCAGGCTGCATAGGTTTAGGCTGCTGACTCTGTGACTGGCTCTGTGGTTGAACCGGTTTTTGCTGACCAACAACAGCCTTTGAAGCTGCAATATTTAAATTATCAGCATCTATATCCATCAGGAGCTTTTCAAAAGCATCCACAGAAAATACAGGTGTACTATTCAGATAATTAATAATCTGTGCAACATAATCGCAATTCTCATTTTGGTCAAACTGTGTACTAAACATTATCTGCTTAAAAAACATAGGAATATTAACAGACTCATTCTGTCTGACCAAAGGAAGACATACAAGCATTGCATCACACTTTGACACATCAACATAGATATGTTCCAAATCAATCAACAGGCTTCTCGCATCAATCATATATTCCTCTGTTGATTTAATTGCCTTTAATACGCTGATAAACACACCTAGTAATCTCTTCTTATTTACAACTCCTGATAAAAACTCTTTTGCTGACACTTTTGCAGAAATATTATATTTAATAAATCTATCAGTATCTGACTGGGTGAACAGAGTCGGAACAATTCCATCTATCTTATTATTAGTAATCATTCCAAGGCTCATTGTATCCACATTATCCGAAGCTCCTATTTTATATACCAGATAAGTATTGTTTCCTTGATTTTCATATGTAAAACTCATGCCTTTGTCTCCTTTGTTCTATGATTCATGATTGTATAAATATAGTGTCAAAACCTGCCATTTATCATCCGTCTTAACAAATGTCTTGCCCTGTTCATTGAAATCGCACGCATCATCAAATCCTGTCGCAATGACTTTATTACCCTTTTCATCCACATAGCCCCAGCCATTTGTAAATCTAACGGCCGCCAATCCGTTTGAAAAGCTATGAGCCTCATTAAATTGAGGCTTAATCATCTGTTTACCATCCTTATCAACAAATCCCCATTTGCCGTCCACACATACTGCGGCATATCCATCATCTGCAAATAGCCGTGCATCATCAAATTTAGTTTTTACAACCTTATTTCCTTTAGAATCAAATAAATAATAATATCCATTCTGCTTTGCAAATACCCTATCGTTTCTACATACTATTCCTTTACTGTCCATAACAACCGAATCATATTTATCTTTTGTTACTTTCTTTCCCTTGGTATCAATAAGACTCCATTTATTATCAGACTTGACAGCTGCTACTCCATTTCCCATGGCTGAAACCTCATCATAGTCACCAGCTATCTTTTTCTTGCTGTCCAGACTGTACAGGCTCCATTTTTTGCCATCATTTACAGGAAAAATATTATCCATTGACATATATCCCAGCTTCTCAATATTGTCGACAAAATCAATGACTATCTTTCTGTTGCCCTCGTTGTCTATATAAAATGCCCTGCCTTTGTCATCTATAACAGGTGCAACCTCTTTAGCAAACGCTCCCGCCTCTTCAAATTCGGATTCTATTACACGGTGCCCTTTGCTGTTCAGATAGCCCCATTTTTTTTCTTTCTTTACTGCTGCATAGCCATTACTGAACTCCTCTACCTGTGCATATTCACCTTCGAGATAATACTCATATTTGATATCTGAAATAATCTCTTCAATCTTCTTTGATGAAATTTTCAGTCCATCCGCTTCATCCTTTATCCTGAAACATGAGGCATAGTCTTTCTGCTCCAAATACACCTGAATCAAAAACTCATATCCCACCTGTTCCTTGGGATATTCACTTATGAGAGACTCTCCCCATTTGGCAGCTGTTCTTAAATCCTCCGCTTCTATATACATCTCTCCCAGCTCTGCCCGAAGCTTCGCTGAATCTTTAAGCTTTAAGGCATCAAGATAGTCCTCCTCTGCATTCACATAAACCTCAAGCTTCCTATTCTGTCTGGCCTGAGTTATATCATTATCATATCTGTCTCTTATACACATCTCCGAGCCCACGAGACAGGCAGAAATC
>ERZ1027036.939-NODE-939-length-14047-cov-6.211264_pt1 | contig 14047 bp, 15 predicted proteins | sample MGYA00519441_ERZ1027036 | MGnify/ENA primary metagenome ERZ1027036 (study PRJEB26926, sample SAMN06164792) | human gut metagenome | biome: ENVO:00009003; feature: ENVO:2100002; material: ENVO:00002003 | host: Homo sapiens | place: USA | collected 2012 ... | reverse complement strand
TACGAGATTTCTGCCTGTCTCGTGGGCTCGGAGATGTGTATAAGAGACAGAGGGTGAAATGCCGCAGGAAGCGGAAGACTTCATCGGTATCGATCTGATAGTATGTGAGCCGGACGTCCAGCCGGTCCAGCCCCTGCTGACAGCCATAGAGCGCCCCGTAGACCATCCCCTGTGCCCAGTGGCAGGGGTTCATGTCCTCGGCGATGGCGTCGGCAGGGACGGCGGTGGTCTTGATCTCGTCGATGACCGTCACCCCTGCCTCGTCGGAAAAGATGCCGTCAGCCCGCCCCTCGATGGTGAAGGTGATGCCCGACACTTCCCGCTCACCGGAGAGGAAAACTTCGGCGGCATAGCCCTCGCCCGCCGCCTTTTGCAGCCTGCGGTGGATGCGCGCGCCCTCGTTGGCGCGGTCAAAGCCGGTGAAGCGGCTGTCGATGCTGCCGGTGCGGAGCAGAAATTCCACCAGCTGACGGACAGGCAGACGAAACGCGGGCATAGGAGTCACTTCCTTTTATTTATTATTAAACTACCCCAGCCCCAGCATCTCGGCGCACTGGACGGCGGCTGCGTCCACCCGGTCGAAGTCTACGGCGGCGCGGTAGTAGGTCTCAAGCTCATCATGACAGGCCTTGGCCTGCGCCATCAGGTCGGCAGCCTGCTCAAGAAGCTCGGCGGCGGCCCGCTCGTTGAAGCGGAGACGGGCGCGGTAGCCCGCCAGATTCTCCCGGTCCACGAAGCGAGTGCACCGGACGGCCTGCACACCGGGCAGCTGGACGGGATGCCACCGGTTGTCGGTGAGGAAAGCCAGCCGGAGGGCCGGGATGAAGAGATGGTCGATCTTGTCTTCGGGGTGCATGGCGCAGGGGCAGGTGATGATGTGGTAGCCCCGGGCCAGCGCCTCGGCCCGGATAAGCTCCAGCAACAGCCGGGAGACGGCCCCACAGTCGTCGTGGAAGACCACATACCGGTCGGCCAGCGCCTGCACCGTCCCCCGGTAGAACACCGGGCCTTTGGGGGTGATGGCCGACAGCAGCCGCAGCTCCTCGCCGGCCTCGGCTCCGTCGGGCAGGCGGGGGAGGAGCCGGGCACAGAGCCGCTTGACGTACCGACGCACCTTTTCGAAGTTGGCGCTGCAGGCCTCGGCCCGGCGGCTGTCCAGCAGCAGGCTTCCTGCCGAGGCGATATACCGTGCGGCCCGGCTGCGGAGGACGGCATTCTGGGCAAAGAGGTGCTTCACCTCATCGGCGTGGGCGCGGAGGGCGTCGGCGTCCAGCGTGTGGTACAGGCTCACCACCTGCTCTTCTGCGCCCGGGGCGTCCGGCTCCAGAACGTGGGGCGCGGTGGCGTCCACGATGGCAGCGCGCTTGTCGAGGAAGATGACGCCGTCCAGACTGTCGGGGTCGCTGGCGCAGTGGATGCGCTGAATGGGCTCGCCCTTCTGCTCGGCCTTGAGGGCCAGCCGCTTCATCAGAGTCGATTTGCCGCAGCCCGGCCCGCTTTTGATGAGATACATCTGCATCCCCGGTTCCCGCCGCAGAGGTTCAAAATACCCTTTGAACCCGGCGGGGGTGGTGGTCCCTAAGAAGAAATCGATCGAATCGCTGCGTACAGCACTCATATCTTAACACCTCACTTTTGTCTTAGGGTATGCAAAAGTGAGGGAGAGGCTTAATCAGTAGGTATGCACACACACCTCGCCGATCTTATCCCGCAGCGCCACGAAGTCGCCGAAGGCCTCGGGCTTGTTCTGGGGCTGGCGGAGAAGGGCGGCGGGGTGGAAGGTGCCCATGAAAAGGATGCCGTTCTTCTCGATGAAGGTGCCGTGCTCCTTCGTCACTGAGAAGTCGGGGCGGATCATCCGCTGGGCAGCGATGCGGCCCAGACAGACCACGATCTTGGGCCGCAGCAGGCGGAACTGCTCCCGCAGCCACGGCATACAGGCCTCGCTCTCGGCGGGCAGAGGGTCGCGGTTCTGGGGCGGGCGGCATTTGACGATGTTGGCGATGTAGCAGTTGGAGGCGCGGTCGAGGTCGATGGCGAAGAGGTATTTGTCCAGCAGCTGGCCGCTGCGGCCCACGAAGGGCAGGCCCTGCTCGTCCTCGCTCTGGCCGGGGCCTTCGCCCACGAACAAGACCTCGGCGTTCTCCACACCCTGCCCGAACACGACGCTGCGGCGGGTGGTGTGCAGCGGACAGCGCTGGCAGGCGAGGCAGTCGGTTTTCAATGTTTCCCAATCCATAAGCGCAGTATTCTCCTATTAATTAAATGACATTTTCTTAACAAATTATCGCCGGATTTCTTCTTTAAAATATACCACAAAATTCAAGATTTGTCTTGAAGTTTTCTGACTCTGTGCTAGAATAAAAAGGAAGGGCACACCTGTGGTGCCCGGGAATAATTGCAAAGTAATTTCGGAGGTAATCAATAATGGCTGATATGTTTGCACCCCTGGTAGCCCAGCTGAAGGCAAACCCCAAGACGATCGTTTTTACTGAGGGCAATGACCCCCGCATCCTGGAGGCCGCAAGCAAGCTGCTGGCTGAGGGCGTGCTGAAGGTCGTCATGGTCGGCAACGAGGCGGAGTGCAAGGCTGCTGCCGCTGCGGGCAACTTTGATATTTCCGCTGCTGAGATCATCGACCCGGAGAACTACGCCGGTTTCGATGAGATGGTCAATACGATGGTCGAGCTGCGCAAGGGCAAGCAGAGCGCAGAGGAGTGCACAGCCCTGCTGAAGAAGTCCAACTACTTCGGCACCATGCTGGTCAAGATGGGCAAGGCAGACTGCCTGCTGGGCGGCGCCACCTACTCTACCGCCGATACCATCCGTCCCGCTCTGCAGCTGGTCAAGACCAAGAAGGGTGCTCATCTGGTCAGCTCCTGCTTCATTCTGGACCGTGACTGCGGCGAAGAGGGCCTGAAGCGCATCGCCATGGGCGACTGCGCCGTCAACATCGACTACACCGATACCGTCGATAAGGCGACCGGCGAGGTCAAGGTCACTGCTGCCGCCAAGCTGGCTGAGGTCGCTGTTGAGACCGCTAAGACCGCAAAGCTGTTCGGCATCGACCCGAAGGTCGCTGTCCTGAGCTTCTCCACCAAGGGCTCCGGCAAGGGCGGCACCGTCGCTCTGAGCCATGACGCTGTCATCAAGGCTCAGGAGATGGATCCCGAGCTGGCTGTGGACGGCGAGCTGCAGTTCGACGCAGCCGTTGCTCCCGAGGTCGCACAGGTCAAGTGCAAGGGCAGCAAGGTCGCTGGTCAGGCCAACACCTTCATCTTCCCCTGCATCGAGGCCGGCAACATCGGCTATAAGATCGCACAGCGTCTGGGCGGCTACGCTGCCTACGGCCCCATCCTGCAGGGCCTGAACGCTCCCATCAATGACCTGTCCCGTGGCTGCAACGCCGACGAGGTCTACAAGATGAGCCTCATCACCGCCTGCCAGTCCTGAGCTGACGCACGGATGAACTGAAAATTTCCGAAAGGGCCGCTGCCGCATCTCGCGGGCAGCGGCCCTTTTGCTGTACATCCGACCCAGTTTATGATAAAATAAAGGAAAGAATATCCCCCAGATAAGGAGAAAAAATCGAAGGTGAGAAGAAAGGCTCTGTCCCTTGGCCTCGCAGCGGTGCTGCTTCTGTGCGGCGGTACACAGAAAAACGAAAGGACGGCTGCAGCCTTGGTGCAGGCTGCGGCCGCCTCCACCATCCAGAGCAGCACAGCAAGCCCGGAAAGCAGCAGCATCACGCCGGAACAGTTCGGGGCGAGGGGCGATGGCAGGGCAGACGACCAGCAGGCGTTGGAGTCCGCGATGCAGTGTGCCAGCGCTGCCGGTCTGCCCCTCGAGCTGACGGAGGGGGCAGTCTACCGCTTTTCCTCCCAGCTTGAGCTGCCCAGCGGCCTGACCATCCGGGGCAATGGGGCTGTTCTGCTCAGCGACATCCAGTATGAGACGCTGGGGCAGGACCGTCTGGCCGTCGGCATCATCGGAAGGTCCAATGAGGACCGCGCACACGACATCCGGCTGGAAAATGTCACCTTCCGGGCGGCGGACAGCTGCCAGAGCAACTGCCTGTTCTGGGTGATGCGCGCCTGCAATGTGGAAGTCGTGGACTGTACCTTCGATTGCCAGCCCAACGACTGGTGCCGGGGCGCTGCCGACCTGTACGGGGTCAATGAGAACATCCGCTTCGAGGGCTGCGTATTCCGCCAGCTGACGGGCGGCACGGCAGGCGGCATCTGGGTGCGCAACTGGACGGATCAGGCAGAGAGCCGGAATATCCGTTTTGAGGACTGTGATTTTTACAAGTCCGGTGCAGACGAGGTCTTAGCCGTCTGGGGCTGGGGCAGCGCTGTGCGGGAGGTCGTCCTCTCGGGCTGTGGCTTTTATGAGACAGAGACGGAGGAGAGTCTGGCGGCAGGCAACCGTCCGGTGTGGTTCATCACACTGGGGCAGAGCGGCATCACCGATGTGCGGATGGAGCACTGCACCATTTGGGCGGACCGCTGCGAGGTCATCTTCCACATGGTGGGCGACAAGACCCATGCCGTCGTGGACAACTGCGACATCACCCTGAATCAGCCGGACGATGTGGCTGGGCATGACATCAGAAAGAGCGCGAATCCCATGCTGGCGCAGGGCAATGGCCGCGCCGACGGCAGTACGGTCATCCAGAACAGCCGTATTGTCCTGAGCGGCGACGATGGGCGGCGCATCAGCTATCGACTCAGCGCCCTGAAGGACAATACGCTGGAAGTTTCCCTCGGGCACGGCATCGCCAGCACCAGCGAGGTCAGCGGCAATACCATCCGGGGCCGGATACAGCATAAGATCTTTGAGGACTGCTCCAACGTGTGGAATAATCATGTAAATGTGCGGAGATTCTCGCTTCCGGGATGAACCGCTTATAAAAAGGAGGTCTTATCATGAGAAGAAAATTCATTGCGGCGGCTGCATCGGGGGTTCTGGCCCTGACGATGACAGCGGCTCTGCCCACCATCCATGCGGCGGCGGTGAGCATCTGGAACGACCTTACCCCGGGCACGGAGAGCGTCGAGACGTTCCAGTACAAGGACTATGCCGACCGCTATTCGGACGCCTACGAGCTTTACGGCTACGACGCCGAGGCGTTGTTCAACCACTATGAGACGGTTGGCAAGGCCGAAGGGCGGATAGGACGATTCAAGAAAACGGCGGAAGAAGATGATCGGCATCCCTATGTGTGGGACGCCGATGAGCCGTTGGATCCGCTGCCGCCTCTGGAATTTTCCGCGCAGCCGGATTGGTTCGATACCCGTACCCTCCCGGAGAACCTGTCCAACATTCGTATCGTAAAGGAATACGAGCAGCTGGAAGCCTTTATCGAGAGAGATGAATGGATCGGGGACCCTGTTCTGGTGCGGAAGTCAGAACTCCTGACCGAGATGAGCAGTCGTGTCCGGAATTACGAAGGCCGACGCGGCGGTGCCGACTATCTCCGTGCCATCAGTCAGGACATCGACGTATTGCTTGACTTCATGGGATAATGATATAGTATAAAAAGAAGAGCCTCACTGCAAAACAGCGAGGCTCTTTTCTGTTGGCAGAGCACAATACGAAAATACAGGGTTCGTCTGGCTCTTTTTTGCTGCATGGACTTTGTTTATGATCGCCTGTAAATCGGCATCGGTGAAGGCGTTTGCCCGCTTTTTGCCGATGATCGGTAGCACCCAGATGCGACTATTTATAGCTGTCCGCGCTGGTGGTCTGCTTCAGGCCGTCAAGTCAGAACTTGTACACGCCCTCGACCCGGCCCACCTTTACCTCTTGACAATAATTAAAAAATAATTATAATGTAAGTATGGAAACGATACAATTTGAGTGGGACGAAAACAAAAACCAGATCAATCAGCGTAAGCATGGTATTTCGTTCCGTGAAGCAAAAACGGTATTTTATGACGAAGAAGCACTAGTGATCGATGACCCAGAGCATTCGGAAACGGAGGATAGATTTATCATTCTCGGCCTGAGCAGCAAGGCGAATCTGCTTGTGGTGTGTCACTGTTACCGTGCGTCTGATACCGTTATCCGCATCATCTCGGCCCGAAAAGCCACTAAGACCGAATCTAAATACTATGGAAAGTGAGGTTTGTACTATGCTTCCTGAATATGATTTCTCTAACGCCAAGAAAAACCCCTATGCAAAGGCTTTGAAAAAGCAAATCACGATCAATATTGACAGTAATACGATCGACTATTTCAAGGCGCAGTCTGAAGATGTGGGCATCCCATACCAGACACTTATCAATCTGTATCTGAAGGACTGTGTAGCAAACAAGCGTCGCCTGTCCATGTCGTGGCCAGAAACCAAAATCGGCTGATACACACTATAACCCAAAAGTGTGGTCTGAAAAACGAAAACCACCTAGATTTTAACGAATCTAGGTGGTTTTCATTTGCGGAGCATAAACGACCTTGTGCGAACACACAGGGTTCGTCTGGCTCTTGTTTGGTGGAGGCGATGGGAGTCGAACCCATGTCCGAAAAGAGTTCAGCGTAGGTGTCTCCGGGTGCAGGCGATCTACAACATTCCCTCCGCGTCACGCCGGTCGTCAGGCTAACGCTTCAGTAGCTTCATGAGTTCCTGCCGGTCCGCAAAGCTTAGGTCCGTTCAGGTGCTGTGTCTAAAGGACGCCCCGGCCCCACACGACACAAGAGTGGGCGGAACGCGCAGCACTCAGGCTGCGAGCAACTGATAATTATTGTTGTCAGTTAATTTTTTGGAGGAGTTTAGAGCAGTTCCCCCACTGCTACCCGCTGCCCAGGCCTCGCTCCCCCCGTCGAAACCTTTACGCCCCCATAAAGCGCATGTCGCCATGCGCAGAAAGCTTGGTTTTCCGGGCAGGAATGCTGCCTGAAAGAGATCTAGTAGAATTTGCCGTTGGACTTCACAGCCCGGTCGATGGAGCGCTTGGCGTCACGCTTGGCGGCATCGGCACGCTTGTCGTAGAGCTTTTTGCCCTTGCACAGGCCGACCTCCATCTTGACGCGGCCATGCTTGAAGTAGAGGGAGAGGGGAACAAGGGTGTAGCCCTGCAGTTTACACTGCTGGTGCAGCCGCCGGATCTCGGTCTTGTGGGCCAGCAGCCGCCGCACCCGCAGAGGATCCTGATTGAAGATGTTGCCGTGGTCGTAGGGGGTGATATGCATCCCCTTGACCAGAAGCTCGCCGTCCTCAATATCGACCCAGCTATCCTTCAGGTTTACGCCGCCCGCACGCAGGCTCTTGACCTCGGTGCCCTTCAGTTCAACGCCGGTCTCCAGCGCTTCGAGCACGAAGTACTCGTGGCGCGCCTCGCGGTTTGTGGCGATGGTCTTGGTCGCCGGACGTTCCTTGGTAGGTGCCATGAAGCGCGCCTCCTTTCCTTGACTTCTTACTGTCCTGTCATTATATCACATTTTGCTGGATTTTCAAGAGCGATTTTTGAAGAGACTGTTAATGTTCTCTAAAATCCGCCTGTTACAGCTCGTCGCGGCCGGAGAGGGCGCGGTAAAGCGTCGTCTCATCGGTATACTCGAGGCTGCCACCCACGGGCAGGCCATAGGCCAAACGGGTCGTCTTGATGCCGAGGGGCTTGATGAGCTTGGCCAGATACATGGCGGTAGCCTCCCCCTCGACGGTGGGATTCATGGCCATGATGACCTCCTTCACCTCGCCGCTGCCCAGCCGGGCCAGAAGCTCTTTCACCGAGAGCTGCTCGGCACCGATGCCGTCCATCGGGCTGATGAGGCCGTGGAGGACGTGGTAGAGGCCGTGATACTCCCGGGTGCGCTCAAAGGCCTGCACGTCGCGGGGGGTCTCCACCACACAGATGGTGGAGCGGTCCCGCTTGGCGCTGGAGCAGATGGGGCAAAGCTCCGCCTCGGTGTAGTTCTGGCAGACGCGGCAGCGGTGGAGCCGGGTGTGGGCGTTCTGGATGGCCTCGGCCAGCGCCGTGGCGTCGGCGTCCGACATGCTCAGCACCTGATAGGCCATCCGGGTCGCGCCCTTGCGGCCGATGCCCGGAAACTGACTGAACTGCTCGATGAGCTTTTCCAGCGGCGCTGCGGTGTAACCCATGCGTATCCCTCCCGCTTAGAGGCCGGGGATGTTCAGGCCACCGGTCAGCTTGCCCATTTCGGCCTCGGCGGTCTCGTCCACCTGCTTGACGGTAGCGTTGACGGCTGCGGCCACCAGATCTTCCAGCATCTCGATGTCGTCGGGGTCAACGGCCTCGGGCTTGATGGTGATGCCGAGGATCTCGTGTTTGCCGTTCATCCGGACCGTGACCATCTCGCCGGAGGCGCTGCCGGTGTACTCGGCAGCTTCCAGCTCGGCCTGCTTGGCCTTCATGTCATCCTGCATCTTCTGAGCCTGACGCATCAGGGCGTTCATATCGGGGCGGCCAAATCCTGCGGGCATTCTTGCTTTCATAGTTTGTGTTCTCCTTGTTTGTTCGTTTTATTTTTAGCGGCCTCGCCCTCTCCGTCCGCTTCGCGGCCACCTCTCCCAAAGGGAGAGGCTTTGCCTTGCGGTTTCGCTTTTGGCTCTCCCTTTGGGAGAGCTGTCACCGTTAGGTGACTGAGAGGGCAAGCCATTTTATCGCTTCTTTTTCGTGCTGTCCTCGATGCTCACCTCAAGGCCCAGCTTTTCCAGTGCGTGGAGGGACTGCTCGGCGTTGGAGGTGTGCTTCGCGGCGGTGCGGGGTTCGTAGGGGCCGATGGGCACCGCGACGCCCGACACCTGCGCGATGAGCTTTTTGATGAGGCGCTGACTGTCCTTGTTCACCCGGATGAAGTCCCGGAAGGTCTTACCGCCATCGATGAGCACCCGGGTGCCGTCGAAGTAAGCCTTCGACTTGCGCAGGTAGCTGTGGAGCATGGGGTCCTTCTCCTGTAAGAGCTTGACGACCTCGCTCCACTGCTCGAAGGGATTGATGCCCTCTGCGGCCACCTTTCGGGGGCGGCTGAGGGCCGGGTCGGCGGTGTATTCCGGAGCCGGTGCTGCGGGGGCAGAAGCCTCAGCAGGCGTTTCCTCCGGGAGGGGTGCTGTGACCGGCGCAGCCGGTTCATCCCACGGCAGGGGAGCGCTCTCTGCCACCGGCGGCTCGTCGGGCGGGGGCGGAAGCTCTTCTTCTGCGGGCGCGGGAGCCGGTTCCTCGGGAACCGAAGCGGGGGAGAGCGCTGGCTCTTCCGGTGTAGACGTCGGTTCTGCGGCGGGCGCAGGGAGAGGCTCCTGCACAGCGGGCGGGGGCGTCACAGGTGCACTCACAAAGGGCTGCGGCGCAGATTGTGCCGGGGCCGAGACAAAGGGCCGGACGACCGGTGCGGCAGGGGCCGCAGCCTGCACGGATACTGCTGCTGCGGGGGCGGTCTGCGGCGGCTCAGAGAGGGTGAAGAGGGCCAGCTCCAGCTCGATGCGCTGGTCGCTGCCCCGGGTCATGTGCTCGAGGGCGTTGCCCAGCGTGCGGATGGCCCGGACGGCCTCCCGCTGACCCAGTTGAGGGCCTTTTCCGAGGTACTGCGCCTCCTCCTCGGGCGAGACGCCGGACAGAAGGCTCTGCCCGCCGGGCAGAGCCGCCAGCATCAGGGCGCGGTAGTGGGCGATCAGCTCTTCGGTCAGACGCTTCACGTCCACCGACTGCTGCCGCAGCGCGGCCAGCTGGGCCAGAGCAGCCGCGCCGTCCTGCGCTTCCAGCGCATCCGAGATACGGAACAGGTAGCTCCGGTCGGTGACGCCGGCCATCCGGCGGACCACGTCGGCGTCGATCTTTGCCGTGACGCCGGCGCAGGTATCAAGGATGGAGAGGGCGTCGCGCATGGCACCGTCGGCCAGACGGGAGATCAGCTCTGCGCCGTCGGTGGTCAGCTCCAGCCCCTCCTGCCCGGCAATGTACTCGACCCGCTGTGCGATGTCCTCCGGCCCGATGCGGGTGAAGTCGTACCGCTGGCAGCGGGAGAGGATGGTGGCTGGGACCTTCTGGATCTCCGTCGTGGCGAGGATGAAGATGACATGGGCAGGCGGCTCTTCCAGCGTCTTCAGCAGGGCGTTGAAGGCCGCTGTGGACAGCATGTGCACCTCATCGATGATGTATACCTTATAATGGCAGGCGCTGGGGGTATAGGCCGTCTCGTCCCGCAGGTCGCGGATGTCGTCCACGCCGTTGTTGGAGGCGGCGTCCATCTCCACCACATCGAGGATGCTGCCGTTGTCGATGCCTTTGCAGATCTCGCACTCGCCGCAGGGATCGCCGTCCTTGGGATGGAGGCAGTTGACCGCCTTGGCAAAGATCTTGGCGCAGGTGGTCTTGCCGGTGCCGCGCACGCCGGTGAACAGGTAGGCGTGGCCTACACGGCCCGACGCTATCTGATTGCGCAGCGCCGTGACGATGCCGCGCTGTGCGACGACATCCTCAAACCGCTGGGGTCTCCATTTGCGGTATAATGCGCGATACATCGGCGATCTCCTCCTGTCGATAATAAAAAATCGGACAGCGCTGACGGGGTTTGACCCCCGCCTTGCGTAACTCGGCATACGGATGCAGGCTGACTGAAACGCACGGGGCGCGCCGCTTAAGGCTGCTTGGTTCCCCACCTGACCTGGTTCACTGCGGCTCCATCGTACAGGACCCACATCCGTATGCCGAACCACGCAGCAGGCGCTGTCCGACAAGACACACGGTTCGTGTGCTTTAATATTGTACCACAGTTCAGGGAGGAATGCAAGAGGGAGTCAGTCCTGCTCCCAGCCGGCCCGCAAAAGCTCCAGTGCATGGGTCTCAAGGCGGGAAACATAGCTCCGGCTGATCTGGAGCAGCTTTGCCGTTTCCAGCTGGGTCAGCGGCGGCTGCCCCGCCAGACCATACCTTAATAATAGAAGCTTCCGCTCCCGGGCGGGCAGGCCCTCGATGAGGCGGCGGAGGCGCTGGGCATCCTCCTGCCTTTCGCAGCTCTCCTCCATGCAGAAGCCATCCTGCAGCACATCGGCGAGGGTGAGGGCGGAATCCTCTTTTCCGGCTTCCAGCGTTTCTTGGAGCGAGAGGGTGGGGGCGTTTTTCCGCTCCCGCCGGAAGTGCATCCGAAGCTCATTTGCTATCCTCACCCGAGCGAACGCCGGACGGAGAATCGGAACCATCTCCACCACCTTCGGGGGCGTTCTCGTCCTCTTCCGGGTCTACCGGGAAGGTGGTCCAGTCGATCTCATCCTCCGGTGAACCAAAGAGCACCACATGAGCCACCTTGCCGTCCCACACCACCTTGCGCACCACCGTGCGGATGGCAGCACGTTTCTGGGTCACGGTCATATCGTCGATGTTGTCGTGGAACACGGTCAGCAGTTGACGCATCAGGTCAAATTCCATCCCTGCCAGAACGCCTTCGTCCGTAAGGCTTTCCAGCTCCCGGATGCGGGAGCTCAGGGCGGCATCCTGACCGTTCAGCTCCTCAATGCGCTTTTTCAGGTGGATTGCGGCGGTGCTGTCTCCAAAATCGGCAAGGGAGTCGATGAGGGCGGTGATCTTCCGCTGGGTCTCGGCTTGCTCCTTGCGCAGGGCAGAAAGCTTGGTCTCACACTCGGAACGGTTGCCCGCATGGGCAGAACGTGCCTTTTCCAACTGCTTCATAAAGTCGCTGGAATGGTCGGCAAGGTGCTTGACCTGTTCACAGATAGCGGCATCCAACAGATTGCCGTTGGCGTTGGGCACGCTGCAAAGCTCCCGGCGGCTGCGCTCCTTCAGCTTGCACATATAGGGAAAAACCACTCGTCCTTCTGCCGTTTTGCGCCCGGTGACCTTGGGGTACATCCGGCTGCCGCAGGAGCACCACAGCAGACCGGTCAGCAGCGCCTCGTTGCCCCGGGATGCGTGGTAGGACTTGGATTTGTTCCGCTCCAGCGATTCCTGCACCCGGATCCACCGGTTGGAGGAAATGATGCCGGGGTGTTCGCCCACCGAAACGATCCACTCATTGATGGGATTGTAGACGGTGGCACGCCCCTTTTCCTGATCGCTGCGGTTGTAGGCAAGCACGCCTCGCACACCGTCAAAATCGGACTCCGGGGAGAACAGCTCTGCTTCGTTGCCCACAAAATACTGATAGGCGTCCTTGTCTGCAATGAGGTAGACGGGATTCTGCAAAATAGACTTGATGGAAAACCGGGTGAAAGAACGCCCGGTTTTTGTTTTTACGCCCTGCCGCAGCAACTCGGTCTCGGTCGTGGTCAGGGAATCGTACTGCTCGTAGAGGTCGAAAATTTTGTAGATGATCTCTGCCTCATCCGGCAGCAGCTTCAGCTTGCAAGCCTTTTTGGTCTTGCCGTCCACCGTGATGCGCTTGACGCTCTCGGAGGCGTATCCCGTGGGGGTGGTGCCGCCCAGCCAGCGCCCGGTCTTTGCCAGCTCGTGCATATTATCCCGGATGCGCTCTGCAATAGTCTCCCGCTCCAGTTGGCTGAACACCGATGCGATGTACATCATGGCACGTCCCATGGGGCTGGAGGTATCAAAGCTTTCCCGGATGGACACAAAGTCGATGCCCAGCCGTCCAAGCTCTTCAATCAGGCTGGAAAAATCGCTGATGTTGCGGCTGATGCGATCCAGACGGTAGACCACGATGGCACGGATCTTCCGCTCCTTGGCGGCGGTCATCATCTTTTTGAAGTCCGGTCGGTTCAGGTTGCCGCCGGAAAAGCCCTCGTCCTCAAAAACGACAGCTTGCTGTACAGCGGCATCGCCATAGTGGGTGCGGATATATTCGCGGCAGAGGTCGATCTGATTTCCGATGCTCTCGCCCTTGCCGGTGTAGCGGGACTTACGGGAATAAATTGCAATGGTGTCGGCAGTTTTGGCCATGAGATACTCCTTTCCTGTTGTCTGGTGGCCGTAGATGCGGCTATTGTAGCATGACAAGCCATCTTTGTAAAGAAAAATAACGATAGTCATACATATTTCATCACAAACAGAACGGAGGTGTCAAGGATGTAAACGGTCAAAAAAGGGGGGAAAACAGAATGTTTGACTATTTCTATGGGCAATCCGGGGAGATGTTCTCCTATTTCCGGGTGCCTAAAATTTTATTCCGGGACATACGCTTCAAAGACTTGTCCACCGATGCAAAGACTCTGTACGGCATCCTGCTGGACCGCATGAGCCTGTCCGTGAAAAATGGCTGGTTAGACGGGCAGGGGAGAGTGTATATCATTTTTCCGGTACAGGAAGTCATGGATGCGCTGGGCTGTGCCGACAACAAGGCAACGAAGCTCTTCCGTGAGCTGGAAAACGCCGGACTTGTTGAACGGAAACGCCGGGGCTTGGGAAAGCCGAACCTCATCTACGTCAAAAACTTTGCAGACCCACGATACCGTAATCGTGATAAGAACGATTCTGGTACCGCTGATTCCGGGGAACAGGATGCGGCAAAACAACGAGGAAATAAGACTGAGTGGAATAATACTGAAATGAGTGAGACTGACCCTTTCCTTTCCGGGGAAGGGGGCAGTGCGGATGAGCGCACCCAACTGGAAGAATATTTTTCGCAGTCTTTGGAGGTAGACCTTCTGCTCCGGATCTGCCCGGACGAGGAGAACACCATTTATCAAATCGTAGACCTGCTTGTGGACACCTGTTCCACCAAACGCAAGATGTTGCGGATCGCCGGAGATGACAAGCCCGCCGAGGTGGTACGCAGCCGGCTGAAAAAGCTGAATGCCGACCACATCCGCTTCGTACTGGATTCGCTGACAGAAAACACCGCCCCGGTGCGGAACATGAAGCAGTATCTGCTGGCAATGCTCTACAATGCACCCACCACCATGCAGCTTTCCTACCAGAACCAAACCAACCACGACTTAGCGAATCGGAGGTGATGAAAATTTCAAAGAAAGCAACCACGATTGCCATCGTCAACCAGAAAGGCGGCACCGGCAAGACCACCACCTGTGAAAATCTGGGCATCGGGCTGGCGATGGAGGGCAAAAAAGTCCTGTTGGTGGACGCTGACCCGCAGGGCAGCTTGACCATCAGCATGGGCT
>ERZ1027036.932-NODE-932-length-14101-cov-14.512459_pt1 | contig 14101 bp, 10 predicted proteins | sample MGYA00519441_ERZ1027036 | MGnify/ENA primary metagenome ERZ1027036 (study PRJEB26926, sample SAMN06164792) | human gut metagenome | biome: ENVO:00009003; feature: ENVO:2100002; material: ENVO:00002003 | host: Homo sapiens | place: USA | collected 2012 ... | reverse complement strand
TCTGCCTGTCTCGTGGGCTCGGAGATGTGTATAAGAGACAGCTATATTATTTACACGATCGCAGAATTGCAGGAGCTGTTGCGAATGTCGCATACGACAGTGACAAAGCTTCTTTATGAGCTTGACAGTGTGCATGGGATTGGATTGATCGAACGGTATCGGCAGGGGAATAATCGTCCTTCTGTCATATATGTGAAAAATTTTGTGAAACGGAGCAGAGGAAAGCCCGTAAGATACTTTGCTTCTGGAACGCCAGAAACTGGAAATCCAGACTGCAAGGAATTGGAAATCCGGATTGCAAGAAACTGGAAGTCCGGAACGCAAAAAAATAGAAGTCCGGACTGCAAGAATCTGGATGGAAGTAATACTAAGATAAATAAGACTGAAAAGAATCATACTGATAAGAGTAATGGCAATACTCCCGCTTTGGAAGAAAAATTCAGTCTAAATGGGAGATTTAAAAATGTTGTTCTGTCGGAAGCAGAACTGCAGGAGTTGATGACGCTATTTCCATGGGATTACCAGAAACGGATAGATCATCTTTCTGTTTATATGAAATCCAGTGGAAAAGAGTATCAGAATCATTTTGCAACAATCTGTCTTTGGTCAGAACGAGATGGAGCCAGGGCAGGAAGGGATAAATATGAATTTCATGAAGGAGAAAGCCTGTGATGGAAAATAAAGTAACAGCAGATTATCTGGATGAAGAGGGATGTCTTCATTGTGGTATCTGTGGAAAAAGAAAACAGATGAAAGTTAGTCTGATGGGATTTGAGCATGTAGTGTCCTGTTTGTGTGAATGCGAGGTAAAAGCCAGACAGGAACTTGATGAGAAGATGCAGCGGGAAGAAGCACAGCGGCAGCTTTATCAGAGAAAATCCATCGGACTTCGGGAAAGAAGATTTTGGGAATGGAAATTTGAAAATGACAATGGAAGCAATCAGAAGATACTAATTGCCAGGCAGTATGTAGAAAACTGGACAGATATGAAGAGAAAAAATGTAGGATTGCTTTTGATGGGACCAGTTGGAACTGGGAAAAGTTTCTTTGCAGGCTGTATTGCAAATGCACTTTTGGAACAGGGAGAACGTGTCATGATGACGAATTTTTCCAGGATTTTAAATGAAATGACCAGCTATCAGGCAGATAAGAACCAGATTATACAAAATCTTGTGGATTATCCGCTGCTGATTATTGATGATTTAGGAATAGAACGAAATTCTGAGTTTGCTTTGGAGCAGGTCTATAATGTGATAGACAGCCGCTATTGTAAAATGCTTCCGCTGATCGTAACAACGAATCTGGGACTGAATGAAATGAAATCCAAAGATTTGGATACTGCCCATCAGCGTATTTACAGTAGAATACTTGAAATGTGTGTTCCCATCTATTGTGGTGGAGAAGATAAGAGAAAAGAAGAAGGGACAGAAAAACTCGTACAGGTGCAGAACCTGATTACCGGTTAATCTGTCTTTTTTCATTAAAGGGGGTGATTGCCATGATTACAGATCTGGACAGCAGTTGAATCGCTGAAAGGAGGGAAAAGTCATGCAGGAAGAGGTAACTCAGAAAACGGTCACGTTCTGTATTCGAGCAACTAAGATTACAGCAGACCTGTTGAAAAAGGTTCTTGTTGCGTATCTGCGTCATCAGAAGCAGAAATCAGTAGAGAAGAAAGCACAGAAAAATCAGCCGAAACAGGGAAAGGTCACGGTAAAAGAGCTGGCAAAACAGAATGCCGGGATGGTCAATATCGAGATCACGGACAAAAATATCAAGTCCTTTGAACGGTATGCCAGAAAATATGGGATCAATTATGCTTTGAAAAAAGACAAGAGCAAAGAGCCTCCGGTTTATCTGGTATTTTTCAAGGGACGTGATCAGGATGCCCTCAATGCTGCTTTCCGTGAGTTTTCCCAGAAACAGATTCAAAAAGCGAATAAGCCTTCCATTCATAAGCGTCTTGCAGCTTACCGGGCAATGATGCCAAAGAAGACGAAGGACAAAGTAAAGAACCGGCATCAGGAGCAGAGTCGATGAAAAAGAAAAGCAGCAAAACTCTGATGCAGAAGTGGAAGAATAAAATCGGGGGTAAGCTGTCCGCCCTGGATAAAAAGAAACTGGTTCTTACAAATATCCCTTATGCTCTGGCTGCTTTCTATGCAGACCGGGCATTTTTTCTTTACCGGAACAGTCCGGGAGAAGATATGGGGAACAAACTTTTATATGCAATGGAACACGCAGACCGGATTTTTGCTGGTTTTGTGTTAAGCAATAACTGGAAAGATCTGCTAGCAGGTATTGTTGTTGCAGTCGTTCTGAAAGTGTTGGTCTGGCAGAAACAGGCAGACGCAAAGAAATTACGGAAAGGCATCGAGTATGGTTCAGCCAGATGGGGAACTGCAGAGGATATCAAGCCTTATATGTCGGAAGATCCATGGATGAACATTCCATTGACAGCAACAGAAGCACTGACCATGGAGAGCAGACCGAAGCAACCGAAGTATGCAAGAAATAAAAATATAGTGGTCATCGGCGGCAGTGGTTCCGGTAAGACACGTTTTTTCGTAAAACCATCGGTCATGCAGATGAACTGTTCCATGGTCATTACAGATCCGAAAGGCACTTTGATTGAAGAGTGCGGGAAGATGTTAGCAAAGGGACCACCTAAGAAAGATAAGAATGGAAATATTATGAAAGATAGATCTGGAAAAATGGTACATGAGCCATATGTGATTAAGGTTCTGAATACCATCAATTTTTCCAAGTCCCTTCATTACAATCCATTTGCTTATATACGGTCTGAAAAGGATATCCTGAAGCTGGTAACGACAATCATTGTTAATACCAAAGGTGAAGGGGAAAAAGCTTCCGAAGATTTTTGGGTGAAAGCAGAGAGATTGCTGTACACAGCACTGATTGCTTTTATCTGGTATGAAGGGGATGAAGAGGAAAAGAATCTGAATACCCTTCTGGATCTTTTGAATGAAAGCGAAACCCGTGAAGAGGATGAAACTTACCAGAACCCGGTGGATATGATGTTCCGGGAACTGGAAGAAAGGGATCCGCAGCACTTTGCGGTCAGACAGTATAAAAAATACAAAATGGCGGCTGGCAAAACTGCCAAAAGTATTCTTATTTCTTGTGGTGCGAGGCTGGCACCATTTGATATAGCAGAACTCCGTGAGATCATGTCTTATGATGAAATGGAACTGGATAAGATCGGTGACAGGAAAACAGCCTTGTTTCTGATTATGTCCGATACGGATACCACATTTAACTTTGTGATTGCCATGCTACAGTCACAGCTTTTCAATCTGCTTTGTGACAAGGCAGATGATGAGTATGGTGGAAGACTGCCAGTTCATGTGCGTGTCATCGCTGACGAGTTTGCCAACATCGGACAAATTCCTCAGTTTGACAAGCTGATTGCAACTATCCGAAGCAGGGAAATCTCTGCTTCTATTATTTTGCAGTCACAGAGTCAGCTAAAGGCAATGTATAAGGATAGTGCAGATACGATTCTGGGCAACTGTGACACGACTTTATTCCTTGGTGGGAAAGAGAAGACTACCTTAAAGGAAATGAGCGAGCTTCTGGGTAAGGAAACTATTGACCTGTATAACACTTCGGAGACGAGAAGTAATCAGAAGTCTTTTGGATTGAATTACCAGAAAACGGGCAAACAGCTGATGACAGAAGATGAGATTGCAGTCATGGATGGAGGAAAATGTATCCTGCAGATCCGTGGTGCCAGACCATTTTTCTCGGACAAATATGATATCACGAAACACAAAAACTATCGGCTTCTTGCAGATGAAAACGAGAAGAACCGGTACAAAGTAGAAAAAGAGTTAAATCCGCAGTACACACCGAAACCTGAAGAAGAGGTGGAAGTAATTCATGTAGAACTGTCGGAGTAACCTTGGGAATGAACGAAAAATAATGAGGAAAGGAATAACTGACATTAGGTGCGCCGGCTTTTTAGTCGGTGTTTTTTCATTCCCGTAAACACCTGAAAGAAGTCAGTTTTGGTGAATGTATATGGCATTTTTTAGCAGTGCAATTACAACTTTAAAAACTCTTGTAGTCGCAATCGGCGCAGGCCTTGGCGTGTGGGGTGTCGTAAACCTTCTGGAAGGATATGGAAATGACAATCCCGGCGCTAAGAGCCAGGGCATCAAACAGCTGATGGCTGGTGCCGGAATCATGCTGCTGGGAACTACCCTGATTCCACAGCTGGCAACATTGTTCTCTTAAGAGGAGTGGTAGATGAACACCATCATTGAGAGAATTACGGAAGCGATAAAGGATATCCTGATCGGGCTTATTAAGTCAAGTTTGGATAACATGTTCACGTCTGTCAATGAGCAGGTGGGAACCATAGCCGGGCAGGTGGGACAGACACCGCAGGGATGGAATGCAGGGATTTTTAATCTGATTCAGAATATATCCCAAACGGTGATTGTCCCCATTGCGGGACTGATCATCACCTTTGTCCTGTGCTATGAATTGATCACGATGGTAACACAGAAAAACAATTTCCATGAATTTGAGACTTATAACATTTTCCTCTGGATCTTCAAAGCGTATGTAGCCATTTATCTGGTGACAAATACGTTCAATATCACGATGGCGGTCTTTGATGTTGGCCAGCATGTGGTCAACAATGCCGCCGGGGTGATATCAGGAAACACTGCGGTGGATGCAACAGAAGCAATTTCACGGATTGTGGATGCCCTGGAGGATATGGAGTTAGGGGATTTGTTCCTGCTATCCATGGAAACAATGTTGATCAGTGTAACCATGCACATTCTGTCAATTATCATTACGGTAATCTTGTACGGAAGAATGATAGAAATTTACCTTTATACTTCCATAGCACCAATTCCGTTTGCCACCATGACCAATAAGGAATGGGGTAATATCGGAAACAACTATTTAAAAGGCTTGTTCGCACTGGCATTTCAGGGATTCTTCATGATGGTCTGTGTGGGAATTTATGCAGTTTTAGTAAATGCAATGACCATATCCAGTGACCTTCATGCAGCAATGTTTTCAGTAGCGGCTTATACCGTGATTCTTGCATTTTCATTATTCAAGACCGGAAGCCTTAGCAAATCAATATTTAATGCCCACTAACGGGCAGGAAAGGAGCGCATACCATGGCGTATGTACCAGTACCAAAAGACCTTACCAAGGTCAAAACAAAAGTAGCATTAAATCTGACAAAGCGGCAGTTGATTTTCTTTTCACTTGCCGCAGTTGTGGGAATTCCGTTTTATCTGGTCATGAGAAAACCAATCGGTTCCAGTATCGCAGCCATCCTGATGGTAACGATTATGCTTCCGTTTTTCTTCATGGCAATGTATGAAAAAGACGGTCTTCCCTTTGAAAAAGTGGTGGCAAATATCATTCGACAGAAGTTTATCTGTCCGGCAGTAAGACCATATAAGACAGAAAATTTTTATCAGGAGATTTCCACCCTTGTGAAAAAGGAGGGTGTGCCGGATGGCAAAAAAGACAAAGCAGGAGGCTCAGCAGGAGCGTCTGTCCCTGGCGGAAAAAAGAAACCGTCAGGAAAGAAGAAACAAAAAAAGTAGAAAAGAAAGAGAACAGGAAAAGCGTAGAAAGAAGCAGGAACGGGATCGTAGGAAACAGAAAAACATTCCTACAACTGCACAGCAGAGTATTCCGTATATTCGGATGCTGCAGGATGGTATCTGCCAGGTGACAAAGACCTTTTTCTCCAAGACGATTCAGTTTTATGACATCAACTATCAGCTTGCTTTAAATGAGGATAAGACCACGATATTTGAAAATTACTGTGATTTCTTAAATTACTTTGATTCTTCCATCAGTGTGCAGCTGTCCTTTATCAATCAGCAGGTGGATGTGGCAGAATTTGAAAAAAGTATTGATATTCCGGATCAGAACGATGACTTCAATGCCATTCGTGAAGAGTACCGTGCTATGCTGAAAAATCAGCTTTCCAAAGGAAATAATGGTCTGGTAAAGACAAAGTATATCACTTTTGGAATCGAAGCAGAAAACCTGAAGGTGGCAAGACCAAGGCTTGAAAGAATCGAAACAGATATCTTAAATAACTTTAAGGTTTTGGGAGCACAGGCGCATTCCCTGAATGGTCTGGAAAGGCTGGAGATTCTATATCATGTGTTCAACCAGGATCGGATTGAACCATTTAAGTTCCAGTATAAGATGCTTCCAGAAACAGGATTAAAGACCAAAGATTTTATTGCACCGACTTCCTTTAACTTTTCCAAGAATCAGACATTTTTGATGGGAAGAACGATGGGAAGTGTGAGTTATCTGCAGATTCTGGCACCGGAGCTTACAGACCGGATGCTTGCAGATTTCCTGGATGTGGATGACAGCATCAATGTCAACATTCATATCCAGTCCATTGACCAGAGTTCTGCGATCAAGATGATCAAGAGTAAGATTTCAGATCTGGATAAGATGAAGATTGAAGAGCAGAAACGGGCGGTACGTTCCGGTTATGATATGGACGTGCTTCCATCGGACCTTGTGACTTATGGAGAAGAGGCGAAGAACCTGTTGGAAGATCTGCAGTCCAGAAATGAGCGAATGTTCCTTGTAACGGTTCTGATAATGAATACCGCAAAGAAGCGTCAGAAGCTGGATAATAATATTTTCCAGGTGCAGGGAATTGCACAGAAATATAACTGTTCCTTAAAACAGCTGGATTATCAGCAGGAAGCAGCACTCATGTCCTGTATTCCGCTGGGAGTCAATCGGATTGAAATTCAGAGAGGGCTTACCACATCTTCAACAGCGATCTTCGTGCCGTTTACGACACAGGAACTGTTTCAGGAAGGGGAAGCTCTTTATTATGGACTGAATGCATTATCCAACAACATGATCATGGTTGATCGGAAGCGTCTGAAGAACCCAAATGGACTGATTCTTGGTACACCAGGTTCCGGTAAGTCTTTCTCAGCAAAGAGGGAAATTACAAACTGCTTTTTGATCACGGAAGACGATATCATTATCTGTGATCCAGAAGCCGAATATTCGGCACTTGTGCAGGCACTGTATGGGCAGGTAGTTCGGGTTTCGCCAGTATCTGACCAGTATATCAATCCAATGGATCTGAACCTGAACTATTCCGAGGAAGATAATCCACTGTCACTGAAAGCAGATTTTATTCTGTCTTTGTGTGAGCTGATTGTTGGAGGAAAGAATGGACTGGAGCCGGTAGAAAAGACCATCATTGACCGCTGTGTACGGTTAGTATATCAGGAATATCTTGCCGATCCAGTGCCGGAGAAGATGCCAATCCTGGAGGATTTATACAACCTTCTGAGAAAACAGGAAGAGCCGGAAGCACAGCGACTGGCCACTTCGTTGGAAATTTATGTTACAGGTTCTCTGAATGTGTTTAACCATCAGACAAACGTGGATATTAATAACCGTATTGTCTGCTTTGATATCAAGGAACTTGGTAAACAGTTGAAAAAGATTGGGATGCTTGTAATCCAGGATCAGGTCTGGAACAGGGTAACGATGAACCGTTCTGCCCATAAATCCACCAGATACTATGTGGATGAGTTCCATCTTCTCTTAAAAGAGGAGCAGACCGCAGCTTATAGTGTGGAGATCTGGAAGAGATTCCGTAAATGGGGTGGTATCCCGACAGGAATTACCCAGAACATTAAGGATTTATTGTCTTCCAGGGAAATCGAGAATATTTTTGAAAACTCTGATTTCATTTATATGCTCAACCAGGCTTCCGGAGACAGGCAGATTCTGGCAAAACAGCTGAATATCTCACCAACCCAGCTGTCCTATGTAACCAACAGTAATGAGGGTGAAGGACTTCTGTTCTATGGAAATGTCATTATCCCATTCGTAGACAGATTTCCGAAGAATTCCCTCTATAAAATCATGACAACCCGCTTGGAGGAAACTTCTGAAGCAGGTTAAATCAAAGGAGAAAACAATGTTACGAGCAATTTCATATGTATTAACTTTTAGTGGCGGTGCTGTTTTTGGCATCGCTTTTCTCTGTTTATTACAGGCAGGGAAAGGGTATCCGAAGAAGGAGGAGTAAGTAGTGGCAGAACAGAGAATGAAAGTCAGGGATAAGAAAGTCCAGAAGATGACCAAGGATGGTCTGATGGAAGAAAACCTGACGGATAAATCTTCTGTTCGTGTCAGTAACCGTGCCGGTGATGTGCAGATGGGAGGAAAACAGGGGGAAAAAGAATTAAGCCTTGTGGATAAGTCTTCCCGCCAGTCTGAACGGAGTGGGAAAAATATTCGTCCTTCTGTGCAAAAATCCAGAGATGCACCGGAACTGATACGGACAGAGAAGCAAAGTGAGGATTTTGGACAAAATAGAAAACAGCAAAACCGGAAAAGGATTCGTGCTGAAGTCGGAAAAGAATCCAGACTTGCAGGAAAATCTGAAGCCGGACAGTCAGGGAGACTGAAAGAAAAACGTGCTGATCTATCAGAAAACAGAGGAGACAGCCGGAGAAATCAGACCGGCGGCAGCAAAAAGCCAAAACAAAAACAGCGTTTGAAATTTGCTTATGAGGAAACTGGTGCTTCTGTGAAAAATGACAAAGATATGGAGAAATTGAACCAGATGGATACGGAGGGAGTCAATTTCCGCCATCAAAAACAGAAGGAAAAAGCCAAAAAGTTTTCTTATGAGGAAGCAAAAAAGAAAAAGGAAGCTAAGCAGCATTCCAAGAAGGCACAGGTCTATCGGGCAAATGAAGGGGAAGCTCCTGGAAAGAAGAAATCCCGCTTGAAGTTTGGCGAAGGGGAATCTGTGAAAACAGAAAAAATTTCTGCTGTTAAGAAAGCAGGAAGTGCAACTTCCATAGCATTGCACCGTGAGATCAGCAAAAATGAAGACGATAATGCGGCGGTAGAAGGTGCCCATAAGTTAGAAGAAAGTGGCGAAGGTGTTTACCGGCTGGAACAGAGAAGTGCCAGACGCAGGAAACAGAGTGCATCCAGAAAGAGAAGCAGACTGGAGAGACAGAAAGAGAAACAGACACAGGCGGCAGCCCGTCAGGAGCAGAAGAAACTAAAAAAACAGATTCAGAAGCAACAGATCAAACGGGATTATGCCAAAGCGAAGCGAAGTGAACAGACAGTAGGAACAGCTACAAAAGGTACGATTGATTATATTAAGAAGATTGGCGGTAAGGTCACCAACTTCTTTAAAGAAAACCGGAAGGTGTATATCAGTGTAGCAGTTCTGATCGGATTGATGTTTCTGATTATAACGAATGTCACGTCTTGCTCTGCAGTGTTTTTACAAAATGTGATCACTTATACCGGAACCAGTTATCTGTCATCGGATCAGGCAATCCGGGAAGCGGAACTGTATTACACACAGCTGGAAGCTAATCTGCAGGAGCGGATCAACAACATGGAATCTGAAGAACCGGGACATGAGGAATACCGATATAACATCGGACCTATTGAGCATGATCCGTTTATCCTGATCAGTTATCTGTCAGCAAAGTATGAAGAATTTACCTTTGAACAGGTAAAGCCAGAACTGGATGCTCTTTTTGCATTGCAGTATCGGTTAGAAACAGAAGCAGTCAATGAGACTGTGACAGAGACAGCAACTGTAAGAGTTGGAGAATCTTTGGGACAAGTAGTGACCAGTGGATATTGTAACTGTCCGATCTGTTGTGGTATTTGGAGCGGAGGACCGACTGCCAGTGGAGCATATCCAACTGCCAATCATACCTTAGCGGTAGATGCTTCCAATCCGTTTGTACCAATGGGAACAAAGGTAGTTATGAATGGTGTCGAATATACTGTAGAAGATACCGGAGCTTTCGCAAGATACGGTGTACAGTTTGATGTCTATTATGACAGTCATGCGGCAGCATCTGCACATGGACATCAGACATGGGAATGTTATCTGGCGGATGATAATGGAAGTCAGGAAGTGGAAGTGACCAGGACCAGAGATGTAGATGTACTGAATGTCACCTTAAATAGTGGAAACCTGATGTCAATCTGTCAGGAAAGACTGGGATTTTTCCAGAAAGAACTGTTTAGTGCCTATAACGATACGAAAGGTAATTTACAGATGTTTGCGACACCGGTTGATTTTAACTGGTATTCCAGTGTGACCAGCTATTATGGATATCGGATTCATCCAATTTCAGGAGCAAATCAGTTACACAATGGTATGGATATCGGAGCACCGGAAGGGACAAAAGTAATGGCAGGGCTGACCGGAACAGTTACAACTTCTGCTTATAACGACAGCTATGGCAATTATGTTGTGATCAAGGACAGTAAAGGCTATGAACTGCGGTATGCACATTTAAGCAGCCGGAGTGTATCTGCAGGAGCAGCCGTCACGAAAGGTGATGAGATAGGTCTTGTAGGAAATACTGGTAATTCCACAGGAAGCCATCTTCATATTGAACTTCTGAAAAATGGAGAGCGGTTAAACCCGATCTTTTATCTGGAAACAGGAGAAGGGGCAGGCTTTGGCGGCAATGAATATACCAGTGAAGCAGCACAGCGTTTGTTAAATGAAGCAGCGAGATATCTTGGAACACCATATGTATGGGGTGGATATTCCCCAAGTGGATTCGATTGTTCTGGATTTGTAAGCTACTGTCTGACAAACTCTGGTGTAAGGAATACAGGAAGATTAACAGCACAGGGACTGTACAACATTTGTACACCAGTATCCCAGTCGGAGGCGCAGCCGGGAGATTTGATTTTCTTTACTGGAACTTACGACGCAGGGGAGCCGGTAACGCATATCGGAATCTATGTAGGCAATGGTCAGATGATCCATTGTGGACATCCGGTGCAGTATACGTCCATCAATTCCCCATACTGGCAGAGCCATTTCTATGGATTTGGACGATGGTAAGAAAAAAGGGCGGCTGCATCAGCCGTCCGGAAAGGAGAAGCGATGAAAAGTCTTGAAAAAGCTACGGCAGATTATGAGAAAGCCAAAGAGAAAATGGAAGCTTCCAAAGCCAGATATGAAGCAGATTTAAAGCGGTTCAAGGCTGCGGAGATTGCAAAAACAGAAGCGGAAAATCTGGAAATTGTAAGAATTATCCGTGCAATGGATATGAGTATTCCGGAATTGGAAGCTTTCAAAAAGAGAATGAAAAATGAACTGCCCGGCAGGGTAGAAATACAGAAGGAGGAAACAAAAGCCGATGATGAATCTGGAAAAAATGAAACAGAAGAAGAGAACAATTACTAAAAGCAGGGTAAAAAAGAGCTTGCTTGCAGCAACGACATTTCTTTGCCTGACAACACCTTTGCTCCAGACACAGACTGCTTATGCAGCTGAGAATACCACACCTGCAATCACGATTGAGAAACCGGATGGCTGGAAACAGGGAGAAACAACCATTGCTGTTACGGTAGATGCCAGTCATATGCCGGAAGGTTTCTCAATAGCAAAGATTGAAGCAAAAGCAGGAAAAGATGGAAGCTGGCAGGATGTAACCGGAAGTGGAAGTATCACGATCACTGGAAATCAGACAGTGTATGTGCGTGTTACAGATGGTGAGGGGAAGGTCTATGAGCAGAATCGCTCTATTAAGTGTTATGACACGGAAAAGCCTACACTCTCTGCTTCCCTGACAGATGGTGTGCTGACGATTCAGGGGAATGATACAGTATCAGGGATTACTGCAGTAACAGTTAATGGCACCACTTATACAGACTTGAAGGATGGAATGCTGAGAGTGCAATTGACACAGAAAGATTTTACTACAAAACAGATTGAGATTACGGTAACAGACGGTGCCGGAAATACGTCTGAAAAGTATGTGTTACAGAATCCTTATTATGAATGGGCAAAGAAGCAGGCAGAGAAACAGAAAACTTCCAGTGACAGTAATGGTGCAATGGCAACCACGACCAGTGCAGATGCAACTGGGACTGAGAAAACAACGACTTCACCGCTTCCGCAGGATGCACAGGCTTCTGAGCCGACAGATGCAAAAGGAACCGTGGATGATCGGACAGTGACAGGTATTGAGGAACAGCTTAATAAAGAAGGCGAGACAGCAGATTCTGTTACTAAAACAGCTACGGAAGGCACAAAAGAGTTTTATACCATTTCAACTAAGAGTGGTAAGATTTTCTATCTGATTATTGACAATTCAAAATCTCAGGATAATGTGTATTTTCTTACAGAAGTCAGTGAAAAAGATCTGATGAACTTCACACTTTCTGATTCGGTGACACTTCCGGAAGTAGATACTGTTTATGCAGAACCAGAGAAACAGGCTGAAGAAGAAAAGCCGGAAACGACAGAGTCAGCCGAGAAAGATAAGGTAGAGGATGATATTCAGATGCCTGAAGATAAAAGTCCATTTGGAACGTATCTTTTGATTGCACTGGTTGCAGTCGGAGCTGCGGCAGGAGGATATTACTTCAAAGTCTATAAACCAAAACATGAATATGATGACGAGGATGAGATGGAAGAGGATGAAGATGAATCCGAAGATTCAGAGTCTGAAAAGCGGGAAGTAGACGATGCAGATGAGCAGGAAGAAAGTACAGAACCGGAAATCCTGAGAGATGAAGATTTTGACGATAATGTGCTGGAAGATGAAGAAGAGGAGCAGGAGTAAATGAAATTAGTGATTGCAGAAAAGCCATCGGTTGCGATGGCACTGGCTTCCGTGCTTGGAGCCAGAACAAGAAAAGATGGCTACGTGGAGGGAAACGGTTATATCGTTTCCTGGTGCGTAGGACATCTGGTGGGATTATGCGATGCATCGGAATACGATGAAAAATATAAAAAATGGAGATATGAGGATCTGCCGATTGTGCCGGAATGTTGGAAACACAAGATTTTGGAGGGCACAAAGAAGCAGTTCGGAATCTTAAAGAAACTGATGAGAGATTCCAAAGTAGATGAGGTGATCTGTGCCACTGATGCAGGACGTGAAGGTGAGTTAATCTTTCGTTTGGTGTATGAGCAGGCAGGATGCAAAAAGCCGATGAAGCGGCTCTGGATCTCATCTATGGAAGAACAGGCAATTAAAGATGGATTTGCGTCATTAAAAGACGGTTCGTGTTATGACAGTCTCTACCAGTCAGCACTTTGCAGGGCAAAGGCAGACTGGTTGGTGGGAATCAATGCGAGCCGTCTTTTTTCCGTTCTGTATAACCAGAATCTGAAAGTTGGAAGAGTACAGACACCAACACTTGCCATGATCGTGGATCGAAATCAGAAGATCAAGGAATTTACCAAAGAAAAATATTATATGGCTCATATCAAGTTTGATGATATGGATGCGGTAACAGAGCATTTTCAGAAAAAAGAAGATGCAGATAAAGTGGCTGAGGACTGCCTAGAGCGGATGTGCGAAGTGGAAAAGGATGATGTGAAAGAGAAAACGGTCCGCCCTCCAAAACTCTATGATCTGACAACCTTACAGAGGGAAGCCAATCGAATGTTTGGTTATACCGCACAGCAGACGCTGGATGCCGTGCAGGAGATGTATGAGCAGAAGCTTGTCACTTATCCGAGAACAGACAGCCAGTATCTGACAGATGAGATGGGAGAAAGCACAGAAACTCTGATTCAGATGTTGCTTGGGAAAATGCCCTATGCCGAAGGGCTGGAATATCAGCCGGACGTGAGTAAGGTATTAAATTCAAAGAAAGTATCTGATCACCATGCAATTATCCCGACCATGGAAGTAGCAAAGGCAGATATAGGTAAACTGAAAGAACGAAACTGCAAGATTTTGTATCTGATCAGTGCTAGGGTACTGACAGCAACCGCAGATCCTTATATTTATGAGAGTCATAAATGTCAGATTACCTGCAATTATCATACGTTTTATCTCAATGCAAAGAAAACAAAACAGGAAGGGTTCAAGACAATTGAGAAAAAACTGAAACAGTTCTTTGGAATCATTGCAGAAAAAGAAGAGCCGGAGTTGGATATCTGGGCAGGCAAGCATTATGGTCCCTGTGATTCTTTTGTATCGGAGCATTTTACACAGCCACCGAAACAGTACACAGAAGATACCCTGCTTTCTGCGATGGAACGTGCAGGGAATGAAGAGCTGACCGA
>ERZ1027036.930-NODE-930-length-14121-cov-4.314517_pt1 | contig 14121 bp, 9 predicted proteins | sample MGYA00519441_ERZ1027036 | MGnify/ENA primary metagenome ERZ1027036 (study PRJEB26926, sample SAMN06164792) | human gut metagenome | biome: ENVO:00009003; feature: ENVO:2100002; material: ENVO:00002003 | host: Homo sapiens | place: USA | collected 2012 ... | reverse complement strand
AGCGTCAGATGTGTATAAGAGACAGATTTTTAACCACCGATCCGGCACTCTACACCGGAAACTTCTTCTGCTACTTTCAGAAGTCGTTCCATCTTTTCATTTGTCGGTGGTTTTACATCCCCCATCAGGTATGGGCGGTTCAGTCCGTCATATTTGTCCTGTCCCAGTCTGTGGTAAGGAAGAAGATGCATTCTTCTCACATTGCCAAGCTTACGGACATATGCGGCAATATCACGAATCTCCAGCTCTGTATCATTGAATCCCGGAATAACTGGAACACGGATACTCAACTCTGTCATATGAGAGTCTGCAATCTTCTTCGCGTTCTCCAGCATCAGTTCGTTCGAACGTCCTGTGAACTCCTTATGTTTCTCCGGATTCATATGTTTGATATCCAGAAGATACTGGTCTAAATATGGAAGAATCTCTTCGATTGTACTGTATGGTGCGCATCCCATACTTTCCATCGCAGTTGTGATTCCTGACTCTTTCGCTGCTCGCAGAAGGTCTCTCGCGAACTTCGGCTGGCAAAGGCTTTCGCCTCCGGAAAGTGTAAGTCCGCCTCCGGTTCTTCTATAATAAGTACGATCTTTTTCTACCGTCTTCATTACTTCTGCAACCGTAGTGTCCTCACCGATCACTTTCGGTTCTCCCTGTACCATCATTGTCTCGATCTCGTAGTGCTGTGATTCCGGATTACAGCACCAGCGGCATCTGAGCACGCAGCCCTTTAGGAACACAATGGTTCGAATTCCATTCCCATCATGGATGGAATACCGCTGGATATCGAAGATTCTTCCTTTGGTCTTCAGATATTCTTCCATGCTGTCTCCTTCTTATTCTTAAAATCCCTGCTCCGTTCTGCGGATGATATCATCCTGCAGTGACTTGGACAATGTCGTAAACAGTGCGCTGTATCCAGCTACACGTACAACCAGATGTTTGTACTGCTCCGGATGCTTCTGTGCATCCAGAAGTGTCTCACGGCTGACAACGTTAAACTGCATGTGGCTTCCCTTCTGATCGAAGTATGACTGGATCAGTCCTACAAACTTCTCAAGTCCTTCTCTTCCACTCAGTGCTGACGGATGGAACTTCTGATTGAACAGTGTTCCGTTTGAAGCAATATAGTGGTCTAATCTGGAAACGGAGTTTGCAGCTGCTGTCGGTCCGCTTACATCCTTACCTGCTGATGGAGATACTCCATCGGCTACAGGCATGTGTGCCAGACGTCCATCCGGTGTAGCTCCTGTCTGTCCGCCAAGCGGTACATTTGCTGATACCGGATACAATCCTGCCTGGAACATACCTCCACGCGGGTTTTTATATTTCTCCAGTGGTTTTGTATAAGTATAGGCAACATCTCTTGCAAATGCGTCAACTTCCGGAATATCATTTCCGAACTTCGGCACTGCATCGATCAGCTTGAGGATTCTCTCGCCGTTTGCCTTCACCTGTTCTGATTCTGTTGCTGCAACAACAGTTTTCAGGATTGCTGCAACTTCTTTCTCACCTACCGGCTGTCCGGCAGATTTCATTGCAGAAGCAACCTCTGATACCATCTCTGCAACATCCTCGTTGCTCAGGCCCTTTCCATAGTTTGTGCTAAGAGCCATCTTCAGATCATGCATCGTGATCTTATTCTCGTCATAAACGAGTTTCTTTACTGCGTAAAGTGCATCTGCCATATTGGCAACACCGAATCCCTGCGGACCTGTAAAGTTATATACAGCGCCTCCCTGTTCCAGTGTCTTTCCTCTCTTGATACAGTCATCAACCATACATGCAAGAAACGGCAACGGTGCTCTCTCCGCATGTGCCATATCAATGGCATTGTCAGCATTAACAAGCAGTGCGATCGCGTAATCCATCTGTGCTTTATAAGCATCATAGAATTCATCAAATGTCTTCATATCCTCAACATTACCTGTCTTCGGACCAATCTGTACACCTTTGTCCACACCATTTGAAAATACCAGTTCCAGCGGACGACACATATTGAAGAATGCTGCATCATGCCATCCATTTGTCTTACCAGACTTCTGTGGTTCTACACATCCGATGATGTTGTAGTCTCTCGCATCCTGTAAAGTCAGTCCACGGCTCTCAAGTGACGGGATAATAACCTCATCATTATAATAAGCCGGGAGTCCGATTCCTGTTCTTGTAAGTTCTGCTGCATAAATCAGGAAATCATGCGGTGATCCATTCCAAACTCTTACAGAAAGAGAAGGCATTGGAAGGAATACATGCATAGATGATGTAATACACATAAATGAAAGATCATTCGTAACATCTATACCATCTTCATTCTGTCCTCCTGCAATCAGGTTCTGGAACAGACTGTAACCTGCGAATCCTTCTGCTGAAGCCGCATCACGGCACTTGTTCAGGTCATTTAATTTAACCCAGATACAATCCAGCAGTTCCTGTGCAAACTCTCTTGTGATCTTGCCGCTGTCGAGATCCTTCTTATAATAAGGATACATATACTGATCAAATCTTCCAGGGGAGATTGAATGTCCACTGGACTCAATCTGTAACAGCTGCTGTACAAACCAGAAGGACTGACATGCTTCGTAGAATCCTGTCGCACCCTTCTCCGGTACATTCGCACAATTCTGTGCAATGATAAGAAGTTCTTTCTTTCTTACCGGATCAGAACATTTCTCCGCCATCTCAAGTGCAAGCTTTGCATAACGACGGGCATATGTAATTGCAGCATCACAGCTGATCATCACTGCCTCAAGGAAACGTGATTTTGTCTGGTAGTTACCATCACTAACCTTCATAGAAGCAAGCTCATCTTCTGCTTTCTTGCGAATTCCGGAAAATCCGATCTCGAGAACTTCACCGTACTTAACTGTCACATGTCCTACACCATTATAGAAATAGTTTCCAGGTGTAAAGATATTGTGTTCAATGTCAAGTAATGTCTCCGGCTCCATGTATGCTGTAGCCAGGTCACTTGTTGTACGGCCCTTCCAGTAAGCATTCGCCTCTTTCAGTTCCTTCTTCGTCTGCTCAGAGATGTAGAACGGGTCAGCACTTCTTGTTTCAACTGTATCAAACTCTGCCTCCAACCACTCGTAAGAGAACTCCGGAAATGTCTGGCATCCTCTCGGGGCAAGTGTGCTGCTTCCAACAACAAGTTCCAGGTCACGGATCGTAATCGGAATATTCTCCAAAATGTGCTGGAATGCTTTTGCTCTACGGATGATCATTGGTTCATTCTCAGTCTGTTTGTACGACTCCGTAATCAGTACTGCTCTCGCCGACTCAATCTCAGGCATCTTCGCATACAGGTTTTCTACCAGTTTTGGAATTCTGTCCGACTTCGGGATGGGAGTACTGTCATAAGTATAAAGTCCCATTTTACTCTTAAACTCCTTTCTTCCAATATTAACATTTATTATACTTTATTTATCCCCCAAAGTCAATCAAAACACAATACATCCCACATTATATTTCTCTAAAGTTACAACAAATCCCAACATGGTTTGTGTTGTGTTTTATTTGTTTTTTCTCTGTATTTTGCCTCGAATTAATTGACATTTCACTCGAAATACCGCATAATTAAGGTATATATGCGACCATGACACGTTAATCGACACTGTGTCTCTCGCGCGAACGATTAGAAAGAAGGGTTGGATTATATGGCTTCTTATGAATTTGATGTCCACACACATTCCATCGCCAGCGGGCACGGAACCTGTGCGACCATGACTGATATGGCAAAAGCTGCCAATGCAGCTGGGCTTAAGATGCTTGGAATTTCCGATCATGGTCCGAAAACGCTTGGTGGCGGACGCATTTCTTATTTCCGCAGCCTTGCATTTGCACAACCAAAGCGTCTCGGTGTTAGAATGCTTTACGGTGCAGAGGTAAATATTCTGGATCAGGAAGGAAAACTGGATCTTGATGATGAGATTTTAGAGTCTCTGGATTATGTTATAGCAAGTATGCACCGTCCAATTTTTAAATCCGGAACAGCAGATGAGAACACCCGTGCTTATATCAAGACTATGGAGAATCCTAATGTTAATATCATCGGTCATTGCGATGACGAAAAATTCCCTGTAGATTATTTTGCGCTTTTCCGTGCTGCAATGGAGAACCATGTTCTGCTTGAGATCAATAACAGTTCTTTAAGTCCGGATGGATATCGTGGGGATACGACCTACGCTGATCTCTTAATATTGAATCTGTCCAAGCACTTTAATTATCCGGTTCTGTTCTCCAGTGACAGCCACGGCACCGAACATATCGGTGACTTCCAGTATGCCGAAGCTTTGGCTCGAAAAGTTGACATTCCGGAGGATCTTATCCTGAATTACTCTGTGCGTAAATTTATGGGATTTTTAGGTGAGAGATAATACTATAATATAGAAGGAATACTTACAATGGGAAAATGTCTTTTCTTTGATGCAGATGGAACAATTTTAGATATTGTAAAAGGAACACCAGAAGATACAAAACTTGCACTTCAACAGTTGAGAAAAAACGGACATAAGACTTTCATCTGTACCGGTCGTTCAAACGCTTTTGTTCCTGAATATCTTATGAAGGAGATTGGATTTGACGGACTTATCGCTAATCTTGGAGCATATATCGAATATAATGGAACGCGGGTATTTGAGCGTGAGATGCCAACCGACCTGGCATGGAAGACCGTAGAGATCATTAAGGCAAACGGTTTTATCCCTGTACTGGAAGGCAATGATTATATGTACTATAATCTGGATGAATATACAAGTGACATAGACTGGTTTGCTGATCTGATCACTCAGGAACTCGGTGACAAACTGCTTCCTATTCGTGGAAATGAACATAATCTTCACTTTAACAAAATAAGTGCCAAGCGCACACCCGGATGTAATCCAGAGAAATTATGCCAGGAATTATCCCTATGGTATGATTATATTATTCACAGTGGATCTTTTGTTGGAAGAACGATTGAATTTGTCATGAAAGGCTGTTCCAAAGGACTTGCGATCAGTGTTATGAGTAATGTACTTGGATACGAAAAGAGGGATGTTATTGCTTTCGGCGATAGCAATAATGACTTGCCAATGTTCCAAGCTGCCGGATTTAAGGTTGCTATGGGAAATGGATCTAAAGACTTGAAATCACAGGCTGATTATGTGACCGGCGCCTTGGAAGACGGCGGAATCCGCCAGGCGCTGGAATATCTGAATTTGATTTAAAAAGGATACTCAATTCCTTGACCAACTTCGCATTTTCGAACAAAAATGGGGCATATCAATTTCCTGATATCCCCCATTTTTTCACTCTTTATTATGCTCTCTTAGACAGCACTTCATCCTCATATTTCTGAATGTCATCAAACCATCCTTCAGCTTCTACACCACACTGACGGCAGTACTCTTCCCATACATCACCGATTGGAAGTGTCTTGCACTGTTCCATAACAACCATCTTCTTACTCATCTGGTTTGTATCCTGAAGCTCTTTGAGCATCTCACTTGGCTGGCAAAGTGCATCAAGCAGTGCTTTCTGGAAGCTGCGGAATCCTGTTACCCATGCGGAGATACGGTTGATGGAAGCATCAAAGTAATCCAGTGCAATATATGTACGGTCAATTCCGTTCTCGCAGCGAACGATCTCTTTTGCGATCTCTTTTGTCTCATCATCAAAGAGAACTACATGGTCTGAATCCCAACGGATCGGACGTGTAACATGCAGAGCAATCTCCGGGAAGAATGTAAGCAGTGCCGGAATCTTATCGGATACTACTTCTGTTGGATGATAATGTCCGTTGTCCATCAGTGGCAGACATTTGTCTTTGTTCATTGCAGCGTAGCTCAGTGAGAATTCAGCTGACCCTACTGTATAAGCCTCAACACCGATACCGAATACTTTAGACTCTACACAAGGTTTTACAAGGTTTGTGTCAAATGGATCGGAAAGGATTGCATCGATAGACTCTTTGTAGCGTACACGAGGTCCCATACGGTCAGCCGGAATATCTTTGAATCCGTCACCTGTCCAGATATTCATTACACAAGGAACTCCTGTCTGCTCCGCAAAATACTGTGAAATGCGGATGCAGGCTTTTCCATGCTCGATCCAGAAGTTTCTTACTTCCTCATCCGGGCTTGAAAGTGTAAGTCCGTCTTTTACCATTGGATGTGAGAAGAATGTTGGATTAAAATCAAGTCCCATTCCTCTTTCTTTTGCAAAATCAACCCATTTCTGGAAATGTTTTGGCTCTAATTTATCACGATCTACGAATTCACCATCTTCAAAGATTGCGTAGCATGCATGAACATTGATTTTCTTTTTACCCGGCATCAGGCTCATTGCCTTATCCATATCAGCTAACAGTTCTTCCGGAGTTCTTGCTTTTCCCGGATAGTTTCCTGTTGTCTGGATTCCTCCTGTCAGAGGGCCGTCGTGGTCAAATCCTGTTACATCATCTCCCTGCCAGCAGTGAAGAGAAACCGGAATTTCTTTACATTTCGCGATTGCTGCGTCTGTGTCCACTCCTAATTTTGCATAGATTTCTTTGGCTGATTCATATCTTGTCATCTTTTCTTCCTCCATTTTTGTGAATTTGAATTACACATTTTCGTATATTTTTACATCAAACGATTTTCCAACACATGTTCTTGCTTCCGGCAGGTCTTTAAACACTCCATCATGTAGCATCTGGACAACAATATTTCCGATTGCTGTTGCTTCAGAAGGCCCTGCGGAAACTTTTTTTCCTGTATATTTTGCTGTCAGTTCGTTAAGATATCCTGCATTGGCACCGCCACCGACAACATAGATTGTAGTGTATTTTTTTCCTGTTAATGCTTCAATCTCTTCGATCGTATCGCCATAACATTTTGCAAGACTGTTGTAGATAACTGCTGCAATCTCGCCCACTGTTTCAGGCACCTGCTGCTTGGAATCACGGCAGAACTTCTTCACAGCTTCAATCATGCTCTTCGGAGCAAGGAAGCAGTCATCATTACAGTCTACTAAAGATGTGATCGTCTCTTTGGAAGCTCTCTCACAAATCTCTGCAAAAGAAAGATCCTCTGTGAATTCTTTCTTTACAGACTGGATCATCCAGAGTCCCATGATATTTTTCAGGTAACGGAAACGGTGATCGTATCCACCTTCGTTTGTGAAGTTTGCCTGCATACTTCTCAGTGAGCAGTCTGCTTCTTTTCTCTCAATTCCCATCAAAGACCATGTGCCGGAGCTGATATAAATGGCATTGTCATCGTTGGTTGGTACCGCAAGTACCGCTGAGCCTGTATCATGAGTGGATGGAAGAACAACCTTGCAGTTGAATCCAACCTCGTTCTGAATGTCCTGTGTAAATTCGCCTACTACTGTTCCCGGCATAGATACCGGCTGGAACATCTCTTTGTTGTATCCGAGCATATCGATCAGTTCATAATCCCAGTCATTTGTCGTCGGATTCACAAGCTGTCCTGTTGTCGCATTTGTATATTCATTTTTCTTCACACCTGTCAGCAGAAAATGGAAGTAATCCGGAATCATCAGGATTGCTTTTGCCTGTTCAAGGTACTCCGGATGAGTCTCTTTTACAGCCATCAGCTGATAGATTGTATTGAATATCTGCTTCTGGATACCTGTTCTCTCATACAATGCGGAAAGGGAAATCTTTTCATACACTTTCTCATCCATTCCATTCGTACGACTGTCACGATAGCCTACTGTATCTCCGAGGATCTGATCCTTCTCATCAAGAAGCACATAGTCAACTCCCCAAGTATCAATTCCCATTGTTGCCGGTATCTTTCCAAGCTCTTTACATTTCTTCAATCCGTTCTTAATTTCTGTAAAAAGACGATCTACATCCCAGCATAAAGTACCGTTTTTGTTATCCATTCCATTTGGAAAACGGTAAACCTCTTCCAGTTTCATCTTTCCATCTTCCATGGATGCCAGCATATGACGTCCACTGGATGCTCCGATATCAACTGCCAGATAATAATTGCCCATTGTTTGGTGCCTCCTTGTTATTTTTCTATTACTGTTCATTTCTTATGACTTTATTATACCCACGCTTTTTATGTAAAAAAAGGACGCTATTTACGAAAAACAGCGTCCTTATTTGCATTATATTTTGCTTTTAGGGTTCTCTTTTGCACCTTGTACAATTTTCAATTACTATTTTTGTTGAAAATGTATATCTTCATTTCAAATGTAATTCTCCACAACCAGATACTTTATTTACCGGAGAAATTTCTATGAAGAAGCTCATGCTCTTTTCCCTTCAACAAAGTATCGTACAAGGAAAGAATCATTGGGTTCTCATTTGATTTCTTGATCTGAGTGTTTACATCTGTATCATATAAGCCCTTCATTCTTGCTTTTCTGGTTCTCGGTCCTGCATTCACCGGCTGACCTCCACCCATGATACATCCTCTGCGGCAAGCCATCACTTCCACAAAATCATACTCTGCTTCGTGATTTTTAATCTGCTGCAATACTTTATCTGCATTTGCAAGGCCATTTACAACTGCTGCCTTAATCTCTCTTCCATTATAATTATAAGTCAGCACTTTAATACCGTCGTCTCCACGCACACCACTCTTTTTAATAGACTCCATGTCTACTCTGTTGTGTCCCTGCTGCAGCCTACGGAGCACTGCCTCTGTAACACCACCGGTAACACCGAAGATCACACCACTTCCGGAGCCGATACCAAACGGTACATCAGCTGCTTCGATCTCAACTTTGTCAAATACAATTCCTGATTTGCGGATCATTCTTACGATTTCTGTTGTTGTAAGCACGTAATCAACATCCTGCTTGCCATTTGTATAAGATTCCGGACGTAAGATTTCTTCCTTCTTCGCCGTACAAGGCATGATAGATACAGATACGATCTTCTTTCCTTCATTTTTCTCAGGATCTTTATAATACTCTCTTACAACTGCTCCAAACATCTGCTGCGGTGATCTGCATGTTGAAAGATTCGGCACGAATTCGGGATATTTATTCTCACAATATTTTACCCATGCCGGACAACAGGATGTAAAGAGTGGCATCTTCTCACCGGAAGTAAATCTCTCAATAAACTCTTTGGATTCCTCCACAACTGTCAGGTCTGCGCCATAGGATGTGTCATATACTTCATCAAATCCCAGACGATGCAGTACTCCTACTAACTTACCCATTACATTTTCGCCTTTGGCATAACCAAAATTATCACCGATTGCAACACGTACAGCCGGAGCGATCTGAGCGATCACCTTTATATTCTTGTCTGCCAAAGCTTCCCACACTTCATCAATATTGGTATGAATACTGATTGCACCGGTCGGACAGACAACACGACACTGTCCACAACCTACGCAGTCTGTTTCTGCAATCTTCTTATTAAATGCCGGTATTACCTGTGCATCAGTTCCACGATACGCGAAGTCGATTGCATTGATATTCTGTACATTATCACACATTCTGACACAGTCACCACACAGGATACATTTATTCGGATCTCTGATAATTGCGTGTGAACTTGTATCAATTGGCTGTATCTCTCTTACATTTTCAAAGCGGATCTCATGAACTCCCATACGGTGCGCCAGTTCCTGCAGATGACACTCGCCGCTCTTGATACACGTCGTACAATCTCTGCAGTGAGCAGCCAGAAGTAGTTCCAGTATCAGTTTCCGGTAGCGCATCAGCCTTGGTGTATTTGTATAAATAATCATTCCGTCTCTCGGCTTTTCTGAACATGAGGCAAATGTTTTCCCTCTGTCATCTTCTACCGTGCATAATCGGCAGGCACCATAGATAGATAATTCCGAATGATAACACAAGGTAGGGATATCAATCCCGGCTTTTCTTATTACAGACAATACATTAGGTTCATCCGTGAACTCAATGGCCTGTCCGTCAATTGTCATAATTCCCATAAATCTCTATCCTCCCTACTCTGTATAAACAGCTCCAAATGGGCAGTTATCGATACAACTTCCACACTTGATGCACTTTGAATGATCAATTGTAAATGGTGATTTTATTTTTCCTGTGATTGCATTTACCGGACAGTTCTTCGCACATTTCGAACATCCTTTGCATTTCTCCGGATCAATCTTAAACACACGAAGATTAGAACAGACTCCCGCACGACATTTCTTATCTATTATGTGCTCTTCATATTCTTTTCGGAATGCATGAATCGTACTTACAACCGGCTTTGGTGCACTCTTTCCAAGACCACATAAGGCAGTATTTTCAATCATGTCTGCCAGTTCTTCCAGTTCATCAAGGTCGCTCATTTCTCCGTTTCCGGCAACTATACGTTCCAGAATCTCCAGCATACGCTTAGTTCCTTCTCTGCACGGAACGCATTTTCCACAACTTTCTCTCTGTGTGAAGTTCATAAAGAATCTTGCAACCTCTACCATACAGGTGTCTTCATCCATAACAACAAGTCCACCGGAACCGATCATGGCGCCGATCTTTGACAGTGAGTCAAAATCCATCTTACTGTCAAGCTGGGATTCTACCAGACATCCACCGGATGGACCACCGATCTGAACTGCCTTGAACCCTTTATCGTCTTTGATGCCGCCTCCGATATCAAAGATGATTTCACGTAAACTTATTCCCATAGGCACTTCGATCAATCCGGTATTTTTTACATTTCCGGTAAGGGCAAACGCTTTCGTTCCTGGGCTTTGCGGTGTACCGATACGGCTGTACCAGTCTGCTCCGTTTTTTATGATCATCGGGATATTCGCATAAGTCTCTACGTTATTCAATACGGTTGGCTTCTCCCATAATCCCTGTTCTACTGTTCTCGGTGGTTTTACTCTCGGCATGCCTCGCTTGCCTTCGATCGAAGCTGTAAGCGCGGAACCTTCCCCGCATACAAAAGCACCTGCTCCACGATTGATATGTAATTTGAAGCTGAATCCTGTTCCAAGGATATTATCTCCCAAAAGTCCTTTCTCTTCCGCCTGAGCGATAGCGATCTGCAGTCTTCGTACTGCCAGCGGATACTCTGCACGAACGTAAATATATCCTTCCTGGGCCTGTACTGCATAAGCTGCCAGCATCATACCTTCGATCATTCGGTGAGGATCACCTTCCATAACGCTTCGATCCATAAATGCACCCGGATCTCCTTCATCACCATTGCAGACTACATAACGGATCTTTTCCGGCTGACTCGCTACCTGTGACCATTTTCTTCCCGCCGGAAATCCTGCTCCGCCTCTTCCACGAAGACCTGCATCTGTAACCGTCTTAATCACTGCTTCCGGAGTCATTTCAAACACAGCTTTTTCGAAAGACTCATATGCTCCTACCGCCATTGCATCTTCAATATGCTCTGCATCAATATGACCGCAGTTTCTCAACACTAGACGGGTCTGCTTGGCATAGAATGGAATTTCTTCCTGTGTCTGATATACATGACCATTATCTTCATACATCAATCTTGTAACCGGTTCTCCATGAAGAATCGTCTTTTCAAAAATTTCTTCGCAGTCTTCCAGTTTTACTTTCAGATACAGATAGTTATAAGGTTCAATACGAACCAGCGGACCCATCTCACAGAATCCATGGCATCCACTCATCTTAAGTCCCACATGAGCGATTTCTTCACCGATTTTGACTGTTACATGATCCATATTGGAAGTTAGTTCTTTCAAACGGGCATATATTTTATCTGAACCACCTGCCAGACATCCTGTTCCTCCACAGACCAGAATACAGCAGTTTTCTTTCTGCCGCTTTTCCTTACACTCTTCTCTCCATAACTGGAGCTGCATTCTGTTTTCTATCCTCATTCCTCTTCCTCCCGCAGCTTCTTGATCAGCTCGCTCATTTTCTCAGGTGTCATTTTCGGATGTACTTCATCATTGACCATTACGGCCGGTGCCAGTCCGCATGCGCCCAAGCATGAAACCGTCTCTACTGTAAACAACTGGTCATCTGTTGTGTGTTTCTTTTTCCCAAGCCCCAGTTCCTTGTAAAGTCCTTCCAGAATCGGAATAGATTTGCGCACATGACAGGCTGTTCCATCACATACTTTTATCACATATTTTCCTTTTGCCTCAAAAGAAAAATTTTCATAAAAGCTTGCCACACTGTAAGCTTTCGCCTCGGAGATTCCCAGTTTCTCCGCAACATAAGTTAAAAGCTCCGGTGGAAGATAGCGATATTCTTCCTGAATCCCCTGTATAATCGGGATCAAAGACTTTTCTTCACATGTATACTGTGCAATAATCTCATCTGTTTTTTCGTAATAGGATATATCTAACATCGTGCCCCTCCTTTTTGTATTTTTCACATATGTTTCATTATACATCCTATCTTCTTTTGTGCATAGTGCTATTTGATATTGTTTTCACAATTTTTATTTCGTCGTTTTTTTATTTTTATCTGTTTTATCGCATTGTTATTAATGCAAATTGCCAATTCTTATATCAGTATAGTCATTGGTTTACTATTCGCGCAAAAAAGAAGATGCCATCTGTGAAAAATAGCATCCTCTCTATACTTTATCCTTAATTCATGTTTTCAATCCGATATTCTTTCGGACTGATTCCGTAGCGTTCTTTAAATTTTCTATAAAAATAGCTTGTATTGTCGTATCCAACTGCTTCTATAATATCCGACACCGCAATCCTGCTGTTTATCAGAAGATACACTGCCTGCTGCATCCTCTTTTCCTGAAGAAGTTCTTTATATGTCTTCCCTGATTTCTTCTTGATCTCACGACTCAGCCAATAGACATCCACTTTCATCTCTACCGCCAGTTCTGACAGCGTACCTTCTTTAAAATGATCCTCGATATAACGATACACATTCGCCATAATCTCTGTGTCAAATTTGCGTCCGCCGGCTTCCATCTTATCCATATAATTCAACAACTGAAGAAACAAAAGTCCCATCGTGATCTGATTACTGCTTCGCTTATTGGAAATGTCATAGAAGATCGTCCATACCATATTCTCGATCAGATTCTGCACCGGGAGAATATCAGCCACATGAAAATACAGATAAGACGTCTCTTCATCTCTTCCGCACAACGCCCCGACAAGGAAATCTTTCAGCTGATTTTCTTCTGCCCCGATCATAGAGAATGCTGTGTTAAAAAACTCCGGCAGGACAATAAAGTTCACTGCAATGTCATACTCTCCGGCCGGAAGGATCTCCTGCACTGCATTCTGATTCAGAAACAGAAGGTCACCCTGTTCGAGCACAACCTGATTGCCGTTCACGATATGTGTCGTTGTTCCCTGGCACATATAAATTACTTCTATATAATTGTGTGTATGCGCCGGGAAATGTACAAAGCGAGTATGCGGTCTGACCTGGATCAACTTCCCCTTCTTCAGAAGTTTCGCACTATCCACAACCATTTCCTTCTTTTCTGTATAAAGCTGTGGATCGATCTCCTGTTTTCCTTCAAGGATCCGGCGTTCCTCATCTGTGATCATCGCCAGTTCCCGGATCAGTTCCTGATGCATCTATTGCCTGCCTTTCTGGTTTATCCTTTTAATGTAGCTGCAATCTCTCTCGTTAATTCCATGTACTCTTTCGCACTTCTACTGCTCTTCTTATATGCGATCACCGGTGCATTATTATCCTGCGACCACTCAATTCCACTGTCCACGCGAATGTAAGTATCAAATACTTTCACATCATCTAACTCTTGCAGAGTCTCTAATGTCTGTTTGAAATAATTCTTTCTTGTATCAACCTTTGTGATCACAATTCCACCAAGCTTGAGATCCGGTGCAATTTCTTCTACACTGTCCAGGAATTCGAACATATTTCCAAGACCAAACAGTCCCCATGGAGATGCCTCTACCGGAAGGATCACATAATCGGACGCACACAGGATATTCATCACCCATCCACCAAGTGTCGGCGGTGCATCGATCAGAATATAATCATAAACCTCTGACTCGCGGATCTTCTTCAATCCTTTTTTCAAAATATACTCTCTCTGCCATTTTGTAAAAAGTTCATATTCAATCGAACTCATCAATGTAGAAGACGGAATCAGATCAAGTCCTTCGTATTTTGTATTCACGATATAATCTGTCAGATCATCCTGTCGCTTAATTGCCTGTCTCTTATACACATCTCCGAGCCCACGAGACAGGC
>ERZ1027036.928-NODE-928-length-14133-cov-6.320571_pt1 | contig 14133 bp, 9 predicted proteins | sample MGYA00519441_ERZ1027036 | MGnify/ENA primary metagenome ERZ1027036 (study PRJEB26926, sample SAMN06164792) | human gut metagenome | biome: ENVO:00009003; feature: ENVO:2100002; material: ENVO:00002003 | host: Homo sapiens | place: USA | collected 2012 ... | reverse complement strand
CGAAAAAATCATCTTTTCGATGGTCGGCGTAAGCAAGACCTTCACCAACCAGAAAAAAGTTCTCAACAACATCTACCTCTCGTTCTTCTACGGCGCCAAGATCGGTATCATCGGTCTGAACGGCTCGGGTAAATCGACTCTGATGAAGATCATCGCGGGTATCGACAAGAATTTCCAGGGTGAAGTGGTCTTCTCGCCCGGTTATACGGTCGGTTACCTGGAACAGGAACCCAAACTCGACGATGCCAAGACCGTGCGCGAAGTGGTCGAAGAGGGCTGCGCCTCGACCGTAGCCCTGCTGAAGGAGTACGAGGAGATCAACCAGAAACTCTGCGAGCCGATGGACGACGAAGAGATGGCCCGACTTATCGAGCGTCAGGGCGAACTGTACGAACAGATCGACCACGTGAACGGCTGGGAGCTGGACAGCGTACTGGAGCGTGCGATGGATGCCCTGCGCTGTCCCGACCCGGATCAGAGCGTCAAGGTACTCTCGGGCGGCGAACGCCGCCGCGTGGCCTTGTGCCGCCTGCTTTTGCAGCAGCCGGACGTCTTGCTGCTGGACGAGCCGACCAACCACCTCGACGCCGAGTCGATCGACTGGCTGGAGCAGCACCTGCAACAATATAAGGGCACGGTGATCGCCGTGACGCACGACCGCTATTTCCTGGATAACGTGGCCGGCTGGATTCTGGAACTCGACCGCGGCGAAGGTATTCCCTGGAAAGGTAACTATTCGGGCTGGCTGGAGCAGAAGACGACCCGTATGGCTATGGAGGAGAAGCAGGAATCGAAGCGTCGCAAGACCCTCGAACGCGAGTTGGAGTGGGTGCGTATGTCCCCCTCCGGACGTCACGCCAAGTCGAAAGCCCGTCTGTCGGCCTATGACAAGCTGATGAACGAAGATACCAAACAGAAGGAGGAAAAGCTCGAAATATTCATCCCGAACGGCCCGCGTCTGGGCGATGTGGTGATCGAGGCGCACGACGTATCGAAAGCCTTCGGCGACCGGGTGCTGTACGAGGGACTGAACTTCTCGCTGCCGCCTGCCGGTATCGTCGGTGTGATCGGCCCCAACGGTACGGGCAAGACTACCCTCTTCCGGATGATCATGGGACTCGAACAGCCTACTTCGGGAACTTTCACTGTCGGTCAGACGGTCAAACTGGCCTACGTGGATCAGCAGCACAAGTCCATCGACCCGGAAAAAACCGTTTACGAGGTGATTTCGCAGGGTACCGACCTGATTATGCTGGGCAACCGCCAGGTCAATGCCCGCGCTTACGTGGCCCGGTTCAATTTCACGGGCGCCGATCAGGAGAAGAAGTGCGGCATGCTGTCGGGCGGCGAGCGCAACCGCCTGCACCTGGCCCTCGCACTCAAGGAGGAAGGTAATGTGCTGCTTCTGGACGAGCCGACCAACGACATCGACGTCAATACGTTGCGTGCGCTGGAGGAGGGTCTGGAGAATTTCGCCGGCTGCGCCGTCGTGATCTCCCACGACCGCTGGTTCCTCGATCGTATCGCCACGCACATCCTCTCCTTCGAAGGCGATTCGAAAGTGGTCTTCTACGAAGGTTCGTACAGCGAATACGAGGAGTGGAAGAAAGCGCAGGGCGGCGATACGCAGCCCCATCGTGTAAAATACAGAAAACTGGTGGAATAAAATGGCACAAAAACCCTCCATACCCAAGGGCACACGCGACTTCTCCCCGCTGGAGATGATGCGCCGCCAATATATTTTCGACAAAATCCGGGACGTTTTCCGCACCTTCGGCTTCGGCCCGCTCGAAACGCCTGCGATGGAGAACCTCTCCACCCTGCTGGGCAAATACGGCGACGAAGGCGACAAACTGCTTTTCAAAATCCTCAATTCGGGGGATTACGCCGCCGGACTGAATGACGAAGAGTTGCGCACGGCCTCCCGAATTTGCGAAAAGGGATTGCGTTACGACCTGACGGTGCCTTTTGCCCGTTATGTGGTGCAGCACCAGAGCGAAATCGCCTTCCCGTTCAAACGCTACCAGATACAACCGGTCTGGCGGGCCGACCGTCCGCAGAAAGGCCGCTACCGGGAGTTTTACCAGTGCGACGTGGATGTCATCGGCACCCGATCGCTGCTGTGCGAAGTGGAACTCATACAGATCGTGGAACGGGTTTTCCGGACGCTCGGAATTAACGTATCGCTGAAGGTAAACAACCGCAAGATTCTGTACGGCATTGCTGAAACCATCGGACATGCGGACAAGATGATCGACATTACGGTCGCCATCGACAAGCTGGAAAAGATCGGATTGGAGGCTGTCAAGGCTGAATTGACGGAACGCGGCATCGGCTCCGATGCGATCGAAAAGCTGCAACCGATACTCGAATTGACAGGCGATAATGAACGGAAACTGGCTGTGTTGCGAGATGTCATCGGCTCCTCGGCTGTCGGACTGGAAGGCATTTCCGAGATGGAAACGATCTTCGGGTACGTGAACCGGCTGGGGGTGGAGCTGCCGATCGAGCTCGACTTCTCGCTGGCCCGGGGGCTCAATTATTATACGGGAGCGATTTTCGAAGTCAAGGCGCTCGATTTCGCCATCGGGTCGATCTGCGGCGGCGGACGCTACGACGACCTGACGGGCATCTTCGGAATGCCGAACATGTCGGGTGTCGGCATTTCGTTCGGTGCGGACCGCATCTACGACGTGATGACCGGCCTCGGACTCTTCCCGGCCGATCTGGGCTGTGCGGCCCGGGTGATGTTCGCCAATCTGGGCGAAGCGGAAGAGCATGCCTCGCTGAAACTGTTGCAGGAGGTGCGTGCCGCAGGTATTCCGGCGGAGATATATCCCGAAAACGGAAAGATGAAAAAACAGATGGAGTATGCCAATCGCCGGGGAATCCCCTGCGTGGTAATCGTCGGCAGCCGGGAACTGGAAGAACGGGTGGCGACGATCAAGGATATGACCTCCGGCGAACAGACCCAGGTGCCGTTCACCCGACTGGCCGAAGCACTCCGTTAGATAATTAGTTATAGATAATCCGAAGCGCCTGTCCGAGCGGACGCGGAATAGCCGCCCCGGCGGTAGTTGAGAGAGCAGAGTTATCGGCGGATACGCCCCGTTCCGAATGTGGGTGCATCCGAGGCGGTATCTATGGCTCTACCGAATCGCCGGAAAGAAGACGGGGTTCACGCCTTTCCTCCCTGCTCGCAGTCGGAAATCATTTCCCGGTGTTTCGCGGTACCTGCTTGGGAGGACGCCGGACGGAAAAATATGCAATCATGTAATTCGATATGAAGCGGAGCATGTGGTTTTTCGGGCTGTTGCTGGCCGTGGCGGGATTATCATCGTTCCGGACGGCCGATATCGCCGTTTCCCGGCCCGACCGGGCACAGCGACGGTCGCTCGCCAAGCTGGAGCGGTCTTACGAATATATCCGTAAGATGTATGTCGATTCGGTCGATATGGCGCCGCTGGTCGAGGAGGCGATCCGCAGCATGGTACAGCAACTCGATCCCCATACCGAATATGCCTCGGCTGCGGAGATGGCTGAATTCTGGAGCCTCTATCGGGGTAAGTTCGGAGGAATAGGCATTCAGACCCAATGGATCCGTGATTCGCTGGTCGTAACCTCCCTCCTGTCGGGAGGGGCCGCCGAAGAAGCGGGCATCCGTCCCGACGACCGGATCGTCCGGGTGGACGGACGTGCCGTGAAAGAGATTCCGGCCTCCGAGCTCATCTCCGCCATGCGGGGAGATGCCGGATCGAAAGTAAAAATCCTAGTGATTCGACGAGGAATTCGTCTGCCAATTCTATACGAAATCGTCCGACGGGAAATTCCGGTCCCCTCCGTCGAACTGGCCTACCGGGTCGATTCTGCGGTAGGATACATCAGACTGATCCGTTTCGGTCAGACCACCATGCGGGAAGTGCAGCGGGCCTACGAAGAACTGGATCGTCCGAAGGAGCTGATTCTCGATCTTCGGGGCAATGGCGGAGGACTGTTGGATCAGGCGATCGCTTTGTCCGGCTTTTTTCTGCCCAAAGGCTCGCGGATCGTTTCGACCGAAGGCCGCAGCGTCCCGTCCGTCGTCCATTCCGCCCGTCGGAATCCGGTATTTCCGGCCGAAGGGCGGCTTGTCGTACTGATCGACGAACGGTCGGCATCGGCCAGCGAAATCGTGAGCGGAGCGCTGCAGGACTGGGACCGCGCGATAATCGTCGGGCGCCGCAGCTTCGGAAAAGGATTGGTGCAGCGGCAATATCTGCTTCCGGACGGGTCGGCTTTGCGTCTGGTCATCGCCCGCTATCATACGCCTTCGGGCCGGGAAATTCAACGTCCTTACGTCAAAGGCGGGGATCGCACGGCTTACCGAACTCACTCGCTGCCCGACACGATTCCGTCGCCGGCCTACCGGACACTCCGCACGGGCCGGACGGTTTACGGCGGTGGAGGCATAGCGCCCGACGTGTGCGTAATACAGGATACGGTGCAGGCATCTTATCTGAACGCCCTGCTGCGGAAAAATATCTTTCCTGAATTTATGCAGCACTACCTGGACCGCACCCGGGCAGCCCTGGAACGGGATTATCCGGAGTTCGCATCGTTCGAGGAGCGGTTCGAAGTTCCCGATGAAATGTATGAGGAGTTGATCGGACTGGGACTGGAACAGGGCGTAACACCTCCGGCGGAAGATTCCGATGTCGAAGCGGGGACCAGGCGCCTGCTCAAAGCATTGCTGGCAGAGCGGCTTTTCGACCGGGAAGCTCTGCTGCGGATATTGCACGCAAGGGATGATGCCGACTTCATCCGGGCGCTCAATTTGCTGAAAAACTGGGAGGCAGAGGGGCTGCCACTCCTGGAAGCGCAGCATGAGCGGCAATAAGCAGTTGCATCACGTTATTTCCGAGAGTCGCGTATTCACGACTCGTAATATTGAGTTTATAATTCGGCCTGCCCGAATCCCGTTCCCGAAAGGGGTTTGAGTCGCTGCACGCCCAAAGATATATAATCACGGGCAAGAATTTGCAGGAAAACGAAATTTGTTTTATATTTACGTATGGAACAAACGAATAACCCTCAAAATATTACCTTGTATGGCTGCTCTGAATACCTTCCGCACGGACGGAGAAGATTTCGGCGAACAGATCCTGTCGAAAGTCGTAAAAGCCGGCCGCGGACCTATTTTCTGGACGTGCGCGCTACGCGTGCGAACGATTATTTTCTTACCATTACGGAGAGCCGGAAGAAAACGGCGCCGGATGGAACGGTCAGTTACGACCGGCATAAAATATTCCTTTACAAAGAGGATTTTTCCAAATTCCTCGAAGGCTTGGAAGAGGTGATCGGGTTCATCAAACGGGAAAAACCGGAATTCTTCGAAGAAGAACACCCGAAGCCGGAAGAATATGCTTGACAGAACCGGCTGCCGAAATTTCGGCAGCCGGTTCTCATGAAGACAGGAGTTTTATGAAGGATAATTGGGTATTGTTGGGTTTCAGCGGCGGAATAGACAGCTTCGCCGCCGTCGGATTGTTGCAGGCGGCCGGATATCATGTAACGGCTCTGACGCTCGACATGAGAGGCGATTCCGCATTGTTGGAAAAGGCGCGTCTGCGTGCCGGGGCACTCGGGATTCCCTGGCGAATGCGGTCGGTGCGGGAGCGGTTCGAACGGGAGGTGGTGGACTATTTTACCGACAGTTACTTCCGGGGGCGTACCCCGGCTCCGTGCACGCGCTGCAACAGTCGGATCAAATGGCCCTGTCTTGCGGCAGAGGCCGACGCACTGGGGATTCGCTACATCGCTACGGGACACTATTTCCGCATTACCTCCGCAGGCGGCAAACGATACGTCACCCGTGCGGCCGACAACCGCAAGGACCAGTCCTACTACCTGTGGGACTTGCCGCAGGAGGTCCTCGATCGGGTGCTGACTCCGATGGGAACGGTCATCAAACGAAATATCGTCGAAGAACTCGCCGACCGTCGGGAGAGTATGGGCGTCTGTTTTCTCGAGGGACGCCCGTGCCGCGACTTCCTGCGAAGCCGGGATAAAACGGAAGCGCTCCGGCCCGGCCCCATCATCGACTCTGCCGGACATCGGCTCGGCACGCACGACGGGGCGGCCCTCTACACCATCGGCCAGAAAAAGGGCCTCGACCTGCCGCCGGGCTGGGCGGTGGTCGCTATCGACACGGCGGCAAACCGGATCGTAGCCGGAGAAGAGAAGCTGTTGTTGCATCGTACGCTGGAAGTCGGGGAATGTCGCCTGGTAGAGAGCGACGAGGTATTCGGTGCCCGCGATATCCGTGCGGTGATCCGGGGCATCGGCCGCAACCCCGAGGGATACGCAGCGGTCTTCCCTGCCGCTTCGGGGATTCGGATCGAACTGGAGGATCCCGCGTGGGCCCCGGCCGCCGGGCAGCCCGTCGTTTTGTACCGAGGGGAACGGGTCGTCGGAGGCGGAATCCTCGAACGGTATTATTAACGAATTATTAAATCTTCGTTCGGGATGGATTTTTTCAGGGTTTTATCCCGAAAAAATCTTGCGATGTTTCCCGCATATACTATCTTTGCACAAGCAAAACATCGCCGGAAACGGCAATACCCATGCGATGTTATTATAATGCCGTTTTTGCGAAACGTCGTGTTTTCGACGAACGAGATAACTTTTCGTGATTATATACTTTAGTGTACCTCTTTGGGAGTAAAGCGCCTTAAGTCCCTTCCGGGAAGGAATTTATGGGCAGGAGCATTACCGATACAACCGGGAACAGCGAATAGACACCTCTCGGAATTGTCAAAAGGTACATTGAAAGATGAATTGCCTAACTTTTTATTAGAGCGGATTATGTTCAGATACGTGCTGTTGGCGCTGAAAGGCTGCGCAATGGGAATGGCGGATGTTGTCCCGGGAGTATCGGGCGGGACGATCGCCTTTATTTCGGGAATTTACAGCGAACTGATCGAGTCGATCAAAAGTTTCAATCCGACTGCGTTGAAATTGCTCGGCCGGTTCGAATTCAGGAAATTCTGGCGCCACATCAACGGCAGCTTTCTCTTCTCCGTACTGCTGGGTATCGGTATCGCCATCTTTTCGCTGGCACGGTTGATGACTTACCTGCTGGCGCATCACCCGATCGAAATCTGGTCCTTCTTTTTCGGACTGATCGTCGCTTCGGCGGCTTTCGTCGCCCGGGATATTCGGAAGTGGAACCTCACTTCGCTGCTGGGACTGCTTGTCGGCACCGCGCTGGCATTCTGGATCACGATCGCCTCCCCGACGCAAACGCCCAACGACTGGTGGTTTATCATGCTTTCGGGAGCTGTTGCCATCTGCGCGATGATTCTTCCGGGAATTTCAGGCGCCTTCATCCTGCTGCTGCTGGGAAAATACCAATACATTTTACAGGCTGTCAGCGAATTCCGGCTGGGTGTCCTGCTGCTTTTCGCAGTCGGAGCCGTCGCCGGCATCATCAGTTTTTCGCACCTGCTTTCGTGGCTGCTGCGCAAGCATCACGACCTGACGATCTCCCTGCTCATGGGTTTCATGGTCGGATCGCTCAATAAAGTCTGGCCCTGGAAAGAGGTCGTGGAAACTTATACGGATGCCCAGGGTGCCGTTCACCCGTTGGTGGAACAAAACATTACACCGGGACATTTCGAGGCGATCGGTCAGACCGATGCCCACTTGTGGCAGGCCGTAGCACTGGCGCTGGCAGGATTTCTTCTGATCTATGTCATCGAATTCATCGGCAAGCGGGTCGCTCAAAAAATCTCCGCTCCCCAAAACTAAAACCTTATGAAACGCTACGGTCTGATAGGCTACCCGCTGGGACACTCGTTTTCAGCCCGGTATTTCGCCGATAAATTCGCACGCGAAGGCATTGCGGATTGCCGGTACGACCTTTACGAATTGAAAACGATCGAGGAGTTGCCCGCTTTGCTGGAAGCGCAGCCCGAACTGCGGGGATTCAATGTCACGATTCCCTATAAACAACAGATCATACCCTATCTGGACGATCTTTCGCCGGAAACCCGGATGATCGGGGCCGTCAATTGCGTGCGCTGCGAAGGCAGACGTCTGACGGGTTATAATACGGATGTGACGGGACTTCGCGCCTCCCTCGAAACATTTCTCGGCGGGGAGCGTCCCGAACGGGCATTGGTACTGGGCACGGGCGGGGCGTCGCAAGCCGTGCAATATGTATTGGCACAGATGGAAATTCCGTTCGATCTAGTATCGCGGAATCCGGCAACGGGAAATTATACGTACGACGAAGTATCGGATGAAGTAATCGGTTCGCATCGGCTCATTATCAATGCCTCCCCAGTCGGGATGCATCCGAATGTCGAAGAGGCGCCCCGCATTCCGTACGCTTTCGTCACGCCCTCCCACTATCTTTTCGACCTGATCTACAACCCGGCCGAAACGCTGTTTCTGCAATACGGAGCGCAACGGGGAGCACACACGTGCAACGGACTCGACATGCTCGTAGGGCAGGCGGAAGCTGCCTGGGCCATATGGAACCGATAAGGGATCCTCCGACACGGCTCGACCGATCTTATCGAAGCCGGCTTCATTTCCGACGACTTCGTTCTCCGGACCTGAAGCTATGAATCGACGTTTTCGGTACGCAGTTTCGCCCCTTCTCCGAACCGTTCGAAAGTCGCAAGCAACAGAGGTTGTTCCGAGCCGTTCATAAGGAATTCGGGGGCTTCTTTAAGAGCTTCCCGAACTCCTTGAATAGCTGCAAAATAATAAATTACGGCATTTTGTCGAGCAATTCGGCAGCCCGCTTCGCATCTTCCTCCTTGACCACGAGCTGTGCCGGCATCGTGCCGATGGGATAGATCGCCGACATATATTCGTTGCGGATCGTCGAAAAAATTCCGGCTCCGTCCAGAATCGATTTGGCCATTTCGGCTTCGGTGACAGAGTTCCACTCTCTCAACACGACTAATTTTTCATCTTTCATAATCATCGCTGTTTAGGTGATATATTTATTCGGCCATTATATCTTTCGATGTAACAGTTTGACAATCGCAGCATCGAATCCGAAGGACATTTATTCGCATCCTCTGGCCGCATTAAAATTCAGACCTTTCCTAAAATGCGGGTACTCGGAGTACCGTATTTCCAACGAGGTCCACATTTTTTATTAAATCTTTGCATCCCGTCGTTTTTCGGTTCTTCGAACTTCCGTGCTCCCGGTTCCGAACTCCGTTCGTACCCGGCGAAAACGGGCGATGCAGGACCGGATAAATCCGGCTATCAACAAGATACGTTTTTTTTCGGAATGCTGCAAGATTTTTGCCACATATTTCCTATCCCGTCATTTTCAACAACGTAGAATCGTTCGGGCAATTTTTACTTGGAAATACGGAAATTCTTTCATATTTTTTCATTACCTTTGACTTCGCCTTAAGCATCGGCAAGACGCAGATAAATTTGCTTCTGCCCGCGACTTTTTCGTACCTTCGCAAAGGATGGCCCAAAACCATAAATTTTCGAATTATGCCGGATTTCGTCCATTTACACGTACATACGCAATATTCCATCTTGGACGGCGCAGCGGCCATATCGCCGCTCATCAAACGAGCCAAAGCCCTCGGTATGAAGGCTCTGGCCATCACCGACCACGGCAATATGTACGGCGTCAAGAACTTCCACGACGTCGCCACCGATGCGGGCATCAAACCTATTTTGGGGTGTGAAACCTACGTCGTGCGCAACCGCTTCGAAAAGGACAAGGACGAGAAGGCGGGCGATCACCTGATTCTGCTGGCCAAAAACCTAACGGGTTACCACAATCTCTGCAAGATCGTATCCTACTCCTTTACCGAAGGATTCTATTACAAGCCCCGTATCGACAAGAAACTGCTGGAACAATACCACGAGGGATTGATCTGCTGCTCGGCATGTCTGGGCGGCGAAGTTCCCCAGGCCATCATGCGCAACGACATGGAGGAGGCTGAACAGGTCGTGCGCTGGTTCAAAAGCGTCTTCGGGGACGACTATTACCTGGAGTTGCAGCTCCATCCGTCGGGCGATCCGCGCAAGGACGCCGACGTGTACGAGAATCAGTTACTGGTCAATAAGGCCCTGCTGGAGCTGTCGGCCAAATGCGGAGTCAAATACATCTGCTCGAACGACGTGCATTTCATTCTGGCCGAAGACGCCGTGGCGCACGATCATCTGATCTGCCTCAATACCGGCCGCGACCTGGACGATCCCAATCGGATGCGCTATACGTTCCAGGAGTATCTGAAATCGCCCGAAGAGATGGCGCAGCTCTTCCCCGACCATCCCGAAGCACTCGCCACCACGCTCGAGATCGCCGACAAGGTCGAGGAGTACAAACTCACCCATGCGCCTCTGATGCCCAACTTCCCTCCGCCGCCGGAGTTCCACATGCCTTTCGAGGAGTTGCGCGAATCGCTCGTCAAGAAGATCGAAGATCAGGAAGAGCTGGCGCGAATCGATGCCTGCCACAGCGTCGAAGAACTCGATGCCTGGGCGGAGGAGAGCAAGGAGCGCAGCGAAAAGCTGATGACGGCCAAACAGTTCTGCTACCTGAAAGACCTGACCTACAAAGGAGCCCACCTGCGCTATGGCGCCGAATTGAGCGAAGAGGTCGAGAAACGCATCCGGTACGAATTGAGTACGATCGAATGGATGGGATTCCCGGGTTACTTCCTCATCGTATGGGACTATATCCGCGCGGCTCGCGAAATGGGCGTGTCGGTCGGACCGGGCCGTGGTTCGGCAGCCGGATCGGTCGTGGCCTACTGTCTGAAAATTACCAACATAGATCCGCTGAAATACGACCTGCTGTTCGAGCGTTTCCTGAATCCCGAGCGTATCTCCCTGCCGGATGTCGATGTCGATTTCGACGAGGACGGCCGCGACGACGTGCTGCATTACTGCGTGCACAAGTACGGGCAGAAACGCGTGGCCCAGATCGTGACGTTCGGTACGATGGCGCCCAAGCTGGCGATCCGCGACGTGGCCCGCGTGCAGAAGCTGGCCCTCTCGGAGAGCGACCGGCTGGCCAAACTGGTACCCGACAAGGTTACGCCCGACAAGAAGGCCGGAGAAACGCCTTTCGACTTCTGCTACAAGGAGTCGCCGGAACTGGCCGCCGAACGGGAATCCCCGAACCAGTTGATCCGCAATACGCTCAAATACGCCGAAAAGCTCGAAGGCTCGATTCGGCAGACCGGTGTGCATGCCTGCGGCGTAATCATCGGGCAGGACGACCTGGAGAATTTCGCTCCGATGGCTATCGCCAAGGACGCCGATCTGAACGTCGTGGAGTTCGAGGGCAAAGAGGTCGAGAGCGTCGGCCTGATCAAAATGGACTTCCTGGGACTGCGCACCCTCTCGATCATCAAGGATGCCGTAACCAACGTCAAAAACGTGCACGGCATCGATGTAGATATCGACAACATTCCGCTGGACGACGCCCCGACCTACGAGGTTTTCAGCCGTGGCGATACGACCGGCCTGTTCCAGTTCGAGTCCCCCGGTATGAAAAAACATCTGCGCAATCTGAAACCCAACCGTTTCGAGGACCTGATCGCCATGAACGCCCTCTACCGCCCGGGACCGATGGAGTACATTCCCAACTTCATCGCCCGCAAGCACGGACTGGAGCCGGTGACGTACGACATCGCCGATATGGAGGAATATCTGAGCGACACCTACGGCATTACGGTTTATCAGGAACAGGTCATGCTGCTCTCGCAGAAGCTTGCCGGGTTTACCGGCGGCGAAGCCGATACGCTCCGCAAAGCGATGGGTAAGAAACAACGTGCGGTGCTGGACAAGATGAAGCCCAAGTTCATCGAAGGATGCAGCAAGCGGGGGCACGACGCCAAAATTTGCGAAAAGATCTGGGGCGACTGGGAAGCGTTCGCATCGTATGCTTTCAACAAGTCGCACTCGACCTGCTACGCTTACATCGCCTATCAGACGGGCTATCTGAAGGCGCACTACCCTTCCGAATTCATGGCCGCGCTGCTCAGCCGCAACCTTTCGGACATCAAGCAGATTACGCTCTACATGAACGAGTGCAAGCGCATGGGTATCCGGGTGCTCGGGCCCGATATCAACGAATCGCTCAACAACTTCTCCTCGAACAAGGAGGGCGACGTGCGGTTCGGCCTGGCTGCGGTGAAAGGCGTCGGCGAGGCGGCTGTGGAGAGCATCGTCGCGGAGCGGAACAAGAACGGCAAATTCAAGGACATATACGATTTCTTCGAACGGGTGAATTATACGGCCGTAAACCGCAAATGCCTCGAAAACATCGCCTATGCGGGCGGCTTCGACTCGATCTCCGGGTTCCACCGCTGCAAATTCTTCGGCACCGATCTGCGCGACTCCAGTTCGACGACCTTCATCGAGCAACTGGTACGCTACGGGCAGCGGTTCCAAAGCGAGAAAGACAATGCCCAGCAAAGCCTTTTCGGAGGCGGCGAAGGGGTCGTGGATATTCAGCATCCCGTGATTCCGGCCTGTCAGGACTGGAGCACGCTCGAAACGCTGGGCAAGGAGCGCGAGATGATCGGACTCTACCTCTCGGCTCACCCGCTGGACGATTATGCGGTGATTATCCGCAATATGTGCAAGACGCAGCTTTCGGATCTTGACAACCTGGAATCCCTGCGCGGACAGGAGATCGCCGTGGCGGGGATGGTGATCGCCACGCAGAACCTCGTTACCAAGACGGGCAAACCCTGGGGAAAATTCACGCTTGAAGACTACAACGGCACGCACGAATTTGCGCTTTTCAGCAAGGACTACGAAAATTTCCGCAAATACCTGTTCAACGACTATTTCCTCTTCATCCGGGGCAAGGTCCAACCCAAGCCCTACAACGACAAGGAGCTGGAATTCAAGATTACTTCGATGGTACAGCTCTCCGAAATGCGCGACACGATGATTAAGGAGATGTATATCCAATTGGCGATCGAAGACATCACGCGTGAAATGATCGAGGAGCTGACGCACCGCATCAAAGAGTCCGAAGGATCGACCACGCTGCGGGTGAATGTCTATGACCGGGATGCGCAGGTGAGTGTGAATATGTTCTCCAAACGGCACAAGGTGAGCCTCACGTCGAACCTCGTTTCGTTCCTCGAGGACAATGAAATCAAATATACTATCGTTTAATTTATAATCAAAACATCTAAAAAATTATGGCATTAGCAATCACAAAAGACAATTTCGAGGAGATCTCCGCATCCCAGCTTCCGGTAGTCATCGACTTTTGGGCGGAATGGTGCGGTCCCTGCCGCACGATGTCGCCCATCGTGGACGAACTGGCTGCGGAATACGAAGGCAAGGTCGTCATCGGCAAGTGCGACGTCGAGGAGAACGACGACATCACGATGAAGTACGGCGTGAGGAACATCCCGACGATCGTCTTCCTCAAGGGCGGCGAGCTGGTCGACAAGCAGGTCGGCGCATGCCCGAAGGATGCCCTGAAGGCCAAGATCGAGAAGCTTCTCTGATGCTGCGCGCCATCGACTTCCACGGGCTGAAAGGCGTGGAGTTCTCCAAGGGGGAGTATACGGCGCTGCTGATTCCGGAGATGGGGGCCAACCTCGTGCGGCTGGCCAACACCCGGCTGGGCGCGGAGATTCTGCGCACGCCCGGACCCGGGGAGATCGAGACGTTCCGGAGCCGTCCGCAGGTCTTCGGGCTTCCGATCCTGTTCCCGCCCAACCGCATCGCCGACGGCCGTTACGTCTTCGAGGGACGCACGTACCAGTATCCCATCACCATCGAGAGGGAACGAAACTACCACCACGGCGTCCTCAAGAGCGAGGCGTTCCTGGTATCGAAGGCCCGCGAGACGGACAGGGAGGTGATGATCGAATGCCGTTACTACGCCAATGCGGGGAACGATGCCGTTTACCGCGATTTCCCGCACGAGTTCAAGTGCAAGATCACCTACCGGCTTTCGGCCGAAGGGTTGGAGCAGGAGGTGATGTTCGGCAATAAGAGCGACCTTCCCATGCCTGTCGGCGTGGGATTCCACACGCCGCTCAACGTTCCCTTCGCCGGCGGCGATGCGGCGGACTACCGGCTCCGTATGGCCGTGGGCGAACGTTTCGAGTTGAACGGACGCAA
>ERZ1027036.920-NODE-920-length-14254-cov-5.539756_pt1 | contig 14254 bp, 9 predicted proteins | sample MGYA00519441_ERZ1027036 | MGnify/ENA primary metagenome ERZ1027036 (study PRJEB26926, sample SAMN06164792) | human gut metagenome | biome: ENVO:00009003; feature: ENVO:2100002; material: ENVO:00002003 | host: Homo sapiens | place: USA | collected 2012 ... | reverse complement strand
AGAAATAATAAAATATAAAATCAGCAGATGATATAGGTATAAAAACAGGTCATAAATTTGTTGACGCTGACAGGTAACCATGTTAGGATGATGGCAGAGACTATCAATGAAGTGACAGGGGAATGAGTTTTTGACTCATCCCCCTGTTCTGATTATCAGGAGAAATGGATGAAAAAGAACAATCAGATGAAACCAGACAATGTAGCAAAACGTCTATGGGCATTTTTTATCGTGCTCACCATGTGTATTACCGTGCAGCCTGTCGTGCCGGTAAAGGCGCAGGAGGCTGTGCAGACAGCGGCAAGAACGATCTATACGGAATTTAAAGATGGAAATTCTACCCATTCCGGAGATGGAAGCTATGGAAATCCCTACAATTTATTTGAGGATGCCTATGCGGCTGCCGGCAATGGGGATGAAATCTCAATTTTGGGAAGTGGTGCTTTTTTAAATGCCGAGGCTGCGGAACCGTTTATTTTTGATAAAAGCGTGACCGTCAACGGAAATGGAAATACTTTTTCCAACCGTAAGGGGGGATTTATCCTGAATACGGATGTGACATTTAAAAACATTACGCTGCGGTTTTCCAATCGTCTGCACGATGCAATTTTTGCAAATGGGCATAAACTTGTTCTTGAGAATGTTACGTGCGACAGCGGATTCCGCTATGTAGATATCTTTGGCGGATCCCTTTATGAGAATGGAAAGAATATGGGGAATCATCCGGGATCAGAGGCACAGATTCTGATTACGGGTGGTGGTACCAATCTGGGGAATATTTATGCCGGTTCCATGAACGGAACATATGACGGTAAGACACAGATCGTGCTTGCGCACGTTTCCGGTACGCAAAATGGGGAAATCTATGCATCTGGTGCCATTGAACCATATGTAAATCAGGATGACTGGTTTTCCACGCAGGAGCCGGATCCACCGGCAGCGTATGGACAATATACGGTTTCCGGCGATGTGGAAATTTCACTTACCGGTTCCGATACGAAACAGGTGTACGGAGTATCTGAAAATCACGCAGGGAAGACATTTCTGACCATAGATACCGACCAGTCCTATACCGGAATTCCAGGTATAAGCAAAGTAGGAAACCTCACAGTAAAGGGCGGTGGAACATTTGCACCGGCAGCGTTGGACAGCTGTACGGTCAGGCTGGAAGGGGCAAGTGCGATTGATCTTTCCCAGATGGAAACTCCACAGGTACATTCGATTGTGAGTGCGGATTCAGCAGGAAATCGACTGATCTTAGGAAAAGAACAGAAGCTGAATGTTACAGATACCATTACGGGTGCACTTACATTTGAAACCCCGAATGGAAGAAATGGAAAATCCGGAATTGCGGAGTATGGTCACACCTATCTGGAACTTGGAAGGGCTGCGGATACGGCGGTTTCTTTTACACCGACAGACGGACAGGCAGGGATGACACTGGAACGGACAATGTCTGGAAATGGAGAAATCTGGAAAACCAGTGAGTTGTCAGGGGATAAACCGGTTGCAGTAAAAAATATGACCATAAAAAATCCTGTACTTTTGGCGAATGTTTCAAATATTATGAGTAGTGATAAATCGTATTATCTGGATGTGGAATGGCAGGAAGGGACACCCGAAAATGGGAAAACTTTATATCAGGTTCCACTTACATACGAAGTAGAGTTCAATAATCATATATATTATTCAACGGTTGGTGATGATGGAAATGCCAATGTTTCGGATCTTAGACTGGCATTTCATCCGGAGACAAATCAGGACGGGGTACATACAATTACACCGGAATTTTATGAAGATGCTACTAGTGGCGAACTGAAACTGCCAGAACCGGGAACCTACTACATCACAATCCGTCCATTTTCAGCAGATGAACAAATTGAGCAGAAGGTAGTTCTGATTGTAAACAAAGATCCGGATACATCCGGTTCGACGGCTACTTCAAAGGAAACAACCACTACGATAAATGGATTACCAACGGCCGTGTCCATGCAGGATGAACTGAATCTTACCGTGCAGACGGTCTATACAGATAGCAGCTTACAGGGACACGTGCCATCTGCTGGTTTTTCGGTATACATTAACCAGACCCCTTATGAAGTATCCGGCATCACGCTTCAAAACGGAGTGGCAGCCATAAAGATTCCGGTTTCAGAGGCAAACGGATTTCATATGGGAGAAAATGCCATTACAGTTTCTTATGCAGGAGCAGCCAATGAAAACTACAGGGCACTTCCTTCCCAGGCAAACGAAACCGTGACGGTAAATCCAATTGCCGTAAAGATGCAGTATGATACCATCCAGCAGACAGCTGCATACACAGGGCTGAAACAGAGCTGCTTTGTTTCCACGGTAAATGTAGTCCGAAAGGACAACGGAAAGACGGTAGATTCGCAGGTAAAGCCTGAAGTTTTCTATCGGCAGGATGGGAAAAATGTTGTTCCGGTGCAGCCGGGCAGCTATGAGGTGTGGTTTAAAGTAACTGGAAACCAGTACGATGTGATAGAGGAAAAAGTCGGAACCTTTACCATTACAGCGGCGAAACCATCGATTCGTCTTACGGCAGAGACAGAAAACGGTAATTCCGTACATCTGTATGCACAGGTAGATGGAGTCCGAAATGGCAGTATTCCGCTTGGTTCGATTTCTTTTTATCAGGACGGAACCATAATAAAGGCACAGGAAAAACTCGTATATGGGGAAGCCGATACGGTTGTATCAGGCTTAAAACATGGCGGTTCTTATCAGTTTAAGGCAGTATATGAGCCGGATGATAAGGATGGACAGACTTATTACGAAACAGTGACAAGTGAAGCCGCGACCGTTACAATCAAAGAGGACAGTTCCACCGGAGGCGGCTCATCTTCCGGAGGCGGTGGAACAACCGAAGGCGGCTCATCTTCCGGAGGAAGTGGAACAACCGGAGGCGGCTCATCTTCCGGAGGAAGTGGAACGACCGGAGGTGGTTCATCTTCCGGAGGTGGTGGAGGAAATACTTCGAGTGGTGACACAGCCGGAGGGGGAACACCATCCAACGGAAACAAAACCGATGCAGAAACACCGTCTGACGGAAATACAGCTGGTATAGAAACACCGTCCGATGGAAACACGGCCGGACAAAATACACCAACCGTGACCGTTACCGGAACTCGGAAAAATAAAGCCATCAAAACAACGGTGACCGCTGATCTGATAAAACAAACCATGGAAGAAAACAATGGAAAACACACAGATGTGACGATCCAGGTCACCGATCCGGCTGGCAACGTAAGCTATACACTGACCGTAAATACAGCAGACATACAGACCGGAAATAAGCTGTATGTGTGTGCAAAAGATCAAAAGACAGGTGCCTATGTCCTTGTAAACGACAAGAGTTATACGGTTACAAAAGCCGGAAATGTGAATTTTTCAGCAGATTCCAATAAGGATTATGTCCTTATGGATCAGAAAGATATGGATCAGGTCACAACGAAAATATTAAAAACGGTTACATTGAAGAATAAAACCGTTCAGGTGAAGAAGGGAAAACAAAAGAAGGTTTCTCTGGCAGCCACCTTAAATATGGACAATGTAAAAAGCATTTCTTATCAGAGCAATAACAAAAAAATTGCATCTGTAAACAAGAAGGGTACCATAAAATCGAACAAAAAAGGAACTGCGTCCATTCGCGTGACAGTAACCTTAAACAATGGAAAGACCAAAGTTTTAAAATTAAAAGTCAAAGTCAAATAGCAGATGCAGGAAAAGACAAAACCCCGGAAATAAATATCCGGGGTTTTTGTTTTACCTAGAGAGAAAGTGCACACTGATCAATTTTTTTCAGTTCCTCCTCCGTAAATGGAGCAGAGTTTAACACTTTCAGATTTTCAAGAATCTGTGCCGGGCGGGAAGCTCCGATCAGAACGGAAGTGACCACACCGTCACGGATGACCCATTTGAGTGCCATCTGTGCGAGGCTTTCACCACGGGCAGCCGCAATCTCATTCAGGCTCCGGATACTTGCCATCCGCTTTTCATCAAACTGATCCGCATGCAGGAAACGTCCGTCCGTGTTGACACGGCTGTCTTTTGGAATACCGTTTAGATAGCGGTCGGTCAGCATACCCTGCGCGAGCGGGCTGAAAGAAATAATTCCTTTCTTCCCATCTGCTGCGGCCTGTTTTAAACCGTTTTCTTCAATGGTACGGTTAAAGATATTGTAGGAATTCTGGTTGATAATAAACGGGCAGTGCAGATCTTCTAAGATGGCAGCCGCGCGTTTCATCGTTTCTCCGTCGTAGTTGGACAGACCGACATACAGTGCTTTTCCGCTTCGCACGATCTGGTCGAGTGCACCCATGGTTTCCTCCAGCGGTGTATCCGGATCCATGCGGTGGTGATAGAAAATATCCACATAGTCCAGACCGAGCCGTTTTAAGCTCTGGTCAAGGCTGGCAATCAGGTACTTGCGGCTGCCCCAGTTTCCATAAGGCCCCGGCCACATGTCAAAACCGGCTTTGGAACTGATGATCAGTTCATCGCGGTAGGAAGAAAGCTCTTCCCGAAGGATTTTCCCGAGATTTTCCTCCGCACTGCCCGGCTGCGGTCCATAGTTGTTTGCCAGATCAAAATGTGTGATCCCGTGGTCAAATGCCGTAAAGCACATCTGTCTCATATTTTCATAAACACCGGTATCTCCGAAATTGTGCCAGAAGCCCAAAGATACTTCCGGCAGCATCAGTCCGCTGTCGCCGCAGCGGTGGTATTTCATGGTTTCGTAACGTGATTCATTTGCGTGATACATAAGAAATCCTCCTTAGTTTGTAAAAAATTTATCATAAATGCCAAATCCAAAGATAAAAAGCACAATCAGCGGCAGAATATAGGTAATGTAGCCGCGCATCCAGTTTTTAATTTTTAATCCTTTTCCGGTATTGGCTTCGGTTGTGTAGTTTTTCCAGCCCCAGCCGTAGCGGCTTGTGCAAAACAGCAGATATACCAGGGAACCGAGAGGCAGGAACAGGTTGCTTACCAGAAAATCTTCCAGGTCAAGCACAGACCCACCAAAGATTGAAAAACCTTTCCAGTTCCATACATTGTATCCGAGTACACATGGCAGGGAGAGTACAATGATCAGTACCAGATTAACGGCACAGGATTTCTGGCGGCTGCATCCGGTCAGTTCCATACCGCAGGAGATGATGTTCTCAAATACTGCCAGGATTGTGGAAAACGCTGCAAAAAACATAAACAAAAAGAACAGGCTTCCCCAGAGTCTGCCAAGCGGAATATGGTTAAAAATATTCGGCAGGGTGATAAAAATCAGGCTTGGTCCGGAAGTCTGGTCAACATGGAACGTAAAGCATGCCGGAAAAATGATAAGTCCGGAGGTGATAGCAACAAACGTATCCAGAATGGCAATATTTACCGATTCACCAAGCAGAGAGCGTTCCTTTCCGATATAACTTCCTAAAATTGCCATCGCGCCGATTCCAAGGCTTAACGTGAAAAATGCCTGGTTCATGGCACCCGTAATGGTTTTTGCAATACCGATCTGTTTCATCCGTTCAAAGTCCGGGATCAGATAAAAGGCAAGGCCTTCTTTTGCACCATCCATAAAAAAGCTGTTGACCGCCAGAATGATCATGATGATAAGCAAAGAAGTCATCATGACCTTTGTTACTTTTTCCAGACCGTTCTGCAGTCCACGGGAGCAGACAAATACGCCGGCGCAAACAACTACCACCATCCAGAAGCCCATGGTCAGAGGTTTGCTCAGCATTGTGGTAAACTGTCCGGATACACCGTCGGCATCCAGTCCCTGAAACTGTCCGGTGACCGTCATATAAAAATAATGAAGCATCCAGCCGGTGACCGTTGTATAAAACATCATAAGAAGATAGCAGCCGATCAATGTGATAATCCCGTGGATATGCCATTTCTGTCCGGGTTTTTCCAGTGCCTGGTAGGCTTTGACCGGACTTTTCTGGCTGGCACGTCCAACCGCAAATTCCATCGTCATGATCGGGAGTCCGAGAATAATCAGAAACAACAGATAAAACAGCACAAAGGCACCGCCTCCGCCCTGTCCGGCAGTGTATGGAAACTTCCATACGTTTCCGATTCCGATCGCACATCCGGCTGACAGGAGAATGAATCCCAGACGGGATTTTAATTTTTCTCGTTCTTCCATAAAATAATCCACCTTTTTGTAAATATTGTATAAAATACAAACGAAATTATACAATCTGTTGTGAGAAGTTTCAACCCTTTTTGACGAAATTTTACCAGGTATGTGTTGCATTTTTTTACAGATACTAGAGGAGAAGGTTGCGGAGTGTTCATGTTCTGCAATCAACAAGATTATCTTATGGAAAGAAAGAGGGTTAAACCATGGTTTTAACAGAAAAAGAGATGGCTACAATTGAGGATCTGCACACACAGGAGCTGTCCTGCGTGGAGAAGTACAAACGTTACGGACAGGAAGCAAAAGACCCGGTACTTCGGGATTTGTTTGCCGATCTGGAAAAAAAGGAGCAGAAGCATGTGGAGTCTCTGGAACAGGTCATGAAAGGCAGCGTCCCATCCTGTAACGTCAATGACAGGGATGGAAAGATGTATGAGCCAAAGGCAACATATGATTCCATGACCAATCCGGAAGATAAGAAAAACGATAATTTCCTTGCCACAGACAGCATTGGTTCTGAAAAAATGGTGTCCGGAACGTATAATACCGATGTGTTTGCATTCGGGGATTCCGATGTGCGCAAACTTCTGGCAGATATCCAGGTGGAAGAACAAAACCACGCGGAGATGCTCTATAAATATAAAACCGTAAACGGCATGGCATAGCCGGCATGTGGAGTGGATGTCCCAAAGCATCCACTCTTTTTGTTTTTACAAAAGGATTACAGAAACCGGATAGTACATCTTACATAACCTGTTTATCATAAATCCTGTAATAAATCTTACAGATTTCACAAGGAGAACATATGTCCCGATGGCGGTGATAAGTGGGGCATAGTTGGAAAAATATATCATATATGTCCCAACACACGATGCAAGTGGGACATAATTAATCTTTTATTTTCTATATGTCCACTATCAATTTGGAAAGTGATAGAACACTTGATTTTCTTAAAAAACACATGCAAATCTGTTTATTAAAAAAATGTTCTGGAAAATTCAATTCCGAAACAATCCCAGCGCATTAAAAATATATTGACATTTACGAACTTTGCGCTATAATAGAATCAAACATATGAACAAATGCTCATATGAAAGAATGATAAAATGAAAAAGGAAAGTATGGAGGAAACCGACGATGAAGAAAACTTACAAAATTGATGTGGATTGTGCAAACTGTGCAAATAAAATGGAGGAAGCTGCAAAAGCTACTACCGGAGTAAAGGATGCAACTGTAAATTTCATGACACTGAAGATGAACGTAGAATTTGAAGAGGGTGCAGATGCGAAAGCGGTTATGCAGGATGTGTTAAAGAATTGTAAGAAAGTGGAAGATGATTGTGAGATCTTTCTTTAAATCCGGCTTTTCCCATAGGTATCAGTCAGATTGGAGGGCATCATGAATAAAAAGCAGAAAAAAGTATTGAAACGAATTATTGTGGCGGCAGTGCTTCTGGTTATCATCGGGATTGCAGGAAGCGTTGTTTCCATACCAAAGTGGCTGGAGTTTCTTTTCTATCTGGTTCCGTATTTTGTGATCGGTTATGATATTCTGCGGAAAGCCTGGAAAGGAATCTGTAACAGGCAGATGTTTGATGAAAATTTTCTGATGGCAGTGGCAACCATCGGAGCGATTGCCCTCAGCGATTACAAAGAAGGCGTTGCAGTTATGCTGTTTTATCAGATCGGAGAGCTGTTCCAGAGTTATGCAGTCGGTAAGAGCCGCCGGAATATCAGTGATCTGATGGATATCCGGCCGGATTATGCAAATATTGAAACAGACGGTCAGATGGAAAAAGTAGACCCGGATGAGGTGGAGATCGGCACGGTGATTATTGTACAGCCGGGCGAAAAAGTCCCAATCGATGGTGTGGTTGTGGAAGGACATTCTTCCCTGAATACCAGTGCACTGACGGGAGAGAGTGTTCCGCGGGAAGTCGCTGTGGGAGAGGAAATCATCAGTGGATGTATCAATATTTCCGGACTGTTAAAGATCCGCACCACAAAAGAGTTTGGAGAGTCTACGGTTTCTAAGATTCTTGATCTGGTGGAGAATGCAAGTTCCAAGAAATCACGTTCCGAGAATTTTATTTCCAGATTTGCACATTATTATACACCGGCAGTCTGCTACGGCGCGCTGGCACTGGCAATACTGCCACCGCTTGTCCGCATGCTGTTTATGGGGCTTCCGGCAGACTGGGGCATCTGGATTTACCGTGCACTGACATTTCTGGTTATCAGCTGCCCGTGTGCGCTGGTCATCAGTATTCCACTCAGCTTTTTTGCAGGAATCGGAGGTGCCAGTGCAGAGGGTGTTCTGGTAAAGGGTTCCAACTATCTAGAAGCACTTGCGGGAACGCGCACGGTTGTCTTTGATAAGACAGGAACAATTACGCAGGGGGTATTTGAAGTCTGCGGAATTCATGGAACAAATTGTGCATCCGGCAGCTGTCCGGTTGAGTCCGGACATCCGGTATATACGAAAAAGGAAGAACAGCTGCTGGAGTATGCGGCACTGGCAGAGTGTCACAGCACACATCCGATCAGTATCAGCCTGCAGAAAGCCTATGGTAAGAAACTGGATGTGGACCGGGTCACAGATGTACAGGAAATCGGTGGACATGGTGTGATCGCAACGGTAGACGGACACAGGGTTGCGGCAGGAAATGACAAACTCATGAAAAAAGTAAAAATTGCGTATCGCAACTGCAGCTGTACCGGTACAATCGTACATCTGGCAGTCGATGGTGTTTATGCCGGCCATATACTGATTTCAGATATGCTCAAGCCGAATGCGGCGGCTGCCATGCAGGCACTGAAAAATTCCGGCGTGCACCGGCTGGTAATGCTGACCGGTGATGATGACCGTGTAGCACAGCAGGTAGCAGGGGAGGTTGGAATCACGGAAGTACATTCCCAGCTGCTTCCGGCAGATAAAGTTTCCGAAGTGGAAAAACTGTTGCAGACCAGGGAAGAAAAGAGTACCGTTGCCTTTGTCGGGGATGGCATCAATGATGCACCTGTGCTTTCCCGTGTTGATGTTGGAATCGCTATGGGAGCACTTGGATCGGATGCGGCGATTGAGGCAGCAGATGTGGTACTGATGGATGATGATCCGCTCAAGATTGCGAAAGCAATCCGTATCGCAAGAAAGTGCCTGCGGATTGTATATGAAAATATCTGTTTTGCAATCGGGATTAAACTGCTCTGCCTGTTTTTGGTAACGATAGGTATTGCAAATATGTGGATGGGAATTTTTGCAGATGTCGGTGTTATGGTGATTGCTGTGCTGAATGCAATCCGTGCACTTTTTGTAAAAAAATTATAGGGTATAATTCTGCCGGAAATGTTCCGGTGGAGAGGAGGAACTTCATGGAAAAAGAAAAGATTGAATGCTGTAGTGAAAATCAGGTACATCTGGATCTGCTAAAGATCGTGAATGACACGATGCCGGAAGAAACGGAACTGTATGATCTTGCAGAATTATTTAAAGTGTTTGGAGATTCCACCCGTATCCGCATTCTGTTTGTCCTGTTTGAAGCAGAGGTGTGTGTCTGTGATCTTGCAGCGGCATTGTCAATGACACAGTCTGCAATTTCCCACCAGCTTCGGATTTTAAAACAGAATAAGTTAGTCAAATGCCGCAGGGAGGGAAAATCTGTTTTTTATTCCCTGGCAGATGACCACGTCCGGTCAATCATTGCACAGGGCAGGGAGCATATTGAGGAAGATGCAATATAAGGATGATACCATATGGGAGAAAAGGACATTCGCTGTGGATGTCCTTTTTTTCGTACAGACGGATCTTAATATTTATTTAAGTTTCTTTAAAGATAGCCTTTTTTGGATGTGAAACTGCTATAATAAAGGTGCAGTAGAAAAAATACATCAATTAAAATATGAGGTAAATACATATGGAAACTTATGAAAGCGTAAAAAGTAATCCGGTGCAGCCGGAGCAGAAAGAAAAGAAAAAAGGCGGTGCATGGAAAGGGATTGTAGCGGTGATTCTTGCGGCAGGCGTTGTGGGAAGTACCACGATTTCCGCGTTTAATCTGGTGACTTTAAAATCCTATATTGCAGAGCAGAAAAAGGAAGAAAATCCTGAGACTACCGAGGATTACGTAAAGATCGCAGATAATTATGAGATCAAACCTACCACAAATATTTCGGATGCCTACAAATCCGGCGATACTTCAAAGCTGACAGACAAAGAAAAAGAAACCCTTGATATGGCAAAAAAAGCGATCAAAGATATGAAGATTACGGACAGCATGTCTGATTTTGAAAAGGAAAAGGCGGTGTATGACTGGATGACCAAAAAGCTCCAGCAGGATTCCGGGGCACTGACCGTTATTCCGAGTACACAGGAAGACTGTGATAATCCATACGGTGTGTTAAAATACCACAATGCCGTATGCGTCGGTTATGCAACGACATTCCGCATGTTCATGCAGATGATGGGAATTGAATGTAAAGTGGAACATAATACAGAAAAATTCCATAGCTGGGATGTGGTAAAAATTGACGGAGATTGGTACATTACCGATATTTATTCCGATGCAGGAAATGGAAATTATGCGAACTTTAATGTGACGGATGCCATGTATGGACAGTCCCAGAGCTGGGATCGCGATTACTTCCCGGCAGCTAACTCATTAAAGTACAATATGGCATACCAGAATAAGAAAACCGTGGACAGTATATATGATCTGCCGAAAGCATTGCGTGCTGCTATGGACAAAAAGCTTGGCGGGGTCATGGTTGCGTTTAAAGAGGATATTACAGAGGAAAAAGCGCAGGTGGCAAATGCCATAGCTTCTTCCATTGACAATTTCCTGATGTCCGGAAACTATAAGGATATGCCATACAGTCTGGGAACTTACAACTGGATTCAGGATCCGGATGGAAAAGGATATTTGTTTAATGTTACCATGCCGGGATATAACACGGACAATACAAGCCAGAATATCAGCGAAAAAGAACAGAAAAAAATCGACAAGGCTGTCCAGAAAGCATTTCAGGGACTAGAACCTGCAAACGGAGATGGCATGATGATGGATGGCGCAAGTGCTGATATCGGAAATAAGGATATGACCATGGATAATGCGGCACAAAATGGGGCAACGTTCAGTACAGAAGAAACTGTGGAGGCCAGATAACAGATGAAAAAACAAAAAACGGGTTGGAAACTTCTGCTGGTTCTGACCATGCTGGTGATGTGTGTGGGATGTGGTGCGAAGAAAAACACGTCCGGTTCTGTCAGTATGTATGACCTGCGCACGGCGATGGAAGCAGCGGATCCGGATCTGCCGGAGATGCTTAATGCCAGCAGCGCAGAAAAAGATGCAGAAGATAAGTTTTCCCATATTTCTGACATGGACTATAAAAAAGTGGACAGTTATTTTGTAAGCTATTCTTCGGATGGACACAAAGCAGATGAAATTGTAGTGATTGCCATGAAAGATAAGGCAGATGCAGATGAGGCAAAAGAAAGCCTGACAAAGCATCAGCAGGATCGGTATAATTTGTTGCAGTCCTATGAACCGAAGCAGGTCAGCCGGATTCAGGATGGGTTGGTTTTTACGAAAGGGCAGTATGCAGTCCTTATTATCACAAGCCATAATGATGATGTGCGGAAAGCGTTTGAAGATACCATAAAAAGTAAGTAGTATAAATAGGATCGTGTTTGAGTAAAATATAGAAATAAAAATGCAACATTCTTTTATAGAATGTTGCATTTTATGTCACAAAAGCACTTTATTTTTGGCTTGAAAGGAGTAATTTTTATGGGAACAACACAACCGATCCGAAACCGACAGGAACTGCAGAATTTCAGTTCATACTACAAGCAGGTAAAACCGCATCTGCGAAATTATACTTTAGTTGTATTGGGATTAAACACTGCACTGAGAATCAGCGATCTATTAAATCTTCGCTGGAGAAGTGTCTATAATTTTAAAAAGAACTGTTTTCGGGATCATCTTTTGGTATGGGAACATAAAACAGGAAAAAGAAATTATATTGCGATAAACCAGAACGCGAAAAATGCCCTGTATCTATATTTTATGGAAAAGAATCCTAATCCGGAAGAATATGTTTTCTCCAAACGGACAAACCCTTATAAACCGCTCAGCCGTTCACAGGCTTACCGCATTATTAAAGAAGATGCCTCACATACAACCAGTGAAGAGGCGATCAGCTGTCATTCTCTCCGGAAAACCTTTGGCTATTATGCATGGCAGGAAGGAGTCCAGCCAGCACTTTTAATGAATGTTTTTAACCATTCTTCGTTTCATATCACGAAACGTTACCTTGGAATTGAACAAGACGAAAAGGATCTTGTCTATCTGAATATTAATCTGTAAAACATTCGGGGAATGCTTTGTTGCGATACCATGTACAAAGCGTTCTCTTTCATAAAATGTTTGACTTTAATCATAAAATGCGTTATTCTGTTTTCAATAAATATCTATATTCCAAATCTGATGCCAGGTCGTTGTTACCAAAAAAGGCAGCACGCAGCAATCATGGGGAGCATTTCGCTCATATATCACAATTGGAATTAAAATTTCATAAACGTGTCATAGCAGAACTGTTTCTTATTATTTCATATTGTAAAAACAGACGTTTATGATATATACTAAAGGAAAGGCAGGATACCACATGGAGAAATCTGACATTCTGACAGCTTCACTGCCAGATGCCAACGATGAAACAACCGATCACAGCACCATTTTTGATGATGTTTTCCGAACAATTGCTCAGAAAATGCCACAGCTTCTGATTCCTCTGATCAATGAAGTATTCCACACTTCTTACAGTGAAGAAGAACATTTTGAACAGTTGCGGAACGAACATTATGAAAAATATGGCACTGTGATTACAGATTCTATTATCCGGATTGGCAATCACATTTATCATCTGGAATGCCAGTCCTCGAAAGACAAAACGATGGTTATACGAATGTTCGAGTATGATATTTCGATTGCGATCGAGCACGCTTCTTATGAAAATGACGAAATCTGGGAAATTGAATTTCCACAGTCCTGCGTTCTCTATATCCGTAACCACCGCGATCTCCCGGACTATCACGAAGCGGTCGTGAAGTTTGCGGATGGACAAAAAGTGCGCTACCGTGTTCCAATTTTACAGGCAAAAAAGTATACCGTTGACCGCATTTTTGAGAAACGGCTGCTGATTTTGCTACCGTATCATATTTTACGGTATGAGCACTTTTTGAAGCACAACGGGACGGATACCAGAAAGTTACAACAATTGTTAGCTGATTTCCGTGAAATTAACCGAAGACTTGAAGAAACAGCTGAAAAAGAAAATAAATCACATCTTTATATGGATATGATTGTTCTGATTGAACAGATTGCAGATTATATCATTCCAAAAAACAATACCATTAGGAAAGGATTGGGTGATGTTATGGGTGGCAAGATTTTAAAATTACGGTCGGAGGAATTGCTGGAACTAGGCGAAGCTCGTGGCGAAGCCCGTGGGGAAGCTCGTGGGGAAGCTCGTGGAAAAGCAAAAGGCAGACTTGAAGGCAAACGCGAAGAAAGACTCGATGCAATTCAAAATATGATGGATCTTGGATTGACAAAAGAACAAATTTTAAGAAAATATTCTCTTGAGGAATATGAGGCAGCATTGCGTTCTATGCCAGCAAAAATATAACCGAAAAGAAAATTTAAAATATTTTCTTTTCAGGGGTTAAGGAATGCTTCCATCGTCCGATATATTATGTGTAAATAAAAATGCAACATTCTATAAAACATTGTCGCATTTTTGAAATAAAAAGAAAAGAAGCATTTTATAAAAATGCAGATGCGTAAGAAAATACGCAGGACATACCCGAGGAAACAGGGTATGGAATACATACATGGAGGTAACAAAATGCTGAAACTTTCATTGAAACAGGGGCAATATGTAAACATTGGTGATAACATCCGTGTGGTCTATGTAGGTGGTTCGGGAAATCACGCAAGGCTGCTCATTGATGCCCCACGGGAACTCAACATTGCCAGAAGTACCACGGAAGAAAATCCGGCACGAAAGAGAGAAACCTATTATG
>ERZ1027036.903-NODE-903-length-14386-cov-5.172633_pt1 | contig 14386 bp, 12 predicted proteins | sample MGYA00519441_ERZ1027036 | MGnify/ENA primary metagenome ERZ1027036 (study PRJEB26926, sample SAMN06164792) | human gut metagenome | biome: ENVO:00009003; feature: ENVO:2100002; material: ENVO:00002003 | host: Homo sapiens | place: USA | collected 2012 ... | reverse complement strand
CGAGATTTCTGCCTGTCTCGTGGGCTCGGAGATGTGTATAAGAGACAGTCTGTGTTGCTGTTGGCGCGGTGCTTTCGCTTGTGCTTGTGCTTATGGTTGTTGCCATGCCTAAGTTTAAGAGGATGCAGAGCCTTGTCGACCGTGTAAACTTAGTATCACGAGAGATACTCACGGGTACGATGGTCATAAGGGCGTTCAGCAGGGAGAAGCATGAGGAGGAGAGATTTGACAAGGCGAACGGGGAGCTTATGTCAACACAGCTCTTTACCAACCGTGTCATGTCCATGATGATGCCTGCGATGATGCTCATTATGAATGCGATTACAGTGCTTATAGTATGGATGGGTGCGAAGGGAATTGACATCGGACGCATGCAGGTGGGTGATATGATGGCATTCATAACCTACACAATGCAGATTGTCATGGCATTCCTTATGATAACGATGATATCCGTCATGCTTCCTAGAGCAGGCGTTGCTGCAGATCGTATCGAGGAGGTTTTAAACACCAGAGAGACGATAACGGATAAGGCAGACACCGAAAATACAGACAGGAAGCTTACAGACTGCAAGGGAATCGTCGAATTTAAGAATGTTTCATTCAGATTCTATGGTGGAAGTGAGAATGCAATCTCCGGCTTGAGCTTCAAGGCTGAACCGGGAAAAACGACAGCAATCATAGGAAGCACAGGCTGCGGAAAATCCACGGTGGTAAATTTATTAGACAGATTCTACGATGTCACGGAGGGAAGCATAACGCTTGACGGCGTGGATATCCGCGATATGTCGCAGAAGGAGCTTAGAAGCCATATAGGTCTTGTGCCTCAGAAGGGTGTGCTCTTTTCGGGAACTATTGAGAGCAATATCAAGTACGGCGGGGATTTTGTTACTGATGAGGATATGAAGGAGGCGGCTGTTATCGCGCAGGCGGCCGAGTTTATTGACAGCAGGAAGGATGGCTACGCTGAATCCATCGCGCAGGGCGGAACGAATGTATCCGGAGGGCAGAAGCAGAGACTATCCATTGCCAGAGCCATTGCTGTAAAGCCTAAGGTATATGTGTTTGATGACAGCTTTTCGGCGCTTGATTTTAAGACGGACGCGGCACTTAGAAAGGCACTTTCAAAGAGAACAAAGGACGCTTCCGTGATTATAGTTGCTCAGAGAATTTCAACCATTATGAATGCAGACCAGATTATACTTCTTAATGAAGGCAGGACTGTTGGAAAGGGAACACACAGGGAGCTTTTAAAGAACTGTCCTGAATATCTTGAAATTGCAAAATCCCAGCTTTCCGAAACGGAGCTTGCAGGAGAGGAGGCTTAAAGGATGGGCGATAATAGAGAATATTCAAAAAACAGAAATATGGGCAGACGTGGTCCGGGTGGACACGGCGGCATGATGCCGGGCGAGAAGGCGAAGGACTTTAAGGGCACAACAAGGAAAATATTGTCCTATATCGGAAGCTATAAGATAGCGATAGTGCTTGTAATGATAAGTGCCGTTGCCGGAACGGTCTTTAACATAGTAGGACCGAAGGTGCTGTCAAAGGCGACAACCGAGATATTCAACGGTCTTGTATCAAAGGTGTCCGGCGGAGCGGGCATTGATTTTCACAAGATAGGTGTTATTTTGCTTATACTTCTTGGCTTGTACTGTGTAAGTGCGTTGTTTTCATTTATACAGGGATATATAATGAGCGGTATATCGCAGAAATTAAGCTTCAGAATGAGAAAGGAAATTTCCGGGAAGATTAACAGAATGCCTCTGGCATATTTTGAGTCTAAGACTGTCGGTGAGGTGCTCTCAAGAATAACCAATGATGTTGATACCTTCGGAATGAGCCTTAACCAGAGTATAACAACGCTCATCACATCGGTGACAACGCTCATTGGTGTGTTCATAATGATGATGACGATAAGCCCGCTTATGACGCTCATCGCGCTTGTGATACTTCCGATATCGGCATTTTTGATAAGTGCTGTTGTAAAACATTCTCAGAAGTACTTCAAGGCACAGCAGGAATACTTAGGAGACATCAACGGAACAATAGAGGAGTCCTACAGCGGACATACGATAATCAAGGCATTTAACCGTGAGGAAAAGGTAAATCAGGATTTTCAGGAGACGAACGCAAAGCTCTACGCATCTGCGTGGAAATCACAGTTCTTATCGGGACTTATGCAGCCTATAATGACATTTGTAGGAAATCTTGGCTATGTTGCGGTGGCTGTGACAGGCAGCATGCTTGCGGTTGCCGGTTCGATTACGGTAGGTGATATTCAGGCGTTCATACAGTATGTAAGGAGCTTTACACAGCCTATAACACAGATTGCACAGGTATTTAACATGTTACAGTCGATGGCTGCCGCTGCGGAGAGAATATTCGAGTTCCTTGACGAGGAAGAGGAGCCTGTTACCGAAAAGCCGGTAAGACTTGGGGATATCAAGGGTGAGGTTGAATTTGAGCACGTCAGGTTCGGCTATGACCCGCAGAAGCCTGTCATCCATGATTTTACATGTCATGTGGAGCCGGGAAGCATGGTTGCAATTGTGGGTCCTACAGGAGCAGGAAAGACCACCATGGTCAAGCTTCTCATGCGCTTTTACGATGTAGACTCCGGCTGCATCAAGGTGGACGGCGAGAATGTGAAGGACTTTGAGAGAAGGAATCTTCGTGAGGCGTTCGGAATGGTGCTTCAGGATACATGGTTATTCAAGGGAACAATCATGGAAAATATCAGATACGGACGTCTTGATGCGACCGACGAGGAGGTCATCGCGGCAGCTAAGGCAGCCAACGCAGACCACTTTATAAGGACACTGCCCGGCGGCTATGATATGGAGCTTAACGAGGAGGCAAGCAACGTGTCACAGGGACAGAAGCAGCTTCTCACAATAGCCAGAGCCATACTTGCCGACAACAGGATAATGATTCTTGATGAAGCGACAAGCTCAGTAGATACCAGAACGGAGCAGCACATACAGGATGCGATGGCAAACCTTATGAAGGGAAGAACGAGCTTCGTAATAGCGCACAGACTTTCAACGATAAGGGATGCGGATGTCATTCTTGTGATGAAGGACGGAGATATCATAGAGCAGGGAAACCACAAGCAGCTTTTGGCACAGAATGGTTTCTATGCACAGCTTTACAACAGCCAGTTTGAGGGATAAAAAATCTGGGACAGGAAGGGAGATGGATTATGAAACATCTGATTAACAGCAGGAAGGACTTGTTTACAATCCCGAATCTTATGGGATATTTCCGCATAATACTCATTCCTATATTCATGGCGGTGTATATAGGTGCCGACAGCAGGGCGGACTACATTGTGGCGGCGGTCATTCTGGGAATATCAGGGCTTACGGACTGCTTTGACGGAAAAATCGCCAGACATCTCAACATGATAACGGAGTGGGGCAAGGTGCTTGACCCTGTGGCTGATAAGCTTACGCAGGCGGCGGTGTTCATAAGCCTGTCATTCCGCTATCCGACGATGAGGTATCTTGTGATACTTTTCGTTGTGAAGGAAATGTTCATGGGAATCATGGGTGCCATCATGTTAAAAAAGGGAAGCATGATGGATGGCGCAAGATGGTACGGAAAGCTATGTACGGCTGTGCTCTATGGGGCGATGGTTATAATGATGCTTGTCGTTGACCTGTCCTATTTTGCGGCGGGACTTATTATCTCAATCTGCATAATTATGAATATCTTTTCGTTTGCATGCTATATAGTCTACTATGCGCGAGTGTTTATGAATAAGCCGGTGACGAGCGGAAAAATAAAGATGTGGAAGCCGGTGACGGCAATACTTGTGTTCGTGCTTGTGTATGTGATTGTTAATCTTGCGATAGCTGTTATCGGAAGCAGCAGGCAGCCGGAGTATGACGGCGATAAACAGGCTGCCATGTGGAATACGGATGGCACTGAGAGAGCAGTCATTGTTGAGGACAATTCGGAGGCACTTTTAAGCAGAGTACGGATGATACAGAATGCTCAGTCGGAGATAATCCTTTCCACCTTTGATTTTATGTCGGATGAGAGCGGCAGGATAATGCTTGGTGCGCTGTGCGGGGCAGCCGACAGGGGCGTAAAGGTAAATGTCCTTGTGGATGGCTTTGACGGTGTCTTACATACGAAGTGGAATCCATACTTCTATGCATTGTCTGCTAAGGAGAATGTAAGCTTTATGATGTACAATGAGATAAATCCGTTTACCATGTACAAGGGCATGGCGCGTATGCATGACAAATATCTCATTGTTGACAGGCAGATATATATGCTTGGCGGAAGAAATACATTCAACTATTTTCTTGGCGATTACAGTGACTATAAAAATTATGACAGGGATGTGCTGGTGTGGAGAAGTACCCCGGCGGCGGAGCAGGAGAAGGCTTCGGTAAATGAGCTTTTAGCCTACTATGAGACGGTAAAAAACAGCGGTGAATGCAGCAGGTATGCTCATGGAAAAAGTCTTGCGGACAGGTATTGTGTGAAGCACGCAGCGGAGCGCATAGCACAGGACTACGAAAAATACTGCTCTGAGCATGAGGAGCTTCTGGAGAATTATTCTTATGAGGATAATACGTTTCCGGTTGAGAGCATAGCACTGCTTTCAAATCCGGTGAATGCCGGAGTGAAGGAGCCTGTTGTGTGGCATAAGCTTATGAGCCTTATAGACAGTGCGGAGGATTCCGTCAAGCTTCACACACCGTACATAATCTGCAATGATATGATGTATGATACTCTAAAGGACGCAGCCGCAGGAAAAGATGTCACGGTAATGACTAATTCCGTTGCTAACAATGGCAACAGCTTCGGGGCGGCAGATCTTGAAAAAAACAGGGACAGAATGCTTGATACGGGTGTCACTCTCTTAGAATACGATGGAGGGGTGTCATACCACGGAAAGAGCATGGTGATTGACGATGACATATCCGTGGTCGGTTCATTCAACATGGACATGAGGAGCGCATATCTTGACACAGAGCTTATGCTTGTGATTAAAAGCGATGAGCTGAATGCGCAGCTTCGCGGTATCATGTCGGAATATGAAAAGTCGGCGGTAACCGCATTGCCGGATGGCGGATATGACAATCCGGGCAATGTGGTGCCGCAGGAAATAACCACAAAGCGCAGGGTGAGAAAAAATATTATAAAGTCACTGTTTTACTGGGCGAGGTTTTTGTTCTAGCACACCGAAAAATAGGTTTCTGATACATTGACGCCGAATGATTGTTTCATATGCAAGGCGGAGGAATGGGGCACAGCCGGTTCCGGCTGTGCCGTTTTAATATCGTCTGCCATCTGGCTTAATTATTAAGCTGGTTATAAAGTTTAAATTGCATAGTGTTGTGCATAATGGTAGAATTAGCTATAAGATTTTATAAAAATGGAGATTGCGCTATGGAGAGAGTTATATATGCGGATGAGTGCTGGATAGCAGATCCGGAGGTTTTTAAGGTGAACAGGGAGGAGGCACACTCAGACCATGCTTTTTATGAGGAGAAGGTCACGGAGTATGGGCTTGATATGCCGCTTAGACAGAGCCTTAACGGAACATGGAAATTTTCGTATGCCGATGTGCCTGATAAGAGGGTGAAGGATTTTTATGAGGAGAATTTCGATATAAGCGGTTTTTCCGATATAAAGGTTCCGGGGCATATAGAGCTTGCAGGCTATGACACCTGCCAGTATATCAATGTTATGTATCCTTGGGAGGGGCATGAGAATCTGCGACCGCCTTTTGTGCCTGCAAAGCATAACCCGGTCGGGTCATATGTGACGTATTTTGATGTGGATGAGCCACTTCTTGGAAAAAAGACCTACATATCGTTCCAGGGGGTTGAGAAGGCATTCTATGTGTGGATAAACGGCACCTTTGTAGGATATTCGGAGGACAGCTTCACACCGTCGGAGTGGGACATAACACCGTTTATAAAGGAGAAGGGAAACAAGCTTGCGGTTGAGGTGTACAAGCACAGCAGTGCGAGCTGGCTTGAGGATCAGGACTTTTTCAGATTTTCCGGAATATTCCGTGATGTGTTCATCTATGCCGTGCCGGACACACATGTGAGGGATATTTTTGTAAAGGCAGGTCTTAAGGAGAACTACAGTACAGGCACACTTGACTGTGAGCTTAAAATCGAGGGAAATACAGCAGGAACAGTCGGATATGAGCTTGTTGATAAGGCCGGCAAGAGCGTTCTTATGAGAATGGGACTTGCGATAAAGGAGAACATGCACTTTAAGGCGGAGGTTCCGGAGGTGCTCACCTGGAGCGCGGAGGTTCCGAACCTATACCTTCTCAACATATCGGTATACAATGAGGACGGTGAGCTTGTGGAGTATATTCCGCAGCGAATCGGCTTCAGAACCTTTGAGATGAAAAACGGTGTGATGTGCATAAACGGAAAGCGAATCGTCTTTAAGGGTGTGAACAGGCATGAGTTTTCATGTGTGAACGGAAGGGCACTTAAGAAGGAGGAGCTTCTTGAGGATATAAGAATTATAAAGAGTCTTAATATCAATGCTGTAAGGACAAGCCATTATCCTAACCAGAGCTGCTGGTATGAGCTGTGCGATGAGTTCGGAGTATATCTCATAGATGAGACCAACCTTGAGACACATGGAACATGGGCTGTAAACACCGGAAATGAGGCACCTTACATAACACCGGGCAGTGAACCGATGTGGAAGGAGAACGTGCTTGACAGGGCGAAGTCAATGCTTGAGAGGGACAAAAATCATCCCAGCGTGCTTATCTGGTCATGTGGAAATGAGGCACATGCGGGCGAGGATATTCTTGCAATGAGCAGATTTTTTCATGAAAGAAATCCGGAGAGGCTGGTGCACTATGAGGGCTGTGTGCATGACAGACGCTATTCGGATATAACCGACATGGAGAGCAGGATGTATGCAAAGCCTGACGAGATAAGGGAGTATCTTGAGAGCAGGCCGCAGAAGCCTTATATAAGCTGTGAGTATATGCATGCAATGGGAAATTCCTGCGGCGGCATGGAAAAATACACGAAGCTTGAGTATGACTATGAGCAGTATCAGGGCGGCTTTATATGGGATTTTGCAGATCAGGCGATACTTACGAGGGATGGAAAGCTGATAGATGAGGATGTCATAGGCAGGTACGGAAATGTCCGGACCTATGAGAAGCTTCCTAATATTACACCGGGAAGCCTCGAGTTCAAGGTTGGCGGAGATTTCAAGGAGAGACCTTGCGATTATTATTTCAGCGGAGACGGGATAGTGTTTGCAGACAGAAAGCTATCGCCAAAGGCGCAGGAGGTAAAATATCTCTATCAGAATATCAAGCTTCATCTGACAAAGCAGGGCGTACTTATCGTAAATGAGAATCTTTTTGAGTCGACGGATGACTATATGTTTGAGGTGCGCCTGTTAAAGGACGGAAAGGCTGTGTGGGCAGGAACCTTTGCGCGTGATGTGACCGCAGGTGAGGAGGAATTCGTTCCGGTAAGCTTTCCTTCAATGGAGGATGACGGTGAGTATGTCATGGAGTGCCGCGCCGTTCTTATGGGTTACAGACCATGGGCGAATGTAGGACATGTGGCGGCATGGGGACAGAGTGAACCGGCTGTGGTAAAAAAATCCAAATCAGCTAAGGAGGAGCAGGAAGGCAGGCAGTCCGTTGCGGAGGGTTCAGATAAGGCTCAGCCGGACAATGAGGTTAAGTATTTTGATGATGTGGTAATGGGGGCAGTCTGTATAGGCGTCAAAGCGGGACACACACATGCAATATTCTCCCGTCAGGAGGGCGGACTTATATCTTTCCGTGTCAAGGGACTTGAGACTATAGAGAAGGTTCCGACACTTGAATTTTTCCGTGCGGCAACCGACAATGACAAGGGAAATGCTTTCCCTGTGACAAGTGCCGTATGGCAGGGCGTCAGCCAGATGCAAAGATGTGATGGTGTGAAGGTTGTGTATGAGCTGAGGGACGGACGTGAACTTGATGGAACAGTCACACCTGATGAATTTATTCTTGACAGGACGGATGCACTTTACGGAACCGGATTTAAGGGGGCTGAGTTTGCAAAGAGTATCGCGGCGGTGAAAATTATATGCCATTATACATTTTACACGAATCCTGTGTCGGACGGTGAAGTGACATACCGCATGCTGCCGGATGGAAGTGTGGAATGTACAGGAAGGTTTAATGGAAAGGAAGGGCTGCCTCAGATGGCTGTATTTGGCGTAAATATCACCATGGATAAGATGTTTGACCGAATGGAGTTTTACGGAAGAGGACCTGAGGAGAACTATAATGACCGCTGTGCCGGGGCAAAGCTTGGAATATATAAGGCAAGAGTGGCAGACAATGTCACACCTTACCTTGACCCGCAGGAGTGCGGCAACCGCCATGATGTGCGCTATGTAAAGGTTGTCGATGAGTTCGGGCACGGCCTGAGAATAGATGCGCTGGAAAAGCCGTTCGACATGACGGTTCTGCCATGCTCACAGCAGGAGCTTCAGAGCGCATATAAGATAAATGACCTGCCGGATACGCGCTATACGTTTGTCAGAATCCTCGGTGCTGCGCGCGGTGTCGGCGGCGATGACAGCTGGGGCGCACCGGTGTACCCGGAGTATTGTGTGAGTGCTGAGAAGGAGCAGAGAGTTGCTTTTACAATAAGAGGGTTATAATAGGTAAATGGACACAGGAGTATTGCCTGTCTGGGTTATGATAGTTGGGTGAGGCAGGTTTTGCAATACGTTGTTCAGGTATTATTGGGAGTCAAAAGCTCCGGTCCGGATTTATATAAATATTTGTCTGACATGGGATTTAGATATTTAAAGCATGAAATAATTGTTAAATAAAAAACAATATTTTGCTTAATGACCAACTTAGTACTTGAAATTTTTGTCGAAATATGAGAAAATACAGGTAATTGCGGAGAGTGGTGCCAGACACGCCACACAGACAGCTTCGCAAATGGAATCTGATTCTGAAAGGAGTTTTACAATGATTTATTCACATGAAGTAGAAAAGATGTGTACAGTCGCTCAGGGCGTACATCATGGCGCAGCGCCGGTTCCTACAGAAGGAAAATGGGTAAGAAATAAGCAGGTTACAGATATTTCCGGTCTTACACACGGTGTAGGCTGGTGTGCACCACAGCAGGGTGCCTGCAAGCTTACTCTTAATGTTAAGGAGGGTATCATCCAGGAGGCTCTTGTCGAGACTATCGGATGCTCAGGCATGACACATTCAGCAGCTATGGCAGCTGAGATTTTACCTGGCCTTACAGTATTAGAGGCTATGAATACAGACCTTGTATGTGACGCTATCAACACAGCTATGAGAGAGCTCGCATTACAGATTATCTACGGTAGAACACAGAGTGCTTTCTCTGAGGAAGGTCTTCCGGTTGGAGCAGGCCTTGAGGATCTTGGTAAGGGTCTTCGTTCACAGGTTGGTACAATGTACGGTACTCTTAAGAAGGGACCTCGTTACCTTGAGATGGCAGAGGGCTATGTAACAGGAATCGCTCTTGATGATGAGGGTCAGATTATCGGTTATCAGTTCGTAAGCCTTGGCAAGATGACAGACTTCATCAAGAAGGGTGACGATGCTAACACAGCTTGGGAGAAGGCTAAGGGTCAGTACGGAAGAGTTGCTGATGCAGTAAAGATCATCGATCCAAGAGTAGAATAATCAGGAGGACAGTATAATGGCTTTATTTGAATCATATGAAAGAAGAATTGACAAGATCAATTCTGTTTTAAATAGCTATGGAATCGCTTCTATCGAGGAAGCTGAGAAGATTACTAAGGATGCCGGCCTTGATGTTTACAACATGATCAAGGGCGTACAGCCAATTTGTTTTGAGAACGCTTGCTGGGCTTACATTGTAGGTGCTGCAATCGCTATTAAGAAGAATGCACGCAAGGCTTCAGAGGCTGCTGCTGCAATCGGTGAGGGCTTACAGGCTTTCTGTATTCCTGGCTCTGTTGCAGACCAGAGAAAGGTTGGTCTTGGTCATGGTAACCTCGGTAAGATGTTACTTGAGGAAGAGACAGACTGCTTCTGCTTCTTAGCAGGCCACGAGTCATTCGCTGCTGCTGAGGGTGCTATCGGTATCGCTAACAATGCTAACAAGGTACGTCAGAAGCCACTCCGTGTTATCCTTAACGGACTTGGCAAGGACGCTGCACAGATTATTTCAAGAATCAACGGCTTTACATACGTTGAGACAGAGATGAACTACCACACAGGAGAGGTTAAGGAAGTATTCCGTAAGTCCTACTCCAACGGCCCTAGAGCTAAGGTTAACTGCTACGGCGCTAACGATGTAACAGAGGGCGTTGCAATCATGTGGAAGGAGAATGTTGACGTATCCATCACAGGTAACTCAACTAACCCTACAAGATTCCAGCATCCTGTTGCAGGTACTTACAAGAAGGAGAGAATTGAGGCAGGCAAGAAGTACTTCTCAGTTGCTTCAGGCGGTGGTACAGGTCGTACACTTCACCCGGATAACATGGCAGCAGGTCCTGCTTCCTATGGTATGACAGATACTATGGGACGTATGCACTCTGACGCTCAGTTCGCCGGTTCTTCATCAGTTCCTGCTCACGTTGAGATGATGGGTCTTATCGGTATGGGTAACAACCCTATGGTTGGTGCTACTGTAGCTGTTGCGGTTGCTATTCAGGAAGCTGCTGACAACGGTAAATTCTAGGTTTTTCGGAATTTTGAATAAATCATAATATATGTGGACAAGCCTAAAAAGTAGGTTTTGTCCACATATTGTCCACAGAATTTTAAGCTGTGGACAAATGTTAAAAGGCACCTGCCTAAAAAGCAGGTGCCTTTTGAGCTATAATTTGTTTAAAATCTCAACACCTTGCTCCTCCATCTTATCAGTTAGGTGTGCATATATATTGAGAGTTGTTTCAATGTCTTTATGACCAAGCCGCTGTTGCACAAACTTAATAGGTGCGCCCTCCTCTAAGAGCATACAGCAGTGCGTATGGCGTAGGCTATGCATATCAAATAAAGGAAATCCAAGCTGATAGTGAACTATGCGGCCAAGGTGCTGTGTAATTCTTGGCTGGCAGTAGGTGCCGTTTTCGCGGACGTTAATTAAAAATATTTCAGTACCGCCTTCGGGAACGGTGTAACCTTGAATATCCTGAATGAGCTGCCGCTGGGAGTTGACGTATTGATGAGCATAGTATTCATCATAATAAGGTCTTGCTTTGTCCTGCTTGGCTTTTTCACGTTTCAATAGGGATGAGAGAGTGGTGCTCATAGCTATTTTACGGTATGAATTGTATTTAGGGGCACAGAGTGTCCAGTATCCGGAGGACTCCATCTGAATCTGCTTGTTAATGTCAATTTTATTATTATCAAAGTCTATATCGTCCCAAGTCAAGGCGAATATCTCACCCAGACGTAAACCACAATGATATGCAAGCATGAGGGGAACATGACATGATGAACCTTCCGGAAAGCGGGCAATAATCGCTTTCCATTGTTCCGGAGTGACAGCTTCACGAACTTTCTTTTTAACCGGTTTATCAGGAATAGCGTTTGGTAAAGGATTTCGGACATAGAGCAAGGGGTTAGAACGGATGTAGTGTAAGGGTTCTACGGCATAATTAAGTGCTTTATTTAATATGGATTTAATTACAATTCTTGAGTTTTTAGAATATCCCTCGTTGAAAATATGGTTAATAAATTCTTGACAAACGGAAGCATTGAGGGACTGTAATTCATATTTTCCGAGAAAAGGTTTAATGTACAGCCTTATCTTCTTTTCGTAATTTCTTAGTGTAGCGTCCCCTAAGTTGATTTTACAATATGTATCATAATAGTAATCAAGATAATCTGATACAGATATATTATTAGGACTGAATTTTAAACCGGAATTTTTATATTCGTTATATGCTACATTGCCGGCTTCGAGTGCTTCGGCTTTGGTTCGGAAGCCGCCTTTTGTATCCCATTGACGTTTTCCCGCCTGCGAGGCTATCTCGTATCTGTATTCCCATTTTGTTCCTCTTTTTCTTGCGGTGACTGATCCCATAAAAAAACACTCCTCTCATTAAAAAATAGGTGCATTTAAGAAAGGGGTGTGATATACTGATTTTGGTGAATTGGGTGTGTATCACATCCCTTGGAAGCTCATCTGTTTGGAGACGGATGGGCTTCTTTTTTATTTAATTGATTTTGATATGTTAAGCCCTGCCTCACTGAATAAGAACAGGTAACCATTCATTTCAAGAAAAGGACCGTATTTGTTGTAATAAGCGTTAAGGCATTCCTTTAAAAACTCCTCCGAGACATCAAGGAACTCCGCCGCCTCATGTACGGAGCGGCAACCATGTTTAAACGCGAATATGAAGAACTGAAGGGGAAGAAGCTTCCCATAAGCCCACATTCTTGCCCGGTATTCCTGCTTGCGGTTACTGACATCGGTTTGGTCGATGATGTCTCCGGTTGTAGTGAAGTAGTGACCAAGCTCCTCAGCCAGAGTGCAGACCTTATCAGCTGCGCTCATATCGTGCCGGATTGCGATTCGGTTATTAAAAATTCTACCGTTGCTTGATTGCAGCGGCTTTTCCTTTATAACTATATCTTCGGTATCATATTCTATTAATAAATCTTCGTAGTTCAATATAATCACTCACTTCTTAAGTATTCAACAGTTCAGCGATTTTAGAAAAGTTAATAAGTGTATCGCTAAACATAATAAGGATTTGACTTCATTGAAATAGAAACAATATCAACAATCCAGCCTATTCCGAATAAACCGGCAGTGCATAGGTATAAAATCCCCATTCCGACCTTGCCCTCGTAAAATTTATGGCCGCAGATTGTAAAAATACATAAAAATAAGGATACCCATTTGTTTTTACGTTTTCCATAATAGTGGCGACCACTTGAGGCAGAGGCGTAGGATGATGAACGTGAAGATGATGAGACGTTATTATTAATAACCACATTGCTATTAGAGCCTGAGAGAGCTTCTACTTGTTTACCACAAATAGGACATACTACACAATCATTATCAATTAATTGTCCACAGTGTTTACAGTATTTTTTTGAATTATCCATAAGTACCTCCTTATAAAACTTGTTTTAATTAAAAATCGTCACTTTCCATGAGTGCATTATCAGCGTCAATCTGCTCCTGTGTTGCTCCTGGATTCATATGAGCTGCACGAAGAGGAATGGTGCTATCACCGGAAGAGTTCTTTTTAGCTTCACCATTAAAATATGTTTTCTTAATATGTTCTTTTACGGAATCCCTTAATTGTTTTGGAAGAGATATGTAAATATCAACAATCTGTCTGTCAAGCTCATCAAGGTTATATTGAGCACAAAGCTCATCCAAGATTGTCTGTGGCAAATCATCGAACATATCACCTTTGTCATACATTAAATAATCGTAATTCACGTTATATTCACGGCATATAGATTTAACCATTTGCTCAGTAATGTTACGGTTGCCATTCTCTATCGCTGAAATGGCGGCTTTTTTAACACCTAGTTTTTCACCGAACTTATCAAGAGTCATGTTGAGCGATTTACGAACTTCCCTTACACGTTCACCTTGCGTCATTTTATTAGTCACCTCCTTTTCAAATGTAGAATATCACGTTTTATGTCAAAGGTCAATAAAAAAAGTTTGCAGAGTAGACAAAAAAGTGTTGACAAAATCTACAGAGAATACTATCATGTATGCATAGCAAACAAACAGGAGGTGAAAACAATATGGCAGAAGATATGAACGAGATGGAACCTATCAATGAGTCATCAGGAAATCAGCGCGAAAGCATTATGGAGCAGAGTGAGGATGCAGATGACTTGATTAAGATGTTAAAAAATCTTGAACCAGTTGAGAAAAGAGAAGTCAGGGGAATTTTAATCGGGATGCAGATGGCGAAGATGACTGGGAGTAAGACAGCGTGAGGAGATGAGAAAAATGGAAGATGAATTATTAACAATTTCTGAGGTCAGTAAAATACTCAAGGTAAATGTGGGGTTTGTGCATAAGCTTCGCAAAGCAGGGATTTTAAAATGTATGTACTGTGGCTCTTACAAGGTAAGAAAAATAACTCTTTTAAAATTCATGGAGGAGTATGACGGAAAGGATTTAAGCGACCTTAATAATATTAAAGAGATGGGTTCTGAAGAAGATGTTACGGAATCCGGAGCTATGGCAGCAGGAGCATAGGAGGTGTAGGCATGGGAAATATAGTTCCGTTAATGGTAATAAAAGCAGTGAAAAAGGCTGCCAGATACGGTATTCCCACAGAGATGCTAGGAAGATAGCGCATTACATGCTTGCGGCTGATTCGCCCACATGCAGGGTACCATATGATGAGGTTATGA
>ERZ1027036.875-NODE-875-length-14645-cov-4.876491_pt1 | contig 14645 bp, 12 predicted proteins | sample MGYA00519441_ERZ1027036 | MGnify/ENA primary metagenome ERZ1027036 (study PRJEB26926, sample SAMN06164792) | human gut metagenome | biome: ENVO:00009003; feature: ENVO:2100002; material: ENVO:00002003 | host: Homo sapiens | place: USA | collected 2012 ... | reverse complement strand
ACGAGATTTCTGCCTGTCTCGTGGGCTCGGAGATGTGTATAAGAGACAGTACCAAAGCATTTATCTGGAAACTATATGGTTTGTTCAATTGAGGGCAAGGTAAAGAAGGTCGAATTGGACATAACAATTCACAGAGGGATGTTTAAAAACAAGGGCATAACTGGAAAAATCATATTTGATGGAACCGAGTATATAAGTGTTGAAGATGCATATAAAAACGGTCCGAGCGGACGCGGACAATTTGTAATTCCAACTCCCAATGTGTTTGATATTACAGAGAGCATCTATATAGAAGAAATAGGAAAAAACATGAAATATATATGGCTTCACGAGGTTAGCTCGAAAGGACAATATTCTTATTTCGGACCGGCAAAATCGATAGGGGAGATGAATGAGATAACCCGGATGATTTTAGAAGCATGGGAATAAAGGATTAGCGTTTCCTTAGAATTATTTTTATTTACATCTTGATATTTTTATCTTAATCATGTAACATAGGTATAGAATCACAACTGGCGGAAAGCGGAGATTGTATATTTGTGTATGGTTTTCGTGGCAGGACTACCTGCAGGGAGTGATTGGTTAAGATATGCCGACCGCCTGGGCGATGCTTATTATAGTACGCTCAGGTGGTCTTTTTTGTTGTTTTGGAAACAAGGTTTTCCTACACACCATCGGGCAAAAACAGGAGGAATCACAATGGAAATGTTATCACTTGAGCAGGAGCTCAGCCAGAATGCTTATCCGGGAAGAGGAATTGTTATCGGAAAGACTCCGGATGGAAAGAGTGCGGTCACAGCTTACTTCATCATGGGAAGAAGCAGCAACAGCAGGAACCGTGTATTTGTTGAAGATGGAGAAGGCATAAGAACACAGGCATTTGACCCGTCCAAGCTTGAGGACCCAAGCCTTATAATCTATGCACCTGTCCGTGTGCTTGGCAACAAGACAATAGTTACCAACGGCGACCAGACAGATACAATCTATGATGGAATGGACAAGCAGCTCACCTTTGAGCAGTCATTAAGAAGCAGGGAGTTCGAGCCGGATGGGCCTAACTATACACCTAGAATATCAGGTATCATGCATATCGAGGGCGGAAGGTACAACTATGCAATGTCTATTTTAAAGAGCAATAACGGCAACCCTGAGGCATGTAACAGATATACCTTTGCTTACAGCAATCCTGTCGCAGGAGAGGGACATTTCATACATACATATATGCATGACGGCAATCCGCTTCCAAGCTTCGAGGGAGAGCCTAAGTGGGTCAAGATCGAGGGTGATATAGACACATTCGGTGATATGGTATGGAACAGCCTCAACGCTGACAACAAGGTGTCACTTTTTGTCAGATACATTGATATCGAGACAGGAAAGTACGAGAGCAGAATTTATAATAAGAATGTATAGAGAATATAAAATGAAACAATAAATGCTAAGTTACAATATATTAAGGAGAACGAACATGAACGAGATTCAGTTAAAGTACGGATGTAATCCTAACCAGAAGCCATCGAGAATATATATGGAGAATGGAAGTGAGCTTCCTGTAACAGTGTTAAACGGCAGACCGGGCTATATCAATTTTCTTGATGCACTCAACGGCTGGCAGCTTGTAAGCGAGCTTAAGAGGGCGACAGGACTTCCTGCGGCTACCTCCTTCAAGCATGTGTCACCTGCGGGTGCGGCTGTAGGTCTTCCGCTTGACGAGACGCTTGCTAAGATTTACTGGGTTGATGACCTTGGAGAGCTCAGCCCTCTTGCATGTGCTTACGCGAGAGCGAGAGGTGCGGACAGAATGTCATCCTTCGGTGACTTTATTGCCCTTTCGGATGTATGTGACAAGGATACGGCACGTCTTATAAAGAGAGAGGTATCCGACGGTGTCATCGCTCCGGGATACACAGATGAGGCTCTTGAGATGCTGCGTGCAAAGAAGAAGGGAGCTTATAATGTTATCCAGATTGACCCTTCCTATGTCCCGGCACCTATCGAGAAGAAGCAGGTATTCGGAATCACCTTCGAGCAGGGTAGAAATGAACTCAACTGTAATGATGAGCTTCTCTCCAACATTGTGACAAAGAACAAGAATATTCCGGAGAATGCAATGATGGATATGAAGATTGCGCTCATCGTTCTTAAGTATACACAGTCTAACTCAGTGTGCTATGTAAAGGGAGGACAGGCTATCGGTATCGGTGCGGGTCAGCAGTCGAGAATCCATTGTACAAGACTTGCAGGGCAGAAGGCTGATAACTGGTTCTTACGTCAGTCACCACAGGTTCTTGGACTTCAGTTCGTTGACAAGCTTGGCAGACCGGACAGGGACAATGCTATCGACCTCTATATCGGCGATGAGTACATGGACCTTCTTGCCGACGGAGCATGGGAGAAGGTATTCAAGGTTAAGCCTCCTGTATTTACTGCGGAGGAGAAGAGAGCATGGCTTGACAGGAACACCGACGTTATCTGTGGTTCAGACGCATTCTTCCCATTCTCAGACAATATCGAGCGCGCGCATAAGAGCGGTGTTAAGTACATTGCACAGCCGGGCGGCTCTGTAAGGGATGATGCTGTAATTGAGTGTGCGGATAAGTATGATATGGTTATGTCATTTACCGGAATACGTCTTTTCCATCACTAAACATAAGGACTTTATCTAAAAAAGAATGGTATAAAGATATAATTAAGATGTCTTAATTATGTTGAATAGGGGCACTGTGTATGTTAAAATAATAACATATATGGTGCCCTTTTTGCGTATATGCCGGACAGGCTTTTGCAGGGGTAACATAAGATTTGGAGGGTATTATGGTTAAAAAGTATGTGTATGGCAGACCTTTTGAGACTTATGCAGTGGTAAATGCGGAGAATGTCTCCTATGCCGCAGAGAGCGAGAAGAGAGAGTTTTTTAGAGAAGCTGATATGAAGAAGGCTTTGGAGCCTTATGGTGGAATTACATGGGACAGACCTGAGGATGGGAATGACATGCATGCAATGCAGTATAGAGTTAGAATGTCCGATGGCGATGTTGTGTACGGATTAGGTGAGAATGTCCGCGGTATAAATAAGCGCGGCTGGGTGTATGAGAGCAAGTGCAGCGATGACCCTAACCACACTGAGTCGAAGCGTTCGCTGTACGGTGCACATAACTTCATAATAATTGCCGATGCGGACAACCCGGCAGCTTCTAAGGGACTATTTATCGACTATCCGGGACGCGTGATATTCGATATTGGTTATCTTGATAAGAATGAGCTTGTAATAACAGTGTGCAGCGGGAATTTTACGGCTTATGTTGTGTCGCCTGCTATGGATAGTGCGGATGGCAGTGACAATCACCTGTATTCGATAGTAAGACAGTTCAGACATATCATCGGAAAGAGCTATGTACCGCCGAGATGGGCGTTCGGATACCAACAGTGCCGCTGGAGCTATATGAGCGCTGACGAGGTATGCGAGGTGGTCGATAACTACAGAAAGAGAAATATTCCGATAGATGCGGTGTACCTTGATATAGACTATATGGAGAGATACAAGGACTTCACCGTGAACAAGGAAACATTTCCTGATTTTGCGGATTTTGTCAAGAAGATGCGTGAAAAGCACATCCATCTTGTGCCTATAATCGATGCCGGAGTCAAGATTGAGGATGGCTACGATACCTATGAGGAGGGCAGAAAGAACGGATACTTCTGCAAGGAGGCTGATGGGGAGGATTTCGTTGCGGGTGTATGGCCGGGCAGGGTGCATTTTCCGGATGTCCTGAATGAGGATGCGAGGAAATGGTTCGGCCACGGCTATAAGGTGCTTCTGGATGCGGGAATAGATGGCTTCTGGAATGATATGAATGAGCCGGCGATATTCTATTCGGAGAAGCATCTGAAAGAGGTGTTTGACAAGATAGATGATTACAAGGGAAAGAATCTTGATATACAGAGCTTTTTTGAGTTTAAGGGAATGGTCGAGGGAGTGGCGAACAACCTTGGCGATTATGAGAGATTCTACCATAGGGCTACACAGCCGGATGGTGAGGCTGTTGTAAGACATGACCATGTGCATAATCTATACGGCTTCAATATGACAAGGGCTGCCTCGGAGAGCTTCAAGGAGCTTGTACCTGATAAGGATATACTTATGTTTTCGAGAGCGTCATATATAGGAATGCACAGATACGGCGGAATATGGACAGGCGATAATCACGCATGGTGGAGCCATATTCTTCTGAGCCTTAAGATGCTTCCGTCGCTCAATATGTGTGGATTCATGTATGTCGGTTCGGATGTTGGCGGTTTCAATGACAATACAACAGAGGAGCTTCTGATGCGCTGGATGGGGTTAGCTGTATTCGTTCCTCTTATGAGAAATCATGCGGCGGCAGGCACAAGATATCAGGAGCTTTACAGATTCACCGACACGGATACATTTAAGAATATAGTAACAATGCGCTATGCACTCATTCCATATCTATGGGAAGCTTACAGGAAGGCTGTTGAGCAGGATACACTTATGTACAGACCTCTTGGCTTCGAGCACCCGGAGGATAAGGTTGCCGTTGCGACCGAGGATCAGCTCTATGTTGGTGAGGATATAATGATATGTCCTGTGTACACACAGAATGCCGTCGGAAGATATGTGTATCTGCCTGAGCCTATGACGATGGTGAGGATGAAGTCGGCAGATGAGTACGAGCTTGAGAAGTATGAGGCAGGACATTATTTTGTCGAGATTCCGGCACAGGAGATTGTGTTCTTCATAAGGGACGGACACAGAATACCATTGTACAAGAGCGCAGAGTACACTGAGGCAGTGTTTGAGAATGAATGTGAGTGGATTGGAGAGTAGGCTATGAACAGAACAGACTTATGGGATGATGGATGGAGCTTTAGAAAGACAACACTTGGGGTTGCATATGAGGAAGCTCTTGCAGGGGAATTTACGGCGGTGGATATCCCGCATGACTGGCTGATATATGATACCCACAACCTGTATGAGAGCAGTACCGGCTGGTATAGAAAGTCATTTACATTGACAAAGGAGCAGCTCGGAAAGAAGCTTATTGTGCGCTTCGGTGCTGTATATATGGATTCGACTGTGTTCGTCAACGGCAGCAAGGTGTGTGAGTGGAAGTACGGATATTCGACCTTCGACGCAGATATCACAGAGTATGTGCGTGAGGGGCAGAATGAGATGGTTGTAAGGGCGGTATATCAGGAGCCGAACACGCGCTGGTATTCGGGAGCCGGAATAATAAGGGATGTCTATTTCACAAGCCTTGAGCAGGTTCATATAGTACCTGATGGTACATACATCAGGGTGAGAAAAAATGAGGATGGCACATGGAAGGTGAAGTGTACGGTAGAACTGGAAAATTCCGGTAAGGATGTGCCATGTGAGGATATAAAGGTAGGATTTGATTTAAAGCACGGCGGAAGCAGTGTGTTCACTTTCGGACGTATTTCACCGCAGGGAGACGGCAGGTTCGCAGCAGGCTCCCGGGAAAATGCCGAGCTTGTGCTTGAGGTTGACAAGCCTCTTATCTGGGATATAGATGAACCGAACCTGTATGAGTGCAGTGTAACGGTAAGTGTCGGTAATGATACTGTACATGAGGAAAATCAGAAGATAGGCTTCTGCACCAAGGAGTACTCACCTGAGAAGGGCTTCATACTCAACGGGCGCAAGGTGAGGATAAACGGCGTGTGTGAGCACCATGACAATGGCTGTCTTGGAGCGGCATTCAATGTGAACGCATTCAGGCGTAAGCTTGACAAGCTCAGAAAAATGGGGGTCAACGCAATCCGTACATCGCACAACATGCCGGCAAAGGAGGTTCTTGAGCTTGCAGATGAGCTGGGCTTTTTAGTTGACTGCGAAGCCTTCGATATGTGGGAGCTTCCTAAGACGGAGTTCGATTATGCAAGATTCTTTGTCGACTGGGCAGAGAGGGATGTTGCAAGCTGGGTAAGGCGCGACAGGAACCATGTGTCTGTAATCATGTGGAGCATAGGAAATGAAATCTATGACACCCACCGCGACGAGCATGGACAGGAGATAACAAGAAGGCTTGTCGGTTATGTCAAGGCGAATGACCCTGAAGGCAATGCGCCTGCGACCATAGGCTCTAACTACATGCCTTGGGAGAACGCTCAGAAATGTGCGGATATAGTGAAGCTTGCCGGGTACAATTATGCGGAGAAATACTACGAGGAGCACCATAAGGCACACCCGGACTGGGTTATATACGGAAGCGAGACTGCCTCAACACTTCAGAGCCGTGGCATATATAAGTTCCCTTATGAACAGCAGATTCTGTGTGATGATGATGAGCAGTGTTCAGCCCTTGGCAACTGTTCGACCAACTGGGGAGCTAAGAACAGTGAGTACTGCATAACCATGGACAGGGATGCTGAATTTTCCATGGGACAGTTCTTATGGACAGGTTTTGATTATATAGGAGAGCCTACGCCGTACCAGACGAAGAACTCCTACTTCGGACAGATTGACACAGCGGGCTTCGAGAAGGACACCTACTACATATATCAGGCTGAGTGGACAGATTACAGGAAGGCACCGATGGTGCATATCTTCCCATACTGGGATTTCTCAGAGGGAGAGGAGATTGACGTGAGAATAGCGTCGAATGCACCGCAGGTTGAGCTGTTTGTAAATGGCACTTCTTACGGAAAATATGATATCGACCACAAGCATGGAAAGCAGCTATTGGCGCATTACAAGGTAAAATATGTGCCGGGAACCATAGAGGCTGTGGCATACGATGAGAATGGAAATGGCATAGCAAGGGATGCAAGAAGGAGCTTTTCCGATGCGGCAGAGCTTGTTGTGGAGCCTGAGAGCACACAGCTTACCGCCGATGGACGTGCTCTTGCCTATATTGACATAAGCGCTGTCGATAAGGACGGCAATCCGGTGGACAATGCCAACAACAGAGTAAATATAAAGGTTACAGGTGCCGGAAGGCTTCTTGGAATGGACAACGGAGACAGCGCGGATTTCGAGCAGTACAAGACGAACAGCAGAAGAATGTTCTCAGGAAAGCTCCTCGCAGTGATTGGCGCTAAGACAGAGCCGGGTGAGATAAGAGTTGAGGTAAGCTCAGTCGGAATGGAGACTAAGGTGGTTATACTGAATACCGTTGCGGCTGATAATGAGGTATCAGGTATTTCATGCATGGATGATTGTTCAGGTGTATGCGGGAAAGCAGGAAAAGCTTCGCGTGACTCTGGCGCCGGAAATGTATTAGATACGGCAGAAAGTGATAAAACGGATATGGAAGAAGAAATTCCGGTGCGCAATGTGCGCCTGATTGTAAATGGCAGCCGCAGGCTTGGACCGGACAACAGACAGGTGGAGATAGATGCTGAGATTCTTCCGCACAATGCGACGTACAGGAATATTATATGGAAGGTTACGAATGACGCAGGAGTTGATTCTAACGGTGCGGAGCTTTCCGATGTTAAAATACCAGGGGGAAGCGCAGGCACGGCTGCAGAAAACGGTTGTGCAGCTTCGCAGAAGGAAGGCTTCAGAATACGCAAGGTGCTAAAGGCGCTGGGCGATGGAAAGCACAATGTCCGCTGCTGCGTGAAGAACGGCAGGGATAAGGTGAGCCTTATCTCACAGGTTAGCTTCACAGCCGAGGGGCTTGGGCTTGCTGAGTTCAATCCTTATGAATTTATATACGGAACACTGTACACGGCGGCAGAACAGACACCTTCGGTCGGACAGGACAGAGGAATTGTGCCTAAGGGTGGAACATATATTGCATTTGAGAAGGTGAACTTCGGAAAGAACGGTTCTGACGAGATAACAATCCCTGTCTACGAGCTTGACAATAAGCCGTTCCCTATCGAAATATGGAAGGGAATACCGGGCACAGAGGGCGCAGAGCTTATGGACAGGGTAATCTATGACAAGCCGTCAATATGGGCTACATATCAGGAAAAGACCTATAAGCTCCCTAAGAGATTCAAGGGGCTTAGCACAGTGAGCTTTATTGCAGACCATGATATAAATATCAAGGGCTTCAGCTTCAAGAAATACGAGAGAGCCTATGACGAGAACCTCGCTGTCGACAACGACACGCTGTACGGCGACACATACACTCTCGGAAGTGATGCGATAACAGGAATAGGAAACAATGTCACGCTCACCTACAAGAACATGGATTTCTCACATGGAGTGCATGGCATAACAATCTGCGGCCGCTCTGTTCTTGACAAGAACACAATACATATCCGCTTTGCAAATGCTGAGGGCAGCTTAAATCAGATTGCGGAGTTCGTTATGAGCGATAACACAGCATCAGGTAATGCTGCAGGCAGTGCAGCGGGCGATGATGGATATGTCTGCAGGCATTTTGAGCTTGATAATATGGAAGGAATATATGATGTGAACCTTGTGTTCCTGCCGGGATGTAATTTCGACCTTAAGTGGTTCAGGTTTGAATAATTTGTTATAGAATGTTATAGAAATAGGGGCAGCCGTTATGCGGCTGCCCCTATGTTTTTAATGATTGCGTAGGTAGGTTATACAAGTGGGTTACTATTTTTGTAATGGCGTGTGCATTGGCACAAATTCAATCTTCAACTGCATTCCCATGCCGGCGGCAAGCTTCTTTAAAAGCTTTAATGTTGGATTTCTTGTTCCGTTTTCAAGCCTGCTTATATCTGCCTGATCGATTCCGGTTCTTGATGCCAGTTCTTTTTGTGTTAAATTCTGTTTGATACGGGCGTCAATCATTGCACGAATTACATCCATTTCAGGCTGAATATCATTCCATTCTTTTTTAAATTCAGGTTCTTTTAACTGTTCATTTAATAATTCTCTAAATTCACTCATATCCTGCCATTCCTTTCTAAAAAATCTTTTCTGTATTTTTTTGCAAGAGCAATTTCACTGGGTGGAGTTTTCTGTGTCTTTTTACAAATCCATTTGTTAATATTATTCTTCCTTCGAAATAGAAAAAATACATAACCCTTGAAATATCAGAACCTATTTTTGCACGTAGTTCAAATATACCATCATCCAATGGCTTGCTATAAGGTTCTCTTAATTGATTGCCGTACTGTTCTAGAATGTCAACTAATCCCAATAATTTTGCCTTCATCTTGGTATCTTGTGACAGAATGAAATCCTTTGCCGGTTTACTACCATCATCTGTTGCGTAAAATTCTGCTTTAAAGTTACTCATAAATTTCCTCCGATGTGGTCCCTCTATAAGTATAATATGGTAAAAATACCATATTGTCAAGCATGAAAAAACACCCACGATTTCTCAGGGGTGCTGTAGGTCTTCTGGCTGGTATTCACTTTATAGCACAATGTCTTGATTCAATCGGCGTGACAGGATTCGAACCTGCGACTTCTACGTCCCGAACGTAGCGCTCTACCAAGCTGAGCCACACGCCGCTGATAGATATATTAGCACAGTATGGAAATAATTTCAACTATTTTTTGAATATTTTATATAAATAATACAGCATGTTTTGACATCTGAAGCATACAATTGCTGATATTGAAAAAAATGAAAAAACATATTGACATCTGAACATATATGAATATAATGAAGATATGAACAGATGAACAAACACTAATATGTAAAATTATCGTTATAGATAATTGTGCAGCGCACTATATTCATAAGCAGTGTTTTGTGGATACATAATGATTGTTTGCGAAGAGAGGAGGAGTTAGATGGCAGACAACATCGGAGACCAGAGTGAATTTCTGGCAGCACATGAGGATGTGGTGAAGCGGGTATTGGAGCAGCAGCCGGATGATGAGTACCTGTATGACCTTGCAGAGCTTTTTAAGGTATTCGGAGATTCGACGAGAATAAGAATACTGTATGCCCTGTTTGAGAGTGAGCTGTGTGTGAACGATATCGCGCAGCTTTTGAATCTTGGACAGTCGGCGGTCAGTCACCAGCTAAGGATTCTCAAGGATGCGAAGCTGGTCAGATTCCGCAGGGAGGGTAAGATAATTTTCTACGCCCTTGACGATGAGCATGTTAGAAACATTCTCAGCATGGGAATGGAGCATGTAGAGGAATAAGCTATAACACATGTAATATATGTAATAATCCGGTATCGGATATTTTGAAAATTGTATACCGGATGATTACTATAAATATTAAATTTAAGAGGAGGATCTTATTATGAAGAAGACATACAATGTAGAGGTTGACTGCCCTAATTGTGCAGCTAAGATGGAGGAAGCGGTTAAGAATACTAAGGGAGTTAAGGACGCGTCATTAAGCTTTATGACACTTAAGCTTAAGGTTGAATTTGAGGATGGCGCAGATGTCGACGCGGTTATGAAGGAAGCTTACGCTAACTGCAAGAAGGTTGAAGATGACTGCGTGATTGAGCTTTAAGCTTGGCATGCCGGTTCTGGAGGCTTAAGCTGCAGAGCCGTCTTTAGTTATTAAATATGTAGAATGTCAACGCAGGCATTGATTTAAATATTTGCTGTCGGTGCATGGTGCCGGCAGCAGATTTACTATACGGCATTTGTTTTACAGATGAAGATGGCACATATGGATTTTATTTTAGCTCAGAAAAGAGGCTTTTATGAATAAAAAACAAAAAACTATGTTATACAGAATAATAATTGCCGCAGTACTTGTTGCAGCGGTAACTGTACTTGAGAAAATCCTTGAACTGAACGTGTGGATTGCAGCCGTACTCTATATGGTTCCGTATTTTGTTATAGGATATGATATACTGAAGAAGGCATGGAAGGGAATATTAAAGAGACAGGTCTTTGACGAGAATTTTCTTATGGCTGTTGCCACGGTGGGTGCGATTGCGCTTGGAGAGTTCCGAGAGGGCGTTGCGGTTATGCTTTTTTACCAGATAGGAGAGCTTTTCCAGAGCGTTGCAGTCGGAAAGAGCAGAAAGAACATTGCGGCACTTATGGACATCAGACCGGACTATGCGAATATTGTTGTTGATGGTCAGATTGAGAAGGTTGACCCGGATGAGGTTGAGATTGGAACCATAATAGTTGTAAATCCGGGTGAGAAGGTTCCTATTGATGGCATTATAATAGAGGGAAATACCTCACTCAATACAAGTGCACTCACAGGTGAGAGTGTTCCAAGGGATGCCGCATGCGGCGACGAGGTTATAAGCGGATGTATCAATCTCACAGGAACAATCCATATCCGCACAACAAAGGAATTTGGTGATTCCACAGTGTCGAAGATACTTGACCTTGTTGAGAATTCCAGTCTTAAGAAGTCAAGGTCAGAGAACTTTATAACGAAGTTTGCCAAGTATTACACTCCTGCGGTATGCTACAGTGCGCTTGCTCTTGCTCTCATACCACCGATTTTTAACATGATAATGGGTAATCCGGCTGCATGGCAGACATGGATTATAAGAGCGCTCACATTCCTTGTTATAAGCTGCCCGTGTGCACTTGTAATCTCCATTCCGCTCAGCTTCTTTGGCGGAATCGGCTGTGCCTCGACAAACGGTATCCTTGTCAAGGGTTCTAACTATCTTGAGGCTCTTGCAGCCACGAAATACATTGTATTTGATAAGACCGGAACACTCACTAAGGGTGTGTTCGAGGTCACCGGAAATTATCCGGAGAACGGTTTTTCACAGGATGAGCTTTTATACTATGCTGCATACGCTGAGAGCGGTTCAAGCCATCCTATAAGCCTCAGTCTTAAAAAGGCTTATGCGGATAAGCTTGAGCTTGAACGTGTGAGCGGCATCGAGGAGGTTGCAGGTCATGGTGTAAAGGCAGTGGTTGATGGAAAGAAGGTTGCTGCAGGTAATGTCAAGCTTATGAACAAGGTCGGTGCCACTGTCACATCGGAGCATGATGACGGAACAGCGGTGTATGTTGCGATAGATGGCGTGTGTGCCGGCTGTATTACCATATCTGATGTTGTCAAGCCGACATCAAAGGAGGCTATAGCCGGTCTTAAGGCGGGCGGCATAAAGACCGTAATGCTCACGGGAGACACAGCCAGAACCGCACAGCGTGTGGGTACGGAGCTTGGTCTTGATGAGATACACAGTGAGCTTCTTCCGGCAGACAAGGTAGCACAGGTTGAGAGACTTCTTGGCGAGAAGGGTGCGAAGGAGAATCTTGCATTCGTCGGTGACGGTATCAATGATGCACCGGTTCTTTCAAGAGCTGATATCGGTGTTGCGATGGGTGCACTTGGCTCAGACGCAGCCATTGAGGCTGCGGACGTTGTCCTCATGGATGATGACCCTGCAAAGCTTGCGCTTGCCATGAGAATCTCCACAAGAACCCTCACAATTGTAAGACAGAACATCGTATTTGCCCTTGCGGTCAAGCTGGTATGCCTTTTACTCGGCGCAATCGGAATTGCCAACATGTGGGTTGCCATCTTCGCCGATGTTGGTGTCATGGTGCTTGCGGTTCTCAACGCCACGCGCGCTCTCAGGATTAAATAGTGGGACACCGGTGTCAGACCCCTGTCCCAGCCAGCTTGGGACAGGGGTCTGACACCAAGTGTCCCAGGAACATTTTTTGAAAAAAGGGAATACTGATTTTGGCTGGTGCATATGTTATGATGGCGGCAGCTAAAAGAGATAAGGCATTTAGACACTAAAACGAAACCCCACAAGGTGATAGCTTGTGGGGTTTCGTCTCTTTTTGTACGGTAGAGCCTCTGCTTTGGCTAATTGTCGCTATTGTCGCCGTCCAGCCATTTGCAGATATGGTAGCTGACTATGCCTGCCACAACGAAAACAAAAATGAGATAAGGATTTCCATTTAGACACCCCATTTTTATTGCCAGAATGGGTGCGACAACAGTTTGATTATATCAGAATATAGCCGCAGCTCAATAATTATAATTTAATCTATTTTTAATCTTTCTCCCCTTTTAGATTAATTTTCCAAGCTTATATTATAACCATCGGCAAGAGATAATGAATCAGAAATCAAAAACGCTATATAAAAAACAGCGTGCTCTGATGAGATTATACTTGTAAAGCTTCAATCAATAAGGATATAATAAAAAGAGAAAACGGAGGAAAATAATTATGGAACTTAGCAGTGAAGAGAAATTTGACAGGGCGATGAAGCTATCACAGAGGACAGGGGTTAGCCTTGAAGATGCCAAGGCGGCGCTAAATGCATGCGATTTTGATATGCTTGACGCGGTTGTATATTTAGAGCAGCTTGGCAAGACGGGCGCACCACAGTATTCAAGTTACACTACGGAGCAGAATACCGGTGCTGAAAGAACAACGGCGTATGATGAAGTTGAAGTGAAGGCAAAGAGGGTTACCTTCGGTGATTTGCTAGCAAAGTTTTTCAAGTGGGTAGGAAAGGTTATCAAGATTGGCAATGAGAATTTCTTTGATGTGACCAGAAATGGTGAGGAGATAATCAAAATGCCTATCACGGTATGTGTGCTTTTGCTTTTACTTGCATTCTGGGTATGTGTTCCGCTTCTGATTGTCGGATTGTTCTTCTCATTCAGATATGGCTTTTCAGGTCCTGTATTTAGGAGGGATGACGTGTTCAATAAGGCGATGGACAAGGCTTCTGATGTCACAGAGAACATCAAGAAGGAGTTCAACGAGTAATTGCTAATCAGCATATAAAGTGATTGATGTAAATTTATAAAAACTAATATGGGTAATTGAAATGTGCAGTGTGTCAGCAAAGCTGTACAGCTGCTATGTGGAAGATTTGCATTTTACAATTACCAAAAAAGAGGGATGTATGGCTGCTGTATTGATTGTCGAGGATGAAGAGAAGATTGCGAGATTTATTGAGCTGGAGCTTAAGCATGAGGGCTATGAGGTAGGCAAGGCTGTTGACGGGAGAACCGGTCTTGCTATGGCGGAGAGCGGAAAATACGATTTAATGCTGCTTGATGTCATGCTCCCTGAGCTAAACGGAATGGAGCTTCTAAGAAGGCTCAGGAGGTCAAGCAATATGCCTGTCATCATGGTGACGGCGAGGGATGCGGTCATGGATAAGGTTTCGGGGCTTGACCTTGGAGCCGATGATTACATAACGAAGCCGTTCGCCATCGAGGAGCTTCTTGCAAGAATAAGGGTTGCGTTGAAAAAATCATCAGATATGGCAGTAATACATCCGAAATCCGATGTACTTTCATGCGGGAGAGTCAGTCTTGACAAGGCAAGACATGAGGTCAGGGTTGACACAGTGCTTGTGGAATTGACTCACAGGGAGTTCTCACTTCTTGAGTATCTGCTTGAGAATAAGAATATAGTTATGAGCAGGGACACATTGCTTGAGAAGGTATGCGGATATGATTACTCAGGGGAGACTAATGTTATAGATGTATATGTGCGTTATATCCGCACCAAGATAGATGATGCATTCGGAATTAAGCTTATATCAACGGTCAGAGGAGTGGGTTATGTCATCAAAGATGAACAGTGAGTATAGCGCAGCAGATGAAAATAAAGCTCAGACAGAGGCAAAGGGACAGCCTAACAGCGCGAAGAAGATGTATTCGATTGCAAGGCGTATCAATGCTTCATTTGTCGGCAGATTTGTGTGGCACATCCTGAAAATGGATGTGCTTATCTGCGTTGTGGCGGTTGTGTTTGGACTTTTTATAGCTGAAAAGACGGCATTCGGGG
>ERZ1027036.870-NODE-870-length-14697-cov-7.086668_pt1 | contig 14697 bp, 10 predicted proteins | sample MGYA00519441_ERZ1027036 | MGnify/ENA primary metagenome ERZ1027036 (study PRJEB26926, sample SAMN06164792) | human gut metagenome | biome: ENVO:00009003; feature: ENVO:2100002; material: ENVO:00002003 | host: Homo sapiens | place: USA | collected 2012 ... | reverse complement strand
CATCTTGCTTCGGACAATGGAGCTGATATACATAAATATAATACGTTATACACTCATAAATCAGATTAGCATGTTTTGACACCCGAATCATTTTTATGACTTACTATCGTTTATAAATATTTTCAAAAAACTGCAGAACCCCATCCTCAACCGCAAACTGCTCAAGCTCCTCCTTTGACAAATCATAATAATACTTGTTGGTTCTTATGTGTATGGAAAGACTATCAAGCGGAAAGCCCTTCTTTCTTATAGCGCTGTGCTGTGTATCCGCAATAATAAAAGGCTCACTCGCCATCGAAGGTGCCATTGACTCATAGATATGCTCCCCGTCCTGCACGAAACATATTGCATTCCTGTACCTGGCCGTGAGGTTTCCATATTTTTTTGCAAGCCCCGAATAGTATTCCACCATCTCATCATCCGAAAGACATTTACCGTTCACATTGCGCACATGCACACCCGGCTGAAGCTCATCCGGCACATTGTCAAAATACAGCCCCGAATCACAAGAAAATACCGGCATATCAAAAGCCCTATAGTAAGCCAGAGCTTTTATCCGCGCGTTTTCAAGAGGAGTGCTGCCTGTCTCCGCAACCTCCGGAATATCCATTCCCTCCGCCCTCAAATCATTCAGACCAATAAGCTCTATATCTATCTTTTTGAGTCTGTTACGCATAACAGAAAGCTTTGCTTCGTTTCCCGTGCCAAATAGTAGTTTCATTGCAATCTCCTCCGGAGGTAATGTAATCTTCTTCATATGTTTTGCCCCCAACTCATAACATAAAACATTATACCCATCTATTGCAGTGAAAACAAGCTGTTAGGACTTAGATTATTGATTTCTTTGCTTTATTTTCTATAGACCATGCCCTATATCAGAGTTCTTAGAACATCTTGCTTCGTACAACGGAGCTGATATGCATAAATATAATACGTTATACACTCGTAAATTAAGTTGGCATGTTTTGACCCCAACATCATTATTAAGCCATTAATACAGATTAATAGCCATATAAAAAGAACCATGTCCGTACCGGATATGGTTCTTTTTGTACACAGAAATCAGTTGAGGTAAAGTAAATTATCACGCTTAACGTACAGTCTTAATATAATTGTTGTAGATATCCCAGAGAATATCATTGTCTGCCAATGAATCCATTCCGGTAGCAAGTCTTACGCCATCCTCCCTGCCGTCATAGATACACCATTTTCCGTTAAATTTAATCACGGCAAGGGTGAGCTTGTCTGTCTTGTCGACGGTATCGCCTGTCTTGTTGCAGAGAACATATCTGCCGGTAATGTAGTAGCCGGAGCTTAAGCTGAATTTTATGCAGCTTTCACAGCGGGAGCGTATTATATCACATAGTGATGAAGCCCGTCTGTAGGAGATTCCCATGGAATCGGCGAAGGTCTGGATGTCCTCTTTTCCCATATTATCGATAGTGTCAATTATCTGCTGATAGGAGGTGGCCTGGGCTTCAATTTCATTGTAGATAATGGCAAGCTGGCTGTCATCCATCTTGTCCTTGGTTCCTGTTGTGTCGAACTTCATTTTTATGTCGCTTCCACCCGAGGCGGCATTATCACGATAATATTCTTCAAGCTGTGCCGGAAGATTTTCAAAATAATTATAATAGGTGTCGGAGTTGGCAATTATCTTGTATGCCTGACTGTAGGCTTTTCTGTCCGATGATGAATAGATAAGCTTTAACAGCTTATGTGTATCTGTTTCACGATTGTTATAAATGCTGCAGATGTCCCGCACAGGCCGCATGTAGTCGACATTGCGTATCAGGGCAAATATGCCGAAGGAGGCAGCACATATAAGAATGATGGTGAGAGCTGCTATTATTATTTTTTTGGCAGAGCCTGATTTGGCATTGGCGGCTTCCTTATGATGGTGGTGATGATGCGGCTGCAGGTTTTCGTTTTCATGTATCTCGTTTTCAATGTTCATGTTCTTCCTCCGTAATAGCGTGGCTTTCTATAATATAGTTGATGGTGTTGTAAAGGTATGGCTTAAGACCATCAATATCCAATGGGTCATTGTAGAGAATGGCGCTGTAGGATATTGAACTGATAAGCTCTATTATCATGAAAAGCATTATCTCGGGTTCTTTAAACTGTATTCCGGAGCGCTCGATGAGTGAATAGTACGCCTGCCGGAAATCTATTGAATCATCGGCGCTGTTGGTTGTCAGAGCCTTTTTGAAAATAGCCCAGCTTAAGTTCTTTGATATAAAGGTCAGCAGAGCTTTATTCTCGGTGAACTGGTTGATGACATTGTCCGCAATAAAGAGAAATGTCTTTTTGAAACCTTCAAGCCCCGAGTACTGCTCCTCAATCCGGGATTCTTTTAAAGCCTCCAATGCCTTGCTCAGGACAAGCCCGGACTGGTGGCTTATAAGCTTATTGCGGATATCATATTTATCCTTAAAATAGAGATAGAAGGTTCCCTTTGCAATGCCTGCCTGTTCTGATATCTCGGAAATGCTTGTTTTATTGACTCCCTTTGTTGTGAACAGCTCAAATGCTGTGTTAAGCAGCGAGAGCCTTTTGTGCTGCTTATTTTCTTCAGCCTTACCCATAATAATGTTCCTTTCAAAATAACCCTTTTTCTATTTTACCCCATTTCAGCTATTTTTCAAATTAAAAATTATTATTTTTTAAATAAAATGCGGCAAAGCTTAGCAATTCAATATGAAATAGCTGGAAAAGTATCCGGGCAGGTGTTACAATAATATATTATAGTATTTTAAGGATTACGGCAGATTGTATATATTAAGGGTTGAAGGAAGGGCAGGCAGATAATGATTGTACTAAAGAGCACGGCAGAGCTGCACCTTGTTTTTAATAAATTGATAAAGACGCTTTCTGTTCCCGTTGAGTGGAATGGAAATTTTGTCATTTCCGGTAATTTTCTGATACTTCCAGGAAAGGAGCGCTCGGTTATATTCAATTATGATACAAGAAGGGTGACTACCAATCTTTCGGATGATAAGCTCAGCAGGAAAGTGCCGGAGCCTATAAGGGAAGGCTCTGGTCTTATAAATATTTTTAACCTTGTGCTCTATGCATTCGGAAAGTGGGGAGCACTTAAAGGTATAACGGTTGAGAAGGATTATAAGAAGATAAACACGCTTTTTGGTGCGGTGTTCGGTGCCTATGGTGTGTCAGCCGACTATACTGAACAGCATTGCTTCTGGTATAAAGATGGAACAAGAATCACGTATGAGGATGTAATCCAGCTTGCGATTGAGAGCGAACACAGACAGCCTGAGTCTGAGGAGGATATAGAGGAGGAGACAGGTCTGTGGCACAGCATAACCTGGAAGCTTGATAACCAGAGCTTCATATTCGAGAAGCTGCCGATGGCACAGCGCAGAAAAGGAAGAATAGGACACAACTTTTACAAGGTAGGCTATGCCTGCCCTCACTGCGGTGAGAAGCTGTACATGGCATCCTTTTCCGGCAGGGAAAAGCCTGTTATCGACACAGTGGAGGGACGTGTACAGCTTGCGCGCGCCTTCTTCTGTCCGTCCTGTGTCATATTCTACACCCCACTTCCGGAAGCCGGGCTTGAGGATGAGGAGGTTTATTATCTGGATTTTGATGGCGATAAGACCGCCGGGAATGACTACATGGAGATGCTTGGAAGGCTGGGAACACGGGAGGTCAACGGTGATTTCAACAAATACGTTGACCGCGTCAATGATGAAGGCAGAACAACAACCAGACAGTCACTTAACGGAATCGACAAGGGAATAAGCGATGAGCGGAGAAGCCTGAACGGAATCGACAAGGGAATAAAGGATGACAGAAGAAGCCTTAACGGAATTGACAAGGGGATAAAGGATGACAGAAGGAGCCTTAACGGAATTGACAAGGGAATAAAGGATGACAGAAGGAGCCTTAACGGAATTGACAAGGGGATAAGCGATGACAGAAGGAGCCTTAACGGAATCGACAAGGGGATAAGCGATGACAGAAGAAGCCTGAACGGAATCGACAAGGGAATAAAGGATGACAGAAGGAGCCTTAACGGAATCGACAAGGGGATAAAGGATGACAGAAGGAGCCTTAACGGAATCGACAAGGGGATAAGCGATGACAGAAGTGACCTTAACGGAATCGATAAGGGAATAAGCGATGACCGCAGAAGTCTTAACGGTGTAAGAAAATTCGATGATGAGAATGAACAGATATCAGATAAGGTTTCCGGCAATCCGGACAAAGAGGATGTTTTTGACATTGTACATGAGAAAGCTGCTGTAATGGCAGATATAGACGGAACCGGGGAGCTTCATACATACAGGAAGGATACTTCACATGTACGGTGCAAAGACGCAATAAAGTCAAGCAGACGTAAATTAAGGATACGAAGGCTGGCTGTGTTATTTAAGTCATTCAGCATAGTTAAATGGTTCAGACGTAAGGGCTATGGGAAAGCATCGAAGGAGAATTCCGACAAAGAGCTATATAGGAATGCCGAACGTATAAGTGCTCCGGGTGCAGTGACGGCTTCTGATGGAAAGGCAGGGTACACCATGAGAGAGGAGGCTGAAAGCGCTCCGGCTCAGAGAAGGAAGCTTGATGAGCTTCTGGAGAAAACAGGAAATGCCACAAGAAAAGATATTGTTGATTTGCTTGATAAGGTAAAGGCAGGTCATTTTGACAAGACTGTGCAGATGGAATATGCCGGTAAATTGCAGGAGGACATAGCAGCGTTTGACAGGAGACGTATAGATGAAGCCTGCAAGGGATACCTTGACTATAATGGTGAAGAGCTTGAGAAGCTTTATAGTATGATAGAGGAAGAAGAGTTCCTGCCGGAGATTAAGGCAGCAGCACTTGACAGTGTAGCCGGAAGATTATGGAAAATCAGAAACGAGGAGGCAGAGCTTCTTGTAAAGCGCATTAAAAAGAGTCTATGCGAAAATGGTGTGTCTGAGAATCATGCGTTATATTTTTATCCGGCAATGGAGATACTTGAAGGAAGAGCGGATACACATGTTAAAGACCATCTTGAATGCGCAGTGGATTCATATGCACCTGGTCTTGGAAAGTATGAATATCCTGTTATTATGGAGGATACGACTGGAAAACAGAATGGAAAACGTGGTATGTTTATAACACCGGATGCCATATATTATGGTAATTTTTACACGTATGGACATATAATGGCAGAAAATATTGAAAGAATTGGGTCATACACTGGATTTATGGGCAGGTATGTGATAGTATATCTTGACGATGGTTCAAAAATCCGGCTTTCAAGTGTGATTGCTAAGGATGAGCTTGAAGCATACGCCATGACCTTGAATGATTTTGTCATATATCTGAAACAAAAACCGTTTTCGAGAAAGGAGAAGTATCTGGCTAAGGAGAGCCATGATGTAATATGCTGCTTCAGATGCGGCTATGTGTATAAAAATATGAAAGAATGCCCGAAATGTGGATATAAGTTTAATATATAGATATTTTGAATATAATAATTTTAACCTGCCTAGAGGGTGCGGAGGATGAAAGAATGACGTCTGGTAATAGAAGTGACGTAAAAGAAGATGCTTACAGATATGTAGGTGTAACAGATATACAGAAGGAATGCAGGATTCTTTATCTGGCATGTGCTGTGCTGCACGCGGTGATGGCGCTATGCTTTATGAAGCTGGAGATAAATATCATGCTGTATGAGAGTGCTGCTGCTGCGGTATTCTATCTGATCGGAGCGTTTGGAATATGCTATTCCAGACATACAAGAAGATGGATCATTATGTTTGTCATTGAGATTCTTCTCGATGCTGTGCTGGGTCAGCTTGTGCTTGGCTGGGGATATGGATATATACTATACGGAATGATGCTGGTTCCTATAGTGTACTATTTCTTTTACCTTGACAATCAGACACAGAAGACGTATGTGCCCCATTGTATTGCGGTTGTAGATCTGCTTGTTGTGACATCAACGGCATTTATTGGCGGAGAATGTAATCTGGTTCCGTATATAGAGGAGAAATATGTTCTTGGAATTTTTATGGCAAACGCTTTATTTTCGATAGCTGCGCTGATTTTTTACTGCAGCAGGTTCATATCGGAAATACACAGCAAGACAAAGCATCTTGCCTATAGGGCAGACTATGATATGCTCACAGGTGTGCTTAACAGGGATGGCTTTATAAATAGGGCGGGAAAAATGCTGAAGAACAATCCTGATACGGAATATATCATGGTATGTTCGGATGTTAAAGATTTCAAGATGATAAATGACATATATGGTGACGAGGTAGGCGACAGGGTTCTTATAAAGGAGGCAGAGCTTATTACACGCTTTGCGGGACCGGGGTCGGTGGCCGGAAGAATAGGCGGTGACAGATTCGCATTATGTATGCCGAAGGAGCATTTTGATGAGTCACAGTTTATAGATAATATTGTAGAGATGAAGAAGGAATTCTCTACAGGATATTACCAGATGTTCATATATATAGGCGTATATGACATAAAGGACAGAAATGAACCGGTAGGCAATATGTGTGACAAGGCAAACATGGCTATTAAGTGCATGAAGGGCAATTATCAGATGGCTGTTGCTTACTATGATGAGGCGATTCTTGAGAAGGAGCTGGAGCAGAAGAAGCTTATTGCCGAGTTCGACCGTGCGCTTGAGAATAATGAGTTCTGTGTTTATCTACAGCCACAGACAGATGCGGATGGATTGTGCCATGGTGCGGAGGCTCTTGTCAGATGGGCACATCCTAAGAGCGGGCTTATGTCTCCGGGCTCGTTCGTGGACTGTTACGAGAGATGCGGCCTGATACACAGGCTTGACGAGTATGTATGGGAGGAGGCTGTTAAGACCTTAAGACGCTGGACGGAGCTGGGGCGCTCTGATCTGCATATTTCCATAAATATTTCCGCAAAGGATTTTTTCTATCTGGATGTATATGAAGTTATCATGGGTCTTGTGGAAAAATATAAGGTCGACATAAAAAATCTCCGTCTCGAGCTTACGGAGACGGCTGTTGTCAATGAGAATGACAATATGGAGGTTATACGCAAGCTGCATGATGCGGGATTTATTATTGAGATAGATGATTTCGGAAGCGGATATTCATCACTTAATATGTTGAAGGATATATGCAGTGATGTGCTTAAGATTGACCGTGAGTTCCTGCGCGAAACTGAGAATGCTGTCAGAAGCAGGGATATTCTTGAAGAGATTATAAGACTCTCCAACAGAATGAATATGACCGTAATCACAGAGGGAGTCGAGACAAGAGAGCAGGTGGACATGCTTACAGATATGGGCTGCCGTGTATTTCAGGGGTATTATTTTTCGAAGCCTATTCCTATACATGAGTTTGAAGACAAATATAATGTTGTGCAGGTAAATTAAATATCTGACATTAAAAAAGAGCGTGCCGGTCGGCATGCTCTTTTTTGCGGTTTGATTATGACTTGCATTATTTAACCATTATTTTTAAGAAAGTTCGAGATGGTATATCATATAAAGCACTGAAGGTGAGGATAAATGCTAAAAACATCCAATAAAAAATTAACAAAGCGGATAAATTTGTGAAAAGTGCATAAAAACAGGAAACTAAAATTGTAAAATGAGTTTCTTGCCGTGACACGGATAATATGCTACAATTTAGGAAACTGAAACAATGAAAATAGTTTCCGGTTGTGGCATGTCCGATGGAGAAAGCCGCAGTTTGTTTATGGGCGGAAATAAATTGCGTTAACAGTATTTACAATGTTTTTTTTAATGAAAAGCCGCCGGGAAATGGGGATTATACGAGATGGCACAGACAAATATAAAGAATGAGATACTTAATGCCACAATAACGGTTTTTAACAAAAAAGGCATGAAATTTACAATGGATGATGTCGCCAAGGAAGCCAGCATGAGCAAAAAGACCATATATGCAGTGTTTTCGGATAAGCAGGAGCTGGTCTTTTGTATGGTTGATTACTGCTTCGACTCAATTAAGGAGAGCGAGGAGCGGGTGATGAAAAATGCCGGACTTACGACAATTGAAAAGCTTCAGGCAATTCTTGGGGTTTTGCCGGAGGGATATAAGGATATAGATTTTGCCCAGCTGTATATACTGAAGGATAAGTATCCAAGAATCTACACCAGAGTTGAAGAACGCTTAGAGAGCGGGTGGGATATGACCATAGAGCTTCTGAAGCGGGGCATGGATGAAGGCGTGGTGAGGAAGATAGACACCGTGATCGTGAAGGTGATGCTCGAGGCGGCGCTTGAGCAGTTTTTTAAGAGGGATGTACTTGTAAAGAATCATATAAGCTACAGCGATGCGCTGGCTGAGGTGGTGGACATTATATGTAATGGGATAAAAATCAGGTAATTGCGAAACGAAGTTTGCGAAATCCGGACGTTGTGTATTGACAAATTTATGTTTTGCAATTAGCTAAGAATATAGAGAAGGAGATGCGGCATGGATAAGTCGAAGGTTATTTTTGGTAATAAGATGAGCAGGGCGACGTATAAGAAAGCCGTCCGCGGTAAGAAGAGCTATGTAAAGAAATTCGGGGATGACAGCAATGTTGACTATGAGCTTATGATAAGAGACAACAAGCACATAGGAGATATTCTCGGCGTGAAGGACATAGTGGTTGCAAGGCCTGGGAAAAATAAAGGCGTACAGACCGAAAAGCCGGATTTTGACATGGAGAAGGGACTGATTGTCGGAAACATCAGGATGGGCTTCGGACATTACAGAATATCCATGGCAATAGCCTCAGCGGCACACAGCATGGGGTATACGCCGTACTGGATGGATTTAAACTCTTTTCCTGATACAACCTGCACGAAGGTAATCAGCGCGCAGAATGATTTGTACTCATTAGGTTCAAGAATATCACAGAAAAGCAGACTTTTTAACAAGCTTGTGTGGGAGCCGGTGAACTATGAGGGCTTCAGAAAGCTCTCCTACAATGCCTGCGACCAGAAGAATGCAGAGCTTATGGCACCTGTGTACAGAAAGGTTCCGAAGGATATACCGGTTGTAGGCACGCATGTGTGGCCGGCGCAGGCTGCGGTTCATGCCGGAATGAAGCATGTTGTGAACGCTATTCCGGATAACTGGCCTATGGCACTTCATCTATCGGAGGGAAGCATACACACGATACAGACACACAACTCCTACCTGGGCTACAGGATATTGAACGGCATGGATGGCAGGAAGGTACTAAAGCCAATGCCTGCCGACAGCCTTGTGTATACCGGACATTATATTGACCATGAGCTTGTGTCCAATATTGAGGCAGACTGTGCTGCCAGAGCTGCAAGAAAAAAGAGCGGACAGCCGATGCGCTTTCTGCTCACCATCGGCGGAGCAGGCGCACAGAAGGAGATATTTGCGGCGATAATAAAGAAGCTTCTTCCGGCAATCAAGGCAGGAAAAGCGGCACTCTATGTGAATGTGGGCGATTACAAGAATGTGTGGGAACAGCTTGTGACGGAAATACCACAGCTTGGACATATAGCCCATGAGCACTTTGACGATTGGGATGAGACAAAGAGGTTTGCGGCAAAGGCGCTTGAAGGCGAAGCAAGAGGAATCCACGGCTTCTATCACTCCAACATTTTTGAGGCGGTCTACTGCACCAACCTGTTACTGCGAAGCTGTGACGTACTTGTCACAAAGCCAAGTGAGCTTGCCTTCTATCCGGTGCCCAAGCTATTCATAAAGAGAGTCGGCGGACATGAGCGCTGGGGCGCAATCCATTCCGCGGAGATAGGTGACGGAACCCTTGAGTGTCAGGACACAGCACACACCCTTCAGATGGTGGAGCTTTTCATAAACGATGATAACCTCCTTGCCGACATGTGCGGTAACATCGTGAGAAACAAGCAGATGGGAATTTACGATGGCGCCTATAAGGTGGTCGAACTTGCAATGCAGAGTAGAAAATAACACATTGAAAAGGAGATGTACTATGAAGCTTTCAGCAAAGGAAAAAGCGTCCTACGGGCTTGGAGCTGTAGGAAAGGATATGGTGTATATGCTTTCTGCAAGCTATATTCTGTATTATTATCAGGATTTATTGGGCGTGAGCTCATGGGTTATGGGTGTCATACTCATGGCGGCGCGAATATTCGATGCATTCAATGACCCGATAATGGGAGTTATCGTTGCAAAGACACAGACTAAGTGGGGGAAGTTCAGACCATGGCTGCTTATAGGAACGGTATTAAATGCCGTTGTCCTGTTTTTCATGTTTGCAGTGCCTAAATCGGTCACGGGTGGGGGACTGGTCGCTTACGCGGCAGTGCTTTATATCACATGGGGAATAACCTATACGATGATGGATATTCCATTCTGGTCAATGATTCCGGCTTTTACAGAGGGCGGCAAGGAGAGAGAGAACCTTTCAACACTTGCGCGCTCATGCGCAGGGGTTGGCTCAGCGATAATCACGGTTATAACGATGATATGTGTACCTATGCTTGGCAGAATCGGAAATTCCGATAAGGCAGTGCTTGTCGATGCGGGAAATGCCGCAGAAGCTTCCGATGCAGTAAAGCTTGCCGGGCTTGAGGCAGGCAAGCTTATTGAGAGGGACGGCTTTAAGTGGTTTACACTTATAGTTGCCATACTTTTTATCGTATTTATCACCATTACCTGTATCTGCATTAAGGAAAAATCCACGGTGAATATGCAGTCACCGACAGTCAGCCAGATGTTCAAGGCTCTCTTTTCCAATGACCAGGCGGTTACTGTGGTTGTGACAATCGTGCTTATCAACTGCTCATTGTACATCACATCCAATCTGTTGATATATTTCTTCAAGTATGACATAGGTGGTTCAGACTGGAATGCCAATTATGTGCTCTTTAACACAGTCGGAGGCGCTGTGCAGATAATCTCAATGATGCTGTTCTACCCTCTGCTCAGAAAATTTATGAGTTCAATCAAGGTATTCTATGTCAGCTTCGCGATGGCGATAACGGGTTATCTCGCGTTGTTTGTGATGATGTGCATTGGGGTGTCGAGCGTGTATGTGCTCCTTGTACCGGGCTTTTTCATATTTGCCGCATTTGGCATGCTGACTGTGCTCACCACAGTGTTTCTTGCAAATACGGTTGACTATGGAGAACTCAAAAACAGCCGCAGGGATGAGAGCATTATCTTTTCAATGCAGACATTTGTAGTAAAGCTTGCGAGCGGAGTTGCGGTACTTGCTGCAAGTATATGTATTTCGGTAGGAAAGATAAGCAAGGATACCACAGAGGCAGCTGCGGCAGCCGCACTCTCAGATAGTTCAAGAATGGTGTTAAGGACAACCATGGCGATGATTCCGATATTCGGTCTGTGCGCCGCACTCATTATATTTGTTAATAAATATAAACTCACCGACGCGAAGCTTGAGGAGATTTCCAGGGAGCTGGCATTCAACCGTGAGACTAAGACGAAGGGATAAGTATGATATCAGAAAATAAAGGCTTATTTACTCTTGATACAAGAAACACAACCTACGCTTTTATGGTGCTGCCTACAGGACATCCTGAGCATTTATACTATGGAAAAAAGATAGCCATTGCAGGACATGGTGAGGCGCTCTCACACAAACAGACAACACCTGTCGGAAATACTGTGAGCTATTCAGATGAAAATGTGTCATTTTCGCTTGAGGCGGCGAGACTTGAGATGTCATCCTACGGAAAAGGTGATATAAGAGAGCCGTTCCTGGAGATTGTGCATGCTGATGGTTCGTTTACCTCAGATTTTCTGTATGACAGCTTCGAGATAAAGAGCGGCAGGGATGAGCTTACAACTCTGCCGTGCTCATACGGAAGTGAGGCTGAGGTGTCACAGCTTAAGCTGGTGTTAAAGGATAAGAATTATGGGCTTACATTGGAGCTGTACTATTATGTATATGAGAATTGTGACGTGATAGGAAGAAGCTGCCGGCTCATAAATGACAGCGATGTGAGGGTTGATATCAGACGTGTTATGAGCATGCTGATGGACATTGACGGAACAGGGTATGTATTCACGACCTTTAACGGAGCGTGGGCGCGGGAGATGGAAAGGCATGATACAGTTGTCACGGCAGGAAAGCATGTCAACTCCTCCTATACCGGGACATCTTCGAGCAGAGCAAATCCGTTTGTGATGATATCTAAGAAGGATACCACGCAGGATCAGGGAAGCTGTATCGGGCTTAATCTCATCTACAGCGGTAATCACTATGAGACTGTGGAGGCTGGCATGTGTGACAGCACGCGCATAGTGGCCGGTATAAATCCTCAGTCATTTTCTTATATATTGGACGCAGGGGAGACCTTTGAAGCGCCGGAGGCGGTAATGACCTATTCGGACAAGGGCTTCAATGCCATGAGCAGGAATATGCATGACTTCGTGAGAAAGCACATAGTGCGAGGACAGTGGCAGTATAAGGAACGCCCTGTGCTGCTTAACAGTTGGGAGGCAGCATATTTTGATATAAGCGAGAGAAAGCTATATGAGCTTGCAAAGGCGGGACATGATGTGGGTATTGAGCTTTTTGTCATGGATGATGGCTGGTTTGGAAACAGGGACGATGACAGCAGCTCACTTGGAGACTGGTATGTGAATAAGAAGAAGCTTCCGAATGGGCTTAAGGGTATATGTGACAAGATAAATGCACTCGGAATGTCATTCGGAATATGGGTTGAGCCGGAGATGCTCAATGTAAACAGCGACCTGTACAGGCTGCACCCGGACTGGGCGATGGATATTCCGGGCTGTGCGCACTCAGAAGGACGCAATCAGAGAATACTTGACCTGTGTAATCCCGAGGTTTCGGAATATATAATTGACAGTATGACCAAGGTGTTTTCATCGGCGAATATTGCTTATGTAAAATGGGATATGAACAGGATTTTTTCCGATTATTACTCTAAATATCTCAAGGCGCAGGGAAGACCACAGGGCGAGACAGCGCACCGCTATGTGATGGCACTCGGCAGGATTATGAGGACGTTGACTGAGCGTTTTCCGCACATACTTTTTGAAGGCTGTGCAGCCGGGGGCAACCGCTTTGACCTTGGTATATTATGCTATTTCCCACAGATATGGGCGAGCGATAACACGGATGCGGTGAGCAGAGCCTATATACAGGAGGGGCTGAGCTACGGCTATCCAATGTCAACTGTTTCGGCTCATGTCTCAGCATGTCCGAATCATCAGACGCTCCGCGTTACACCGCTGTCAACACGCTTTAACGTGGCGGCTTTTGGAATATGCGGTTACGAGTGTAATCTTGTGGATATGAGCAGGGCTGAAAGGAGCGAGATAAAGACACAGATAGATATTTACAAAAAATGGAGACACACTATGCAGTTTGGCAGCTTCTATCGCCAGCGCACCGGTAATATTCATCAGTGGACGGTTGTGGATGAGGAGGCAGGCAGGGCGGCAGGGCTGATAATGCAGGAGCTTGTCCGTGCAAACACACAGAATGAGGAATACTATGCTGCAGGACTTGACCCTGAGGCTGTCTATAGCTTTTATAACAGACCGTTAAAGCATAATGTAAAAGAATTCGGAGATTTGATAAATACGGTCGCACCGATTCATATAAGACAGGGCTCACTTCTTCATGGCATGGTCGCAAAATTCGTAACCATGCCGGGGGAGACGGAAAAGTATGAGCTGAGCGGAAGCATGCTGATGAATTGCGGTGTCAGGCTGAAGCAGGCCTTTGCCGCCACGGGTTTTTCTGAGGAGGTAAGGCATTTCCCTGATTTTGCCTCAAGGCTTTACTTCATGGAAAAAATTTCTGATTAGATAAGTGCCATGCGCTCCTCTATCTGCGAATAGAAAGCTTCAATACTGTATGGTGTAAAATAAAATATCTGAAGCAGCATTATGTTGCGCTTCTTGGCTGATTCGTAATCCGGGTCAGCCTTTGTTGCGTTTCGCAGCTTTTTCAAAAGCTCATGCCATTCCCATATAAACCTTTCATTCTTCTCTATATCGGGAGTGTCCAGCCACTTTTCTACCTTGATTTTTGTGCGGTGGTTGTTAAGGCACTCACCTGTCTGTAGAAAATATTTGAAGCCGTTTTCATCGTATATGCGTCCGAGTGGGAACAGCCTGCATATTCCCGGTCTGAAGGAGTGTATGCTGCACCTGCCGTTCTCATCAAGAAATGAGCATTGCTCCATGTCACCGGTCATCTTAAGGCTTGGAAGAATAAGTCCGTCGATTACACTTAATTCGACACGGCCGGTTATGAGCTGTTCGAAGCTGCATGAGAGGTTGTTGGTGAGCAGACATACATCATAAGGTGTGAGGACAATGGAATTGCCCATACCGTGGCAGCACGCCGAACAACCTGTGCAGTCCTGACAGTCTGCGCGTACAAGATCGTTTAATGTGTATAATCTTCCATCTGATATTTCGTTTAAATCTCCTTCACGAAGCATATTGTGACCTCCCATGTGGCTTTATATTGAAAATCTTGGAATTATCCTGCAATCAAAATGGTTTTATCGATTCAGTGTATCATTGAATTGATATTTATTCAAGTGAGTACGGATTATTTTGGAAATTGTTTTGTTCTGCAGAATATTTTACATGGTTTTTACAATATAATGATAATACTTTTTATATTGGCTGAGTTATACTCTTATTAAAATGATGTTGGGGTCAAAACATGCCAACTTAATTTACGAGTGTATAACGT
>ERZ1027036.841-NODE-841-length-15093-cov-6.049608_pt1 | contig 15093 bp, 11 predicted proteins | sample MGYA00519441_ERZ1027036 | MGnify/ENA primary metagenome ERZ1027036 (study PRJEB26926, sample SAMN06164792) | human gut metagenome | biome: ENVO:00009003; feature: ENVO:2100002; material: ENVO:00002003 | host: Homo sapiens | place: USA | collected 2012 ... | reverse complement strand
ACACTTATGCGATCGTCGGCAGCGTCAGATGTGTATAAGAGACAGATAGATATTCATGTGAAATCCCGCCTTTTTATGCGTTTCTCAGCGCATTTTTGATATAGAAGTTGGTGGCGGCCTCCTGCCCGAAGGTAGAAAAATCGCCGTGGCCGGGCAGCACCTGCGCCTCGGCCGGGACGGGCAGGGCCGCGAACTTGCGCAGGCTCTCGTCCATCTTCCGGCTGTCGCCGCCCTCGAGGTCTGTGCGGCCGATGCTGCCCTGAAACACGGTGTCGCCCACGAAGAAATAGTTCTCGCAGAGCAGCACCACGCTGCCCTCGGTGTGGCCGGGGGTGTGCCAGACGGTGAAGCGCAGCTCGTCCAGCGTGAGGACTCCGCCCTCCGCGTAGCCGCTGTCCGACTCCCTGAGGGGCAACAGCTGGGTGCCCTGACAGTCGGCAGACTCGCAGTAGAGCTTTGCACCCCACTCGCGGCTGAGGACCCCCGCGCTGCCCACATGGTCATAGTGGCCATGGGTGCAGAGGATGAGGGCCAGCTTTCCGCCCTGCTCTTTCAGGATCTTATCGTACTCCTGCACCTCTGCGGCGGGGTCGATGACGACTGCATGGCCCGCGTCCGAGATGAGCAGGAAGCTGTTGGTGTAAAACGGCGCAGGGCCAACCAGATGAAATGCCTTCATGGTTTACTTCTCTCCTTTGTGCCACTCGTCGGTGTCGATGACGATGGTGCAGGGACCCTCGTTGACCAGCGACACCTGCATATCTGCGCCGAACTCGCCGTGCTGGACGCTCTTGAGGCCCTGCCTGTTCATCTCGGCGAGGAACAGCTCGTAGGCGTCCACGGCGAGAGGCGGCTTTGCCGCCTTGATGAAGCTGGGTCGGAACCCCTTTTTGGTGTCGCCGTAAAGGGTGAACTGGCTCACCACCAGCGCCGAGTAGCCGAGGTCCTTCGCACTGAGGTTCAGCTTGTCGTTTTCGTCCTTGAAGATGCGCAGGCCCGCACATTTTTCGGCCAGCTTGGGTACGATGTCGAGGGTGTCGGTGTCCTTGACGCCCAGCAGGATGACGAGGCCGGGACCGATGGGGCGCGGCTCGCCGCCGTTGACCCGGACGCTGGCCGAGGACACGGCCTGAATGACTGCACGCATATTAGCTCCTTGTTACCTTGAGCACATCCCGCACCTTGGACAGGCGGGCCACCACGCGGTTGAGGTGCTCGGTGTTGTTGATGCCGATGGTCAGGCTGATGATGGCGCAGTTGTTTTCCACCTGACGGGCGTTCATGGTGTAGATGGGGACGCGGATGTCTGCCAGTGCGGCCAGCACATCGGACAGCAGCTCGTTGCGGTTGAGCGCGATAATCTCGAGGCCCGCCTTGTAGCTGTCCCGGACGCTGTCGGCCCAGTAGGCCTTGACCCAGCGGGGGGCGTTGGAGGGGTCCTTCATGCTGGCCACCGCGTTGGCACAGCTCTGCTTGTGGATGGAGACGCCGAAGCCCCGGGTGATGAAGCCCACGATGGGGTCACCGGGCAGGGGCGAGCAGCATTTGGCGAACTTGATGGGGGTGTTGTCGAAGCCCTCCACCACCACGCCGTCGGTGGCGTGGACGCGGCTCAGGTCCACCTTCGGCAGGTCTTCCATCGTCTTGTTCTCGGCGGCTTCGGCGGCCTTGAGCTTCTGCCACTCCTCTTTCAGCTTGGGCAGACAGTTGGCGATGGTCATGCCGCCGTAGCCGATGGCGGCATAGATCTCCTCTGCGCTGTTCTGGCGCAGGCGGCGGCTGCAGCTGCCCACGAACTCGTCCAGCTGGTCGTCGGGGATGAAGATCATCTCCCGGCGCAGCTCCTTGGCCAGCGCGTCGCGGCCCTGCTGGATGTTCTCCTCCCGGCGCATCTTCTTGAACCAGTTGCGGATCTTGCTCTTGGCCTCGCTGGTACGCACGATCTTGAGCCAATCGCGGCTGGGGCCTTTGTCCGCCGGGCCGAGGATGACCTCAATGATCTCGCCCGTCGCCACGACATGGTCGATGGGGACGATGCGGTTGTTCACTTTGCAGCCCACCATCCGGTTGCCGACGGCAGAGTGGATGGCATAGGCGAAGTCGATGCAGTTGGCACCGGCAGGCAGGTTGATGACATCGCCCTTCGGGGTGAAGGCAAAGACCTCCTCCGGCAGCAGGTCGCTCTTCAGGTCGTGGAGCAGGTTGCCGGAATCCTCGCTGACGCGCTGATTTTCCAGCAGCTGGCTCACCCATGCCAGACGCTCGTCCAGCTTATCGTGGCCGTCGAGGCCCTCTTTGTACTTCCAGTGGGCGGCGACGCCGTACTCGGCCTGCTCATCCATCTTCCGGGTGCGGATCTGCACCTCGAAGGGGATGCCCTCGTGGCCGATGACCGTGGTGTGGAGGCTCTGGTAGCCGTTGGGCTTAGGGGTGGAGATATAGTCCTTGAAGCGGTTGGGCAGGGGGTGGTACATATCATGGATGAGGCCCAGCGTGCTGTAGCACTCGGCCAGCGTGTCCAGAATGATGCGCACCGCGTAGATGTCATAAATTTCGTCGAAGGACTTGTTCTGCATGATGGTCTTGCGGTAGATGCCGTAGATGCTCTTGACTCTCCGCTTGATGGTAGCGCCCTCGATGCCGCTCTCCTCGAGGCGGTTCTTGATGACGCCCGACACGCTGGCGAGGAACTCGTCCCCGGCGCGCTCGCTGAGCATCTTGTTGATCTCCCCGTAGCCCACGGGGTCGAGGTAGTGGAGACTGCGGTCTTCCAGCTCCTCCTTGACGTTCAGGATGCCCAGCCGGTTGGCAATGGGGGCATAGACCTCCATGGTCTCCCGGGCCTTGTCGCGGCGCTTCTGCTCCGGCCATGCATCGCCGGTGCGCATATTGTGGAGACGGTCGCAGAGTTTGATGATCATGACGCGGACGTCCCGGCTCATGGCCAGCAGCATCTTGCGCAGGTTCTCGGCCTGCAGCTCCTCGATGTTCGAGAACTGGATCTTCGTCAGCTTGGTGACGCCGTCCACCAGCAGGGCCACTTCCTCGCCGAAGGCGGCGGTCAGGTCGGCCAGTGTGGTGGGGGTATCCTCCACCACGTCGTGCAGCAGGGCGGCGGCGATGCTCTCGGTGTCCATGCCGAGGTCCAGCACGAGGCGGGCCACGGCCAGCGGGTGGCAGATATAGGGCTCACCGCTGCGGCGGCAGACGCCCTTGTGGGCGTCGTTGGCCATATTGTAGGCTTTTTCGATCATGGCCATGTTGTAGGCCTTGCCGCTGGCCTTGATGGCCTCCACCAGCTTGTCCCACGTCACGATCTCGGGCCGCACCTCCGAGGGCAGCGTCCCCTCGGGGGCGTTGGCCGGCAGGGCCGTGGCGGCCACGGTCGCCATCTCCGTCACCGGCATGGGCTGGTGGAGATGGGTCTTTGCAGAATAGCTGTCCTCTCCCGCCGCAGCCGGTGCTGCGGGCACAGGGGCGGTGATTTTCTTTCCCTCAGGCATCTTTATCGATCCTCCAGACATTTCAGGATGGGCGCATCGGCGAGGTTCTTCTTGCCGGTGGCTGGCACAAGCTCCCAGAACTTGGCCCCGCCCCGGTCGGCCGCTGTGATGAGGCCGACCTGTTCCAGCGCAGCGACCGCTACCAGCGTCTTTCCGGTGTTCTCCTCGCCAAGCTTTGCGAACAGGGGCTGCAGATCTTCGGCGTGCCAGCGCCGCGCCTGCAGCTCCCGGTAAACGGTGATGATGTGGCTGCGCTCCGGGGCGACAGCCTCCTTCTGCTCTGGCGTCAGGGGCGCGCCCCGGCGCAGCGCCTGCACCAGAGCTGCCTGCTCCGCCGCAATGTTGCCGAGGCCCGCCGGGTGCAGCTCCAGAATGCGGCCCGACAGCTGCGGCCCCCGGGCCGAATCGTAGACCGACAGGCTCACTGCCGCATCCACGACGTCGCCGGCGGCATAGGGCACCTGCTCGGGATGCATCCCGAACCAGACCGCATAGAGGCTGGCGTTCCCCTGCCGCAGCCGCAGGCGGGAGTGCTTGCCCTCCGAGACCGCATACACCCCTTCCACGACAGCCTTTTCCAGCACGAAGACCGGGCTGGGGTTGTCGGCACCGTAGGGGGCCAGCTGGTCGAGGCGGCGGACGCTCTCCACCGTAAGGCGGTCGAGGTGGACGGACAGGTCGCATTCCAGCGGCGGTGTGCGCAGCACGGGGCACTCCCATGCCGCCCAGTCGTTGAGCCGCCGACGGAGGGTGGGCAGGTCTTCCTCCCGCACCGAGAGGCCCGCCGCCATGGCGTGGCCGCCGAAGCGGAGCAGGATGTCGGCGCAGGAGGCGATGCACTCGTGCAGGTTGAAACCCTGCACGCTGCGGCCGCTGCCCTTGCCCTCGCCGTGCTCATCCACCGACACCACGATGACCGGGCGTCCTGTCTTTTCCACGAGGCGGGAGGCCACGATGCCGATGACGCCGGGGTGCCAGTCCCTGCCCCAGAGCAGGATGACCCGGTCCTCAAGGCGCTCCGGCTCGGCATCCAGCAGCTCCTGCGCGGCCCGGACGATCTCCATCTCGGTCTCCTGCCGCTGGCTGTTGATGTCGGTCAGCTTATGGGCCAGCTCCTCGGCCCGGTCTTCGTCCTCGCAGAGCACCAGCTGCAGGGCTGTGACAGCGCTGTCCATCCGGCCCGCCGCGTTGATGCGGGGAGCGATGGCATAGCTGACGTTCTCCGCCGTCACCGGCCTGCCCGCAAGCCCCACCTCTTCCAGCAGGGCGCAGAAGCCGGGCCGGTCGGTGTTCTGGAGCTGGCGCAGACCAGCTTTGACGATGGTGCGGTTCTCGCCGGTCAGGGGCATAACGTCAGCCACCGTGCCCACTGCGGCGAGGTCGCCGCAGTATTCCAGCATCTCTTCCGGCGGGCATCCGTCCAGCGCAGCGCAGAGCTTGAAGGCCACGCCCGCGCCGCACAGGCCCTTGAAGGGGCTGTGGTCGTCTGCCCGGCGGGGGTCTACGATGGCCACCGCCTGCGGCAGGCTCTCGTGGGGCAGATGGTGGTCGGTAATGATGAGGTCGATGCCGAGACTGGCCGCAAAGGCGGCTTCCTCCACCGCCGAGATGCCGTTGTCCACCGTGACGATGAGGCGGCATCCTTTATCATAGATGGACTGGATGGCGTTCTTCGACAGGCCGTAGCCGTCGCCCTCCCGGCTGGGCAGCATACACTTGGCGCTGGCCCCCATCCCTTTGAGGTGCTGGTAGAGCAGGGCGGTGGCGGTCACGCCGTCCACATCATAGTCGCCGAAGACCACGATGGTCTCGCCCTCGTCGATGGCCCGCAGGATGCGCGCGCAGGCCTTGTCCATGTCGGTCAGGAGCATGGGGTCGCTCAGCTCCTCCTCGCCCGCCAGCAGTGTCAGCGCCTCGGCGGGGTCGGTGATGCCCCGGGCAGCGAGGATGCCGGCCAGCAGACCGGCCTCCTTCTGCTGGGCTGCAAAGACCGAGCGGTATTTCTCCTCACTCCACGGCCCATCGTCCATGCTCTGGTTTTCCAGCTCTTCGGTGTTCTGCTGGGCGATGGCGGCGGTCAGCTCCTTTAGGGCCGCACGGTCAACTTCTTTGGTGTTCCAAGCCCGGTAGGTCATCGCATTTCCTCCCCGGCCAGACCATCGTTGGCCAGCATCCCCTGCAGCGCAGCGATCTCGCTGGAAACGTCCAGCGCCATGTCCGACAAAAGCTTATCGTAAAGGTTGTCGTAGGCCTGATTCAGGGTGTGCAGGATGCCCGCGATGTCCCTGCGGATGGCCTCGGCGTTCTCGCCCTGCTGGCCCTGCACGTCGTTGTAGGTGTGCAGGAGCTTGAGGGTAGTGGGGATATAGTATTCCGCAAAGCGGCGGGCCTTGGGCAGGCTCTCGGGGTGGGCTTCCAGCCACGCACCGATGGACTCGGTGGTTTTCTGCATATGCTGCAGCTCCTCCACCGCCCGCTCATCTTCCATGAGAGAGGTCTCCTTCTCGAGCACCTGCGCGAAGCGGCGGGTCGTCTCGAGGTTCAGGGGAACATCCTCGGCCTGTTCCGGCGCTTTTTCCGGTTCAGGCTCCGGCTGATTTTCCTGCGCAGTGCGGTAGTCCTCTGCCGTCAGGTAGAGCTTGTCATTCTTCTCGTCCACCCATGCGCTGAGCCAGCCTTTATGGATGAACTTCCGCAGCAGCCGGAGGGCCTTGGCCTTCTTCTTATGGGTCAGCTCGGCCAGCATCGAGAGGGAGAGGCCCTTGTGCCAGTCGAAGCCCTCGGCAGTGTCGGCATACAGCTCCAGCGTCTTCGCGGCCTTCATCCGGGAAGCGCCCGCCGCCGTGAGCCAGCCGAACACGGCCGTCACCGCTGCCGAGCACCACGCCGTGGCCCGGATGGCGCTCATGGCAAACTCGCCAATGGCACCGAGGACCGTCATATCGACCGCCCCCGCCGCGCTGCCGGAGGTGAACATCCCCGCCGTGCCGAAGCAGGCGATGGCCGTAATGCCGAAGAGGACGGCGAAGGTGATGCCGGTCGCCAGCATGGCGACGCCTGCGTTATGGCGCTTTTTTGCGCTGGTGCGGAGATCGTCGATGGGGGTCGGCACCGGCTTCTTTGCGAAAAAGCTCCGCGCCCAGCCCGGCATCCCGCCGGCGTTCTCCCCGCTCGGGGCTGCGTTCCGGGCCTCCTCAGCCCGCTTCTGATACTGCTGCTTCCCAGCCTGAAACGCCCGGCCTGCCTCCGAGATGCCGTAGCTTGCGGCATTCGCAGCGGCGCGGCCCACGTTCCATGCACGGTCGCCGAGTTCCTTCCCCCGGCCCTCAAAGCCGTGGCGGAAGGCGTCGGACATGGTATCGCCCAGCTCCCGAAGCTGGCGTTCCAGCTCCTGCTGCACCTGACGGCCCTCGCTGTCCTGTGCCCTTCTCTGGCCAGAACGATTCTGGAAATCGTTTTCACGATCAGTCATTCAACTTCTCACCCTTCTGCCGGACTGTACCGGCTGATGATGGCGCGGGCCACCCGCAGGCCATCGACGGCGGCGCTCATGATGCCGCCCGCATATCCTGCGCCCTCGCCGCAGGGGTAAAGCCCCACCAGCTGGGCACATTCAAGGTTTTCTTCCCGCTTCAGCCGCACCGGGCTGCTGGTGCGGGTCTCAAGCCCTGTCAGGATGGCCTCAGGGGCGGTATAGCCTGCGATCTTCCGCTCGTAGGCGCGCAGTCCCGCCCGCAGCGTGTCAGCCAGCTCCGTCGGCAGCAGTGCGCCGAGGTCGGCGGCCCGGACGCCGCGGTCATAGGTGGGCTGGACGCGGCCGATGCTCAGCTGCCCCCTGCCCTCCAAAAAGCTCTGGATGTTCTCCGCCGGGGCGGCATACTCGCCCGCGCTGCGGCCTGCCGCGTAGGCCTTCGCTTCCAGCTCTCGCTGGAAGGCGATGGCCCTGCGGGGGTCGCCGCCGAAGTCCTCGCCGCCCACGCTGACCACCACCGCCGCATTGGCGTTTTTGCCGCTGCGGGCGTGGTAGCTCATGCCGTTGGTCACGACGCGGCCTGTTTCGCTGGCCGAAGCCACCACCTGACCGCCGGGACACATACAGAAAGTATAGACGCACCGTTTTTCAACGTGCTGCGAAAGCTGATATTCGCCCCGCGGCAGGGCCGGGTGGCCTGCTGCCTCGTGGTAAAGGCTCTTTTCGATCTCCGATTGGAGATGCTCGGCCCGGAAGCCGACGCTGAAGGGCTTGCATTCCAGCACGAGGCCGCTGTCCATCAGCATCCCGAAGGTATCGCGGGCCGAGTGGCCCACCGCAAAGACCAGTGCCTCACAGGGGAAGGCACCGCCCGTGGTCCGGATGCCAACGAGGCGGCCGTCCCGGCGCTCGAAGCCGGTGAGGGCCGTATTGAAGTGGACCTCGCCCCCCAGCGCCTCGATCTCCCTGCGGATGGAGGTGATGACGCCCCGGAGCAGGTCGGTGCCCACATGGGGCTTCTGCTGCCATGCGATCTCCTTGGGGGCGCCGTGCTCGAGGAACACCTCGGTCACGAAGCCGCACAGCTCGTCGCCGATGCGGGTGGTGAGCTTTCCGTCCGAAAAGGTGCCTGCGCCGCCCTCGCCGAACTGGATGTTGGCGTTCTCGTCCAGCTCACCGGTGGCAGAGAAATGCTCCACAGCCTTGACGCGCTCTTCCAGCGCCGGGCCGCGCTCCAGCACGATGGGCCGGTAGCCCTGACGGGCCAGCAGCAGCGCTGCAAAAAGTCCGGCCGGGCCGAGGCCGCAGACCACGGGCCGGTGGGCCAGCGGCTGGGTGCCGTTCTCCACCGAAAAGTCGGTCCTGCCCCGGACGGTGACGCTGGGCGAAGCGCCTGCATAGGCAGGCTCCTCCCCTTCCTCCTTCAGGGACGCCGCCACGGTGTAGACCAGCTTGGGCTGGCCGTGGCGGGCGTCCACCGAGAGTTTGGCGATGCCCAGATGGCTCACCCTGCTGCGGGGGATCCGGGCGAGGTGGAGGGCTTTTTCATAGGCCTGCTGCTCCCCGGCGGAGAGGGGCAGGCGAATATCACGAATCAAGATCATATACTCAGTTACTTTCTATCTTGCACTGCACCACATAGCTGCCCAGCGCAAAGATCTTATCGTTGGAGGGCACATAGAGGCGGCAGGCGATGTTCTGCTGGCCGATGGCAACGTAGAAGTCGTCGGCGTCGATCTCGATGACCACCTGCTCCGGGGTCAGGGCCTCCAGCGAACTGGCCGGGCCGCAGAGGGTGACGTTCATCAGCCGCTCGGTCCCCACGGTCAGGGTGTAGGTAGAGGGCAGGTTGACGACCTGCACACAGCTGGCGGGCAGGTTCATGGTCTTGGTCTCCAGACGGGAGCTGTCGAAGCTGACCGTGATGGTGGAGATATTGTCCAGCAGGCGGATGCCGCTGGGCAGCTCGATGGGCATCTCATACACCTTATCCAGCGCAAAGGTGGAAAGGTCGATGGTGCCCACCGACAGAGCGGACAGCTTATCGATCTGCGACTCCGGCCCGGCCACGTTGAGGGTCTTCTTGCTCAGGGAGTAGACCAGCACCGAGGGGTCGAAGTCCCGGGGGGCGTTGATGAAACTCACCTTCACCGGCAATGTCGCCAGCTTGTACACCTGCAGCGTGACCTCGACGCTGTCCGCCTCGAGGGTAGTATACTCAAATTTCACCTCGCTGCCGCTGCGGGTGTAGAACCGCAGGTCGGTGTCCAGCGTGACGGGGCTGGTCAGCTCGCCGTTGTGGGCCACTTCGGCGGTGCAGGTCTCCACCTTGCTCAGCTCGGTGCTGGGGCCGGAGAGGGTCACGGTCTCCTTGGAGACCTCGGTGCCGTAGAGGATATAGCCGTCGGCGATCTTCAGATAGTTCGTCGTCACCTGAATGGGCAGGGTCTTCTCCTCCACCACATCGAACACCACGTCCACCGTGTTGCTGCCATCGATGGAGACGGCCACGCCGGTAAGCAGGGTGCTCTGGCTGCGGACCTGAAGGCGGAGAGTCTTTTCGCCGCTGTCGCGGACGCTGGACCAGTCGGGATAAACGACGAAGTCGTTGGCCGACAGGCTGCCGATGGTGTAGCCGTCGCCGGAAAGTTTTAAGTTGACCGTTTTTTCCTCCGCGTCGACGATGCTCAGGCCGCGGGAGGTGTAGGCGGACGAATCGTAGGTAAAGTCCACCGGGACATTATAGATGGTGGTCGTCGTGCCGGGCTGCACCACGATGGTGACAGCCATCCACGCGATGACTGCGCCCAGCAGCGACAGCAGCAGCCGGACACGGCGGTCGCTCAGCAGGCTGCGCTTAGGGGGCACGGCAGGCTTCATGCCGTTGTTCTGCTCGGTGCTCATTGCTGCTCTTCCTCCTCTTTGGCGTTCACCCAGTTCAGCAGGCGCTTGCCCCGGGCCTTCCAGCCCTCGGCGGCGCTCTTCTCGCTGGCCGTCTCCTTGGGGATCATCTCATCCACCAGACGGGTGTAGAGGGTCTGGCGGTCGAAGTGGCGGATGAGGACGCCGTTCTTCGCCATCGAGATGATGCCGGTCTCCTCGCTGACCACGATGGCGATGGCGTCGGAGTTCTCGGCAATGCCGAGGCAGGCGCGGTGGCGGGTGCCCATGTCCTTGCCGAGGTCGAGGTTGTTGGAAAGGGGCAGCACGCAGCCTGCGGCTTTGATGCGGCCATCTTCGATGATGGCCGCTCCATCGTGGAGGGGGGTGCCCTCGTAGAAGATGGTGCCCAGCACCTCAAGGTTGACCGCGCTGTTCACGGGCGTGCCGGTGCGGACGATCTCCGAGAGGTTGGTGTTCCGTTCCAGCACGATGAGGGCGCCGGTCTTGGTCTCCGAAAAGCGCTCGGCGGCATCGCAGATGGCGATGATGGCGCTGCGCCACGCGCCCTTGAGGCTGGTGTCGTTGTAGCGGCTCTTGTTGAAAAAGCGGTAAGCCCACTGGTCGGTCTGGCCCATCCGCTCCAGCGCACGCCGTATCTCAGGCTGGAACAGCACCACCAGCGTCAGCAGACCGACCTGCAGCAGCGAGTTCAACAGCCAAGTAACAGTGCGCATATTCAGGATGTTGGCCACCAGATAGACCGCCAGTACGATGAGCGCGCCCTTGGCCAGCTGACCGGCCCGGGTGCGGTTGACGATGCCCAGAAGCTGGTAGATGAGGAACGCGATGATGAGGATGTCCAGCAGGTCTACCAGCTTGAAGGTCTGAAAGTTTGCTACGATAGAGTTCAGAGTCATGGGTCACACTCTCCCGTTCACACAGCTTCGATGAGGGCGACGGCGTGGGCTGCGATGCCCAGCCCCTCGCCGGTAAAGCCCAGATGCTCTTCGGTGGTCGCCTTAACGCTCACAGCCTCCACCGGCAGCCCGAAGGCGGCGGCGAGCTTTTCCCGCATGACCGGGATGTAGGGGACCAGCTTGGGGCGCTGGCAGAGGATGGTGGCGTCGATGTTCTCGATGCGCCAGCCCTGTGCGGCGACGATCTCCGCCACCCGGCGGGCCAGCACGAGGCTGTCCGCCCCGGCGTACTCCGCCGCCGTATCGGGGAAGTGCTGGCCGATGTCGCCCAGCGCTGCCGCGCCCAGCACGGCATCCATCACCGCATGGGCCAGCACATCGGCGTCCGAGTGGCCCAGCAGGCCCTTCTCATAGGGCACCTCCACGCCGCCAAGGATGAGCTTGCGGCCCTCCACCAGACGATGGACGTCGTAACCATGACCAATGCGCATCTTCTTTCCTCCGTTCTCCGCCCGGGGCAGGTCTTCCCGGGTCGTGATCTTGATGTTTGCGTAGTCGCCCTGCACCAGCTCCACCGGACGGCCCGTTAATTCGAACAGGCTGCAATCGTCGGTGACGAGGCGGGCGCGGGCCTCGTCCAGCTCGTCCAGCGCCGCCAGATAGGCTACGCGGTCGAAGCACTGGGGCGTCTGCACCGCATAAAGGGTGCTGCGGTCGGGGGTATCCTCCACCATGCAGCCGGCGGGCACCGTCTTGCCGCTGCCGCCCTTTGCCTGCTTGATGGTGTCCTTCACCGGCACTGCCGGGGCGGCAGCCCCACAGCGAGCAGCCGCCTTCAGCACGGCGGCGATGACCTCCCCGCTCACGAAGGGCCGGGCCGCATCGTGGACGGCCACCAGCGCCCCGTGGGCAGCGGCTACGCCGTTCCGGGCGCTCTCGGCCCGGGTCGCACCGCCCCGCACCAGCTGCACCGGCTTTTTGCACCGGGCTGCGGCCCGCTCTGCGTTCTCGCCCGACGCGCCAGTCACCAGAACCAGCTCGTCCACCTCCGGGCACTCGTCGAAGGCCCGGACGCTCCGCTCCAGCACGGTCTCGCCGCCCAGATCAAAGCTCAGTTTATCAAATCCCATCCGGGTGGAGGAGCCTGCCGCCACCAGAACAGCCGTCACACGATAGTCCAATTTCTTACACCTGCCCCATTTTCTTCCTGCCCCGTGCCACACTGCCCGGAGCTTATTATGACTCATTGAATATTATAGCGTATCAGGCCCCAAACTGCAACCGCCCACACCCATCAAAAATGCCCCCGTGCAGCACTTTTGGCGCTGAACGGGGGCATAAATTTCTGATGGGATTTCCGCGTTATGCGAGGATGGGCTCAATGGCAGCAGCCAGAGCATCCTTCTGAGCCTGTGCCTCGGCGAGGTCCTTGCCCATCGTGGTGAAGTAGGTCTTGATCTTCGGCTCGGTGCCGGAGGGACGCACGACAACCGTCGCGCCGCTTTCCAGCGTGTAGATCAGGACGTTGGCGGCGGGCAGGCCGGTCTCCTCGGGCTTCTTGTAGTCGGTGACCTTGACCACCTTGTGGCCGGCCAGCTCGGTGAGCGGCTCGTCACGCAGCTTCTGCATGATGGAGGCCATCTTCTCCATGCCGGTCAGACCGGGGAACTCGAAGCTGTCCACCTTGTTCAGGTAGCGGCCATACTCCTTGTAGATCTCTTCCAGACGCTGCTTGATGGAGGAGCCGATGCTGCGGTAGTAAGCGGCCATCTCGCAGATGAGCATGGAGCCGATGACGGCGTCCTTATCGCGGACGTAGGGACCGGCCAGATAGCCGTAGCTCTCCTCGAAGCCGAAGATGAAGCGATCCACCTCACCGGCAGCCTCCAGATTTGCGATCTGATCGCCGATCCACTTGAAGCCGGTCAGCACGCTGCGCATCTCCACGCCATAATGAGCGGCAATGGCGTCGGCCAGCGGGGTGGAGACGATGGACTTGACGGCGACGGGGTCCTTCGGCATGGTGCCCTTCTCGATGCGGCCTGCGCAGATGTAGTCCAGCAGCAGAGCGCCCATCTCGTTGCCGGAGACCAGCTCATAGCTGCCGTCCGGGCACTTCATAGCGATACCCACGCGGTCGGCGTCGGGGTCGGTGGCCAGCATCAGGTCTGCACCGGTCTTGGTGGCGAGGTCGAGGCCCAGCTTCAGGGCATCGAAGATCTCAGGGTTGGGGTAAGAGCAGGTGGTAAAGTAGCCGTTGGGATACTCCTGCTCCGGCACGATGGTGATGTCGGTGATGCCCATATCGTTCAGGACGTGGGTGACCGGCACCAGACCGGAGCCGTTCAGGGGGCTGTAGACCAGCTTCAGGCCAGCCGTCTTGCACAGGCCCGGGCGCACCTGACGTGCCTCGATAGCAGCGTAGAGGGCGTTCTTGCAGTCGTCGCCCACAAAGCGGATGAGGCCCTGCTCGACACCCTCTGCAAAGGAGATGTACTTTGCGCCGGTGAGGACATCGGTCTTCTGGATCTCATCGTAGACGATAGCGGCGGCATCATCGGTCATCTGGCAGCCGTCGGGGCCGTAGGCCTTGTAGCCGTTGTACTTGGCGGGGTTGTGCGAAGCTGTGACCATGATGCCCGCGTTGCACTCGTAGTAACGGGTGGCAAAGCTCAGGGCGGGGACCGGCATCAGCGCGTCGTAGATGCGCACCTTGATGCCGTTCGCTGCCAGGACCCCGGCAGCCGTCTTGGCAAAGATGTCGCTCTTGAGGCGGCTGTCGTAGCTGATGGCCACGGTCTGATTGCCACCCTGCGTCTTGACCCAGTTTGCCAGACCCTGCGTGGCCTGACGCACGACGTAGATGTTCATACGGTTGGTGCCAGCGCCCAGCACGCCGCGCAGGCCGGCGGTGCCAAACTTCAGCGCAACGGCGAAGCGGTCCTTGATCTCGTCGTCATTTCCCTCGATCTTGGCCAGTTCCGGCTTCAGATCTGCGTCTTCCAGATCTGCTGCCAGCCAGCGCTTATACTCATCCTGATACATATTGCACACCTTACCTTTGTTATTTTTGACCATAATGGACAAATTCATCCAAGTCTACTTATACTATAAGCTTTTAAACGCTTTGTGTCAATTCAGGATTATGTACCAAGTTTTCCCCCTCAAAACCAGCAAATGCTACAAATCGCGTCGGCTTTCCGCTTTGCCGACCTCCCTCTGCTGCCATACAGGGCCAGTAGGTCACCCCTGCGTCGTCCAGCACTTCGGTCCAATGGCCCAGTCCAACGCCATTTTCGCACAGATACCGCATCAAAGGCATCAGCCGCCCGAAGTCGCCCGTCGGGCAGATGACCTGTTCCGTCGTGCATTCCCCGCCCTGCTGCCGCTGCACTGCCAACACGACACCCTCTTCCTCCAGGCTTGCGTAATAGCACAGCGTGTATGCGCGCTGATAGCCTTCGATATTCGAATAGGGCCGGGTATAACAGCAGTACTCTTTCGCAACCATATGATCCTTCCTCCGATCTTGTTTTTTGCCTGTTCTCATTGCGCGTGTCTCGTTGACATCTCACATGCCCTCTAATATAATAGATTCAGATAAAAAATTGTGTCGAACCCGGACGGCAATGCCCTGCTTTTTCCATTTCTTAGTCGTTTCTTATCCAACGATTTTACATTTTTCGTCCGTTATTCCGAAATAAACATCGGAACTACGTAGAATCATGCAGTGATTCTTTTTTGAGATGGATACAACAGCACAAATCAAAAATTTTAATGGCCCTGCCGCCCCCTGTCGGGCAGAAAGGAGCGTCCCCCATGTACGCAGTCCTCAAGAGCTTCGGCCTCAAGGGCCTCAACGGCTTCCCGGTAGAGGTCGAGGCCGACATCTCGGGCGGGATGCCCGCCCTCTCCATCGTCGGCCTGCCGGACTCCGCCGTCCGGGAGAGCGGCGACCGCGTCCACGCAGCCCTGAAAAATCTGGGCTTCAAGTGGCCTGACCGCCGCATCACCATCAACCTCGCTCCCGCCGACGTCCGCAAGACCGGCCCGGTGTATGACCTGCCCCTGCTGCTGGCGGTGCTGGCCGCTTCCGGGCAGCTGGAGCCGCCGTCGAAGGACACGGCCTTTCTGGGGGAGCTGGCACTGGATGGCAGCCTCCGCCCGGTGTCCGGCGTGCTGCCCATGGCCCTGACGGCTGCCGCCAGCGGGGTGCAGGCCCTGTATGTCCCTGCGGAGAACGCGGCCGAAGCAGCCGAGGCCTGCGGAGACACCATGCTGGTCTACCCCTGTCTCTTATACACATCTGACGCTGCCG
>ERZ1027036.840-NODE-840-length-15098-cov-5.755501_pt1 | contig 15098 bp, 14 predicted proteins | sample MGYA00519441_ERZ1027036 | MGnify/ENA primary metagenome ERZ1027036 (study PRJEB26926, sample SAMN06164792) | human gut metagenome | biome: ENVO:00009003; feature: ENVO:2100002; material: ENVO:00002003 | host: Homo sapiens | place: USA | collected 2012 ... | reverse complement strand
AGATCTCCACTTATGCGATCGTCGGCAGCGTCAGATGTGTATAAGAGACAGCTCCGTCGGCGTTTTGCCGTAGCGCTCGATGCACTCGCGCTGCTCGCGCGCGGTCTCGGCGAGGTGGATGTGCATGCGCCCGCCCTTTTCGCGGCAGAGGTCGCTATACGCCTTGACGATATGGCTCTTGCAGGTATACTCCGCGTGGATGGAAAAGTCAATGTGAATGCGCCCGTCCGCCGCGCCGTGGTACTTTTCAAAAAGCGCGAGCGATTCGGGAATCTGCGTGTTCTGCTCCACGGTCTGGTTTTCGTCAAAGCACTGCACACAGCGGTTCAGGTTCGCCTTGATCCCTGCCTCTTCGACCGCCCAGACGGTCTCCTCGGGGAAAAAGTACATATCGGAAAAGCTCGTCGTGCCGCCCGCGATCATCTCGATCAGGGCAAAGCGGCTCGCCGCGGCGATATCCTCGCGCACGAGCTTGTCCTCGATCGGGAAAATGGCCTTGAAGAGCCAGTCCTGCAAAGGCAGTCCGCTGCCGATGCCACGCATCAGCGTCATGGCGATATGGCTGTGGCAGTTGATGAGTCCCGGGGCAAGGAGCCTGCCGCTCATGTCCTTTTCAAGGTCATAGGCCTTTTCGGGTTTTTCCTCACCGATATAGTCGATCTTCGCCTCATCGACGCCGAGATAGGCGCCGTGCAGCGTTTCATATCCGTTTTCCTTGCGCAGCAGAATGTCCGCGCCTTTCAAGAGTGTTCTCACAAAAGAGCCTCCTATCTGCATTTTATCTCATTATGCAGTCTATCACGCGTGCTTTCAGATTGCAACGGGCAAAAGGATTAAGTTTTTCCATATTGCTGACCATGTCGACAAAAATTTCTCATTTTGCAAGCTCAACTACTTAAAATTTCACTATTGAATTTCCTAATATGCCTGATTATAATTAGCGCATACTTTTTCTTAAGGAGTGAAACCGGTATGAGCAAAGTCTATATCCCGCAGGACTACCACACCCCGCTGTCTGTCTATGAAATGCAGCGCGCCATCGAATTCATCAAGAGCAATTTTCAGGTCAATCTGAGCAATGCCCTCAATCTCCGCCGGGTTTCTGCTCCGCTGTTCGTGGATGAAAATTCTGGTCTGAACGACAACCTCAACGGCGTCGAGCGTCCCGTCTCCTTTGACATTCCCGACGTCGGCACCAATGCTCAGGTCGTTCATTCGCTGGCCAAGTGGAAGCGTCTTGCGCTCAAGCGCTACGACTTCAAGGTCGGCAAGGGCCTGTTCACCGACATGAACGCCATCCGCCGCGACGAAGAGGTCGACAACCTCCACTCCGTCTATGTGGACCAGTGGGACTGGGAAAAGGTCATCTCCGCCGAGGACCGCAACGTCGCTTATCTCAAGCGCACCGTGCGCGATATCGTCTCCGCCGTCAGCGAGACGAGCAGCGCGCTGAATGTCGCTTTCCCCTCCCTGCACACCAAGCTCCCCAGTGAGGTCTTCTTCATCACCACGCAGGAGCTCGAAGACCTCTATCCCGACCTGACACCCAAGCAGCGCGAGGATGAGATCTGCAAGAAGAAGGGCGTCGTCTTCCTGATGCAGATCGGCAAGATCTTAAAGTCCGGCATCAAGCACGACGGCCGCGCCCCCGACTATGACGATTGGGAGCTCAACGGCGATATCCTCTACTGGAACGAAGTGCTCGGCCATGCGTTCGAGATCTCTTCCATGGGTATCCGCGTCGACCCCAAGTCCCTCGACTCCCAGCTGACGATCGCCGGCTGCGACGACCGCCGCGCGCTCCCCTTCCACAAGATGCTGCTGAATGGCGAGTTGCCCCTGACCATGGGCGGCGGCATCGGCCAGAGCCGCCTGTGCATGCTGCTCATCGGCACCGCGCACATCGGCGAGGTACAGGTCTCCCTGTGGGACGAAGCCACGCGCAAGACCTGCGAGGATGCGGGCGTCATGCTGCTGTAAAGCATATTTTAATTTGTCACCATTCTTTTTTCTCTTTTTCTCAATGTAGCACAAAAGCCGGCAGGTTCTCCTCCCCGTCGGCTTTTGTGCGCTCTTCTGCCGCTTTCCATCCACTATCCATCGGCGCAAAGCAAAACAGCAGCACAAAGAGGGCGCTTCCCAGCTTGGGAAGCGCCCTCTTTCTTATTTTTCACAGCGCAGGCGGTAAACGTCACAGCTGTCCGCGCGGCCCTCATACGAAAAGCCGTGCCTGCGCGCGATGTGCGCGCTCGCCGTCTGTTCGGGGACGCATTCGATCACGGCATTCTTCCCCTCCCGCCGCGCAAGCGCGGTCAGAAGGTCCGTCATTTCGTCCGCATAGCCCTTGTGCCAAAAGGCAGGCTTGAGCACCCAGCCGAGCTCCCGGCTGTACTCGTCATAGTCGTGGTAGATGGCGTAGCCGAGAAATTCTCCCGCCATATTCTCCGCGGCATAGATGAGCGGCGGCTCGGAAAGTCCCGCCTGCTCCAAAAAACGCTCGGCCTGCGCGCGGTTAAACGGCGGCTCCAGCCAGCGCATCACCGCTTCATCCGAGAGCAGGGCGTATAATTCGTCCGCGTCCTCCCGCCGCATCATCCGCAGGCGGACGCGCGCCCCCTCCGTCAGGATCATCCCCTGTGGTGCTTGCCGCGGAACGTCATCTCCGGATTTTTGACGCTCACGACCGTGTTGGGCGCGACCGACGAGGTCAGAAACGCGTTGCCACCGACGACGACATTGTCGCCGATCTCCGTCGCACCGCCGAGCAGCGTGGAGTTTGCGTAGATGACGACGTTGTTGCCGACCTTCGGGTGGCGGCGCACATTCGGGTTCGTCGCCATACCCGCGGGCGAGAGCGCGCCGAGCGTCGCGCCCTGATAGAGCTTGACGTTGTCGCCGATGATCGTCGTCTCGCCGACGACGACGCCCGTACCGTGGTCGATGAAGAAGTATTCGCCGATCTTCGCGCCGGGGTTGATGTCGATACCGGTCTGCGAGTGCGCGTATTCCGACATCATGCGCGGGATCATCGCGACCTTCTTCTCATACAGCTCGTGTGCGATGCGGTAGATGAAGATGGCGAACATGCCGGGGTACGAGAGCAGGACCTCCTCCTTGCTGTAAGCCGCAGGATCGCCCTCAAAGTTCGCCGACAGGTCCTTGAGCAGCAACTCCTGAATGGCAGGGATGCGCTCGATGAATGCCGTGCTGATCGCATAGGCCACTTCGCAGTTCTCGTCGCACTCCGGCATCGTCAGCGTGATCTGGCACGTCAGCTTTTCGTGGATGTGCTCCATCAAAAGCGCGCTGTATTGCTCCGGCGGCAGCTTTAAGAGGTCGCGGTCGCCGTAGTAAACAGGGAAAATGAGCTTCTGACAGTCGCGGATGATCTCGATGACCGCATTACGGTTGGGCATGCGCAGCGCATCGCCGTACATGGGGATCTGAGAGCTCTTGTAGTTCGCCGCCATGCGGTCAGCCGCCGCATGGATGACGGTGTTCTTTTTTGCTTTGTCCATAGCTAATCCTCGCAATCTATCAGAAACAGTCATATTACAATTAGAAAATGATTATAGTATCTCCCCGCGTCAAAATCAAGTATTTCCTCTGCAAACGCCTCAGAAATATACACCTCCGCGCGGGAATTCAGCCGAAAAACGTGTCCATTCATTTTTTTCATTTGCATCCCGCGTGCTTTTGCTTTATGCTGTTTTTTATAGGAACGTTTCGCATTAGATGTGCCCCAAGCAGTAAACTATCCACCTCAGGAGGATCAAAATATGAAAGCAAAGGTTTATTTTTCCAGGCAGATCACGCCGGAAAAGGTCGTGGAGCTCTACAAGGCCGTGGGTCTCGAGCTGCCCGGTAAGGTCGCCGTCAAGGTTCACTCCGGCGAACCGGGCAACCAGAACTTTCTGACGCCCGAGTTCTGGCAGCCGATGGTCGAGACCGTACACGGCACCATCGTTGAGTGCAACACCGCCTATCCCGGCGAGCGCAACACGACCGACGCCCACCGCCGCACGATGATCAAACACGGCTGGAGCAAGCTCTTCGATGTCGACATTCTCGATGCCGAGGGTCCCGATCTTGAGCTCCCCATCCCAAACGGCAAGCGCATCCAGAAGAATCTGGTCGGCAAGAATATCAAAAATTATGATTCCATGCTCGTTCTTTCCCACTTCAAGGGCCACCCGATGGGCGGCTTCGGCGGCGCGCTCAAACAGCTCTCCATCGGATGCGCGTCCAGCGCAGGCAAGGCGAACATCCACGGCGCGGGCAAGCCCGAAGAGATGTGGACGACCGAGCAGAATGCCTTCCTTGAGTCCATGGCCGACGCGGCGGAGTCCGTCGTCAAGCTTTTCGACGGCAAGATCGTCTACATCAATGTGATGAAGAACATGTCCGTCGACTGCGACTGCTGCGCCGTGGCGGAGGATCCGTGTATGAAAGATATCGGCATTCTCGCCTCCCTTGACCCCATCGCCATCGACCAGGCGTGCCTCGACCTCGTCTACGCGTCCGACGATCCGGGCCGCGACCACCTCGTTGAGCGCATCGAGAGCCTCAACGGCGTCCACACCGTGGAGGCCGCCGCCGAGCTCGGCTTCGGTTCGAGAGAGTATGAGCTGATCGAGCTCTAAGAAAAATCGCAACGAAAAAGGCGATGGCCGCACGGCCATCGCCTTTTCTTTCGCTTCTTTACTTGATGAACCAGATGTCCATATCGACGTTGCCCTTGATGCCGTCCACGCTGCCCTTGGATGAATACTGCCACATGGCAAAATCGTAGTAGAACGAGGGCGCGTCCACATCGTAGCGCGCGTACCACAGCGGGTAATCCATGACCTCGCTGAGGTCATACTTGACATAACCCGCGTAGTCGGTGATGTAGATCATCGGGTCGTAGCCCGCGTCCTTGATGATCTTGCAGAAGGCGTTTGCCGCGGCGCAGAGCACGCCGGTCTCGATGCCGTAGGTGCGCGCCTCCCTCTTGCCGATGACCTCCCAGTCGAAGACGACGGGGCCGGTAATGTTGTGTCCGCGCAGCTTGTCGAGGACATGGTATGCTTCCTCCTGCGCCTCCGCCACGCTCACAGCCTGGGAGAAGAAGTACGCGCCCACCTGAAGGCCCGCTCTCGCCGCGCCGTCGGCATACTCGTCAAACTTCGTGTCGTCATAGATCGCGCCCACGGTGTAGCCGCGGCCGCCCACGCGCGCGATGACAAAGTCCACATCGGTGCGCGCCACCGCGTTCCAGTCCACATCGCCCTGATACTGCGACACGTCGATACCCACGCGCGTGCGCACGCTGGGATCGTTGTAGGTCATGATGCTGCCGTTCTTGACAAACGCGTTCTTATTATAGCTGTTCGTCGGAACGCCCTCGAGCACATCGAGCGTGTAGTCCTTGTAGTAGATCTTCTGCTTCTGGTCGAGCGAGCTGAGCTGATAGATGCGGTAAACGATCGTCGCCACCTCCGCGCGCGTGATGCTGCTGTTGGGGTAGAAATACGTCAGGTCGCCGACCTTCGTGCCGATGAACACACCCGCTTCATAGAGCGCCGTCACATAGCCGTCGTTCACGTCGGCAAAGGGAGAGGTCGTGTTGGATGCGCCATAGCCCAGCGCCTTGGCCGCAAAGCGCGCCACATCGAGGCGACTGATGCCGTTGTCAAGCTGATAGTCGCTGTAATTCTGCGCGGCAAAGCCCATGGAATAGGCGTAGGTCGCGTAGCCGCTTGCCCAGTGCGCCGTGCTGGGCTTCTGCTCCTTGTGGCCGGTCGAGAGCAGCACGAGCTTGAGCATTTCGCCCGTGCTCGTGGGACGGTTGGGGGCAAACGTGCCGTCGCCGTTGCCGCCGACGATGCCCTGCTCGCTCAGCTCCATGACATAGTTATAGAACCAGTCGGACTTGTTGACGTCGGTATAGGTCTTGCCGGTGTAGCTCGTCGCCGTCCACTGCGCCGTGACGACCGCGTTGCCGTTCACGATGCTGTTTTCCGTGATGGTCTTGCCGTCGCTCGTCCGGAAGCCGGCAAAGCCGTAGCCGAGCTTTTCCGCTTTGGGGAAGCTGCCGTAGGTCTTGCCGATCTCGTAGACGGCGAAGTCCGTCTCGTAGGACGTACCGCTTTCCATATTGATGATGAGATACGCAAACTCGTTCTCCGCCGCGCGGGTGCCGTCATCTAAATAAATGGCAGCCTCCTGCAGGCGGCGGTCGGCAAGGCCCGCCTGGGCCTGTCCGCCGGAATGGCACCATTCGCCGAACGCATGCGCCACTTCCAGGCGCGTCGCGTCCTTTTCGCCGCGGGCGATCTTGACCAAGTCGCTCGTGCCGCTCATCCAACCGGTGCCGAAATTGTAGCTGAAGCAGATCAACGCGTCGAACTGCCCCTGCGTGGGCGTGACGTCGTAGCGGCCAAAAAAGTCGTTGAGCTTGGCCTCATACGCCTCGACCTTGCTCATCAGAAGAAGCTCCGCCTCTTCGCGCGTGATGCCCTCGGGATAATCCTCGGCACCGCACTCCGTGCCGTAGCCGATGTACCACTTGCCGCCGGAGGAATACTTCTCCGCGCGGAAGCCCTCTTCCTCTTCGATCTGCGCAATGGCCGCGTCGCCCGCGCGCATCAGCCGATTGCTCGCCATCGCGGCGGGCACGCAGAGCTGCATGGCAAGGCACAGCGCCAGAAGCACGGCCAGCGGCGTTCTCTTTCTCATGTTCTGCTTCATCTCGTTTCTCTCCTTTTGCCGGAATCGGGCGAAAATGCCCACTCTCTAAAATGTTTTTCCATGATACCACAGGTTTACATAAGAATCAACCAAAAAGCGCAAAAAATGCCGCCCCGTGTCGAACCGGGCGGCATTTTCGTTACAGCAGCGCGTCGAAGAGCGCGTCCATATTATCGTCGGAATACTCGACCTCCGCGCTGTACAATCGGCAGAGCTCGATCTGGTCCTCCACCGTGAACTCGCCGTGCAGCAAAAGGTGCAGCGCACCAAGCGAGAAAAGCAGCCGGACAGACAGCACGGCGAACGCCGCCTTGCTGCTCACGTCCCCGTCGTCGAGCGCCGTCGGCACGTGGCGGTAGAGAAAATATATGAGCAGCTGCTCATACTCCGTCTCGCGTCCTTTCATGTGCGCGGCAAAATCGTCGAGCGGCAACTCATCTGCGTGCTCGCGCAGCGCTTCCAAAATGCCCGTCCACACCTCGTCCATACGCTCGAGCGAGAGATAAAATTCTGCCCACTGCGCAAGCGGGACGTCCGGCACGTGTGCACCGCAGGCCGATAAACTCTGCTCTATTCGCTGATTGATCGGTTCCTCGCGGTTCTGTGCGATGGCGAAAAGATGGTCGCGCAGCGTGAGCAGCGCCGTCTCCTCTTCATCAAGCTCGCCTTCGCCCGTCGTGACAAGCATTGTTTTCTCCGGCCTGGTCAGAATGAGCCGCGCGGCCTCCTCGCAGCAGAGGCCAACGCCGATCTCCGTGCGCTCCGAAAAAAAGCTGCGGTAGCGCGGGTGGTCGGTGCAGATCTGGCAGAGCATACCCTCCCCGCCGTATAAAATGAGATCGCAGAGGTTTTTGCCGTTCAAAAACGGGCAGCACTCCTGCTCGCCGAGGAGAAAGTGCGGCATCTCGCCGCTGCGGTCGATACATTTATGCAGACGCTCGCCCATCTCGCCGCCGATCTGATCGTAGGCGGCGAGAGAATCCTCGTCCACGTCGATCTCCCAGCCGATGCAGCAGTTGTGTCGGCAGCGGTCGGCGATGCAATGGAAAAGCGGATAATAGTCCGGATAGGCGTTCTGCACGGCGGAGTCCTCCTATAGTCGGTGCTGCGCGGTCATAAATCGCGCGCTGCTTCATTATAAATCTCGCAGGCGCGCATTGCAATGAATTTTCTCCTTGCCGCCGTGAAAGAGATATGATATAGTAAAATATATGCGGGCATGATGAAATTGGCAGACATGCGAGATTTAGGTGATGTCACCTCAGTGTAGGGTTTTATCGCCCTATCATTCGCCGTGCTCATTCTTTGGTAAAAGCAGGTTCATCCTGTTTTTATAGATGCGGATCAAGCGTTATGCTCCGCCTCGGTTCCTCGCCGTGTAAAAATCAGAGGAGAATAAAATAGCGGCAGGTAGTTCTGCCGCTCATATTTGCGGGCATGATGGAATTGGTAGACATGCGAGATTTAGGTTCTCGTGGAGTAATCCGTTGGGGTTCGAGTCCCCATGCCCGCACCATTATCGCGGCTTTGCCCGCACACAAGGCCGCAAAGAGCATCTTTGCGGCTTGATACTTTGAATGGGGGATTTTATGGGTAATTATACTAACATAGAAAGAGAATTTGATGCTATTATTCAGCCTAAACTCGCGACTCTTTTTGCGACTAACCCTAACAATACCCCACAGCGTCAAGAGATTGTAAACGCCACTATTACGCAAGAACTGTTTGCGTTCCGTCAGCGGAAGATGAACGATTTATTTCAACTTACTAATCGAAATATCATTTGTTATTTTTCAGCTTTTTTACAAGCTACTGTAGCAAATCCCGAATTATCTATTAATGACAACGATATCAATGGCCTCATGAACGCTATTTCTGGAATGAATAGAAATTTAGGTCTTGATTTAATTCTGCACACACCCGGTGGCGGAGTTACTGCTACTGAAAGCATCGTAACTTATTTGCGAAAAATGTTTAAAATGGATATTAGAGTAATTGTGCCGCATATGGCTATGTCTGCCGGTACAATGATTGCGTGCTCAAGCAAAGAGATTGTTCTTGGAAAGCAATCGAGTTTAGGTCCCATCGATCCGCAATATCACAATGTGCCAGCACAAGGAGTACTAAAAGAATTTGAACGGGCAATACAAGAAACAATAGCTTCGCCTAACAAATCGTTAATATGGAAAGAAATCATTAGTCAATACAGACCTACATTTGTGGGCGAATGCGAAAATTGCGTGAAAATGTCACATGATCTTGTTGAAGGCTGGCTTTCTGATTGCATGTTTAAGGGCTACAGAGCGACAAAAAAACAAAAGATTGATAATATTTTGGATGAATTATCGAGTCACGATGCTTCCAAGTTGCACGACAGACACTACGATTATGTTAAATGCAAAAAACTCGGGTTGAAGGTTACTGCATTGGAGGCTGATCAGAACTTCCAGGATAAAGTTTTGTCGCTATACCACTCATATTTGTTAAGTATCTACAGACTTCCTTCATCTCTAAAATATATCGAATCCCACACTGGACAAACCTTTGTAATCAGCGGAAAGAGAAATGCATAATATGTTACTGAATAATTATATGGAGGCAGCAACTATGTCTGAAATCTCAAGAGAAGATGCTATGGAGTTGTTGTTAAAAAGTTCTGGTGGATACCAGTTTGAAGAAAAACGTAAACCAATCTTTGATGCTTATGGAAACTATCAGTATTCAACGGATATTATTGTAACAGAGCCCAATATAGCTGTTGGTTATGTGTCATATCAAAACACGAAACTGTGATTAACCAAAAATACAGTCATTATTAGTTGCCTGGTGCAGTAAAACTGTGTTTGAGTATTTCTCAGTTTGTAGTTTTTCGTATTTGAGCAATCATGATGTCATCTATCTCCTGTTCCAACTCCAACACTTTCTCCTGTAACGACAAAATGTGGGCGTCGAGGATTGGTTTCCTCAACGCCCACATTTTTTGCAGATGTGCCAGCTTCTTCAGTTCCGCGGCACACTGCTCTCGCACAGTTTCGGTATACTCCTGCACCGCAGCATCCAGCACCTCCTCATGAATACGGTGGGAGGCGCAATAGGTTTTTCCATTCCGGTGATACCCACGGCACACATATTCCACACGGCTCTTGCCGTTCCAGCAGCGGATCGTAGGAATGAATGTATTCCCACATTCCCGGCAGGTCAGCAGTCCTGCGTAACGGTGCTTGGCCTGATTGCCGTTTGCGGGCCGTACCTGCCGCTTGAGCAAGCGTTGTACCTGCTCCCATTCCTGTTTTCCTATGATCACAGGAAAGAATCCCTCATGACGATACCAGTCGGTTTCGTTAATACGCTTGACCTTACCGTTGTTGTACTCCCGGCGGTGGTTATTCAGCACGCCGGTGTACGCCTCCTCCACCAAAATGTTTTTCACACTGGCGTATGTCCATAGGAACTGACCGTCACGGGTTTTGTGCGTTTGTCGCACTTCTCTGCCGCACCGTTCGGCCCGGAGCTGCGCCGGTGTCTTTCGCCCCGCAGCATTAAGCCGCCGGGCGATCTCTTTCTGCCCACACCCCTGCAAATACAGAGAATAGATGAGCTGCACCGTGACCGCTGCTTCTGTGTCAACCTTGATCTGCCATGTGTTTCTGTCTTTCCAGTAGCCGAAGGGCGGCGTGATCACGATGCCGTCTTTCTGTTTCTGGCGGTATCCTGCCCGGATCTTTTTGCCAATATCCTTTGCATAGTAATCATTCATTAGGCCACGGACACCGATGATTAAGTCGTCTTCGTCGCGGAAGGTATCGACCCCTTCCGTTGCGGAGATCACCCGCACCTGATGTTCCCGCAGATAGTCAATAAATAATGCGGTCTGGGTCCTGTGGCGGCCAAGACGGGACAAGTCCTTTACGATGACAGCGTCGATCATATCAGCGTCTACAGCCGCCGTGAGCTCGTCCAGCCCACGGCGGTCAAAACTCATGCCGCTTATGTTGTCATCGAAGGACTGTCCTACGATGATGTACCCGTGCTGCTCGGCAAACGCCTGGCAGATTTCCCGCTGATTTAGCAGGGAGTTCATCTCACGGTCATCATCGTTAGAAAGCCGCGCATAGAGCCATACCCGCACCTGTTATCACCTACCCCGCATAATAATCGCCGTAGATTGCCGCACCCAGCCTGTCATAGTCAAAATCTGCGGTGGGGAAGCAATCTGTCTGCGCTCCGTTTTCGAAGACGTCCAGATGGTCACGGAAGGGCGCTTTCAGTCGGATCTCCAAATCCAGCCTACCATCCTCCTCATGAACGAGTATCTTCTCCACCAGCATCCTCAGATGCGCTTCTGACATTTTACCCTCTCTCAGGATGTCGTCGATCAGGTTGATGTCCCGCTTCAGCTTGGCCTGTCGGCTGCGGAGCATTTCTGAAATATTCTGCAATTCTTCGATTTGTTTCTTGGCCTCCGCGATCTGCTCCTCGCGCTTTGTAATCATGCGGTCGTAGCGTTCCGCGTTGGCCTTATCCCGAATGCATTCCATCAGGATCACCTCCACTTCCTCCTCCAGTAAGAGAATGTGCTCTTGCAGTTTACTTATTTTGGCACTGGCCGCGGAAGCCTTCGGCGTCCATCTCTCAATGAGCCATTCCATCCGCGACCAGTTTTCCTCATACATTTTCTTTGTTCGCAGGATCTCCGCGCCGATCAATCTGTCCAATGTTTCCTCATCCACCATGTGAGAGGAGCAGTGTTCCTTGCCGTACCGATGGTAGGTGTCGCAGACATAAACGACCCGTTCCCCGCTTTTCAGATTGATTCGTTTTCCGATAAAAGTTCGGCCACAATCCTTGCAGCGAAGCAATCCGCCGTACCGGAGGATACCGCGGTTGGTGCCCGCACGGACATTTTTCTCTTTGCGCTCTGCAAGGAGCGCCTGCGCCTGCTCCCATATCTCACGGGTCACAATCACTGGCAGATAATTCTCATGTCGGAACTGCTCCTCCGGATCTGTGAAACGGAAGGTCTTATTGATCTTATTGCGCTCGCTCTTGTGGCAGATCAGGGTGCCGATATAGCTCTCATCTCTTAAGATTCGGGCTACCATCGTTGCGTCCCACAGGTATTTTTTGAGGATGCCATCCTGGGTGTTGGGCAGGCGCTTATTTAGCAGTTCCGCCTGCATAAGCGCCGGTGTTTTCCTCCTCTGTTCATTCAGTGTGCGGGCGATGGCCTTCATGCCGCTGCCGCCTACATATGCCGTGAAGATCATACGGACAGTCTCCGCCGCTTCCTCCACAATGACAACCTTCTTCGTGTTCTTGTCCTTGAAGTAGCCGAAGGGTGGGATGGTCACAATACCTTCCTTTTGCTTTTGCCGGTAACCGGTTCGCACACGGCGGCTGCCGTCACGGGCATAGAAGTCGTTGACCAGCCCTTTGAAGCCGATGATGAGATCATCGTTCTCGTTAAAGGTGTCGATATTTTCCGTTGCGGACAGGACCCGCACATCATGTTCTCGGAGGTAGTCGATAAAGAGTGCGGTCTGCGTCCGGTGACGGCCCAGGCGGGACAGGTCTTTAACGATGATCGCTTCGATCTTGCCCGCTTCGACCACCTCATAGATTTTGCCGATACCCTCACGGTTGAAGTGCATACCGCTGACATTGTCATCGAAGGATTCGCCCACCACCTCGTGGCCGTTGCTGACCGCAAAGTTATATATGATTTTCCGCTGGTTATTCAGAGAATTCAGTTCTTCATCCTCATCTCTGGACAGCCGATAATAGAGCCAGACTTTCATAACCGTTCCTTTCCGCTATGGTGTGCCGATCATGCACGACACACCATAGCACACAATTTTTTGAATAGCTATCAAAACAAGTCAGGCGACTTCTGTTTCTACTTTAACAACAAAATCGGCGGTTCGATTTGTATATGGATGATCCACGGCGAGATAGTCGTGAAGCATCAGTTTCAGAAATTCATCGAACTGGTCATCCGTACCCACATAGGAATACATGACGCTTGCGATGCTGGATTCTTTTTTCTTTCGGCCCATAGAACTCCTTCCTCCCGAAACCAATTCGGGCAACAAAAATAGCAGACCGTCACATGGTCTGCTGCCAGTCATAACTCACCTCGTCCTCGTGGTCATCAGCCTTGTGACCGAGGGCGATCTTCTTTTCCCTTTCTTTTTGCAGTGCCTTTCTGTCGGTGTAGTGCCGCGCAGGAATCACAGGCTCAGCAGGCTGGAGCTGCTCAAGACGGTGCCCAAGCCCCACCAGAGCAGAAGCAGTGCTGCCGTCGCCATCAGCAGAGAGATCAATGCCGGAATACTGACGTGTGGCAGATGCAGTCTGGGAAGTCTGATTCTGCGCAGAGAAAAAGAGTTCTCTTTCGGTTTCCCAGCCTGTTCGGTCATATGCTCCAGATGCCGCACCGTCTTCAGCAGATCGTCCAGCTGCGTCCGCGTGGGAAGCTGCGACATCTGCCTGCTGATGCTCTCCAACAGATCCGTCTGCCGATCCGCATGGTACCACAGTGCATCCATGTATTTCATCATTCGCTCCCAGTCCGCTTTTGTGGGACGTGCTTCGGGAGGTGGTGCCTGCATCGGCAGCGCTGTCTGCTGGTGGTTGCGCTGCTTGAGTTCTTGCAGAGACAATCTCTGCCCGTATTCTGAATTCATGCTCCATGGACTCCTTGCAATACTTTTCTTCGTGCAGTTTGTTATCGCGGCACCTCATGCCATCCGGGGTGGTGTAGGTGATGTACTTGCGGGTGCCCTCCCAGCGGACGGCGTAGCCCTCGGATTCCATCAGGGAAACGAAGGCGTCCTTGTCGGCGGCGTATTTCATGCACGCATCGATGGTGTTCATGAGCCGCAGCTTCCAGCTTTGACCCTTCAGAGCCGTGTGGTATTCCGCGCCGCTCATGCCGCGTGCCTGCTGCGTTGGTGCGTCAAAGACAGGAAGACCCATCTCCAGACAGATCGCGTCGTTGCGCCGCATCAGCTCCTGCAGTTGTTCCTTCGCCATGTGCAGCTTTTTGCCGGTTTCAAAGTTGACGGAGTTGATGACGCAGTGAGAGTGGACGTGCTCGCGGTCGACATGGGTGCAGATAAGTACCTCGCAGCCCTCGAAGTATTCCGCCAGCCGCCGCGCGGCTTCGTGTGCCTGTCGGGGATCGACGGCTTCGCCCTTTGGAAAGCTCTGCACCATGTGATAGAACATCATGCCGCCGTCCTTGTGATAGAGCAGCTTTGTATTGATGAAATCATCGTAGACGCTCTGCGGCTGGCAGTTGATGCCGCTGACGAGCGGCGCGCCCTCCCATGTGGTTTTCTTATCCTGCATGACGTAGAGCATCACGCCGCGCATGGCGGCGCGGGACTGGGTGCCCCGCTTGTAGTTCACAAAATGTACGATGGCCATACGGCTCACCGTCCTTCCATGACTGACCGTAGCGCGGCGCTGACCTCGGACAGCTCACCGGCAGCTTTTTCCAGACCGATGACCTGCACCTTGCCCATGTTGGCGAGGACGGTGAGCCGGTTGATGTTGCTGCCGATGCCCTTGAGCTGACGGAGCAGTTCCTTCTGTTCGTCGATGACCACGATCCGCTTGCCGAGGCAACAGGCGGTGACGTAGTCGCTCATGGACATGTGGGCCTTCGCTGCCAGTGCCCTGATCTTCTCGCGGTCAGCGGACGCCATGCGCGTGCTGAATTTGATATCTTTTTTCATAATTAGTGACCTTTCTGAAATGATTTCTCTCGTCCCCTCGGAGAGCTGGGGGTTCCTCAAAGGGGGACTGGTCCCCCTTTGAAGCTGCGCCGCCGGAGGCGGGTAAAAGCGTTTCCGCAGAAACGCTCGCAGCTTTGAGTGGGTGTGGGCTTCCGCCCGGAAATGGGGTGTGGGGCCATGCCCCGCCCAGTGCATTTGGCAGGGCAGCGGCTTCGCCGCAGACCAGACAAATGCGATGCTGGCCGTCGTCCGAGCGGACGACGAATCCCTCGTCCCGCCGCAAGCGGCAGGACTCGCGCTCTCTGTCGCTTGTCCTCTTCCCGCCGAAACCGCTTCGCTGGGTTTCGGCGGGAGCCCTGTTGGGGGAGGTGATAAGACTCCCGTTTTGCATTTTCGGCATTTCTGTGTGGGGGTGGTATCATTACCCTCGGGCCGCTGTGGCTGTGTCGGAAGAACCCCGCGCGGGGTTTATTTCAGCAGAAAAAACGGCTTTCTCAGAGTGGGTGCTCTGCGCCGACGGATACGCGCACACAGTGCTTTTTCGGCACTTCTGTGTGGGGGGTGGTATCACTACCTGTCTCTTATACACATCTCCGAGCCCACGAGACAGGCAGAAATCTCGTA
>ERZ1027036.838-NODE-838-length-15112-cov-4.641230_pt1 | contig 15112 bp, 15 predicted proteins | sample MGYA00519441_ERZ1027036 | MGnify/ENA primary metagenome ERZ1027036 (study PRJEB26926, sample SAMN06164792) | human gut metagenome | biome: ENVO:00009003; feature: ENVO:2100002; material: ENVO:00002003 | host: Homo sapiens | place: USA | collected 2012 ... | reverse complement strand
CCTACGAATGGTTCGCGGCGGCGCGGGATAACGGCCACGCCTACGCGGAATTTTTTATGAAACGCATGGAGCGCGGCGAACAGGAGCCTCCCTCCGTCCTGCTGGCCTCCACCCGGCTGCTCTACCACATGGGCAATATCTTTCGGGACAACGCCCCGGCTCCCGCTGCCACCGGTGTCCAAATCGACCACAAACGGCTGGCCCAGTTGCGGCAAAAGCGCGTTGCCCTCGGCCACAAGCCAAACGATCATGAGGTGGAACAGCAGGGATATACGATGCAGTTCCATTGATTCACTAAACGCAAAAGGTGCCACGAGGCATGCATATTTTGAGCTGCTGAAGTTAATAAAGCATTTTCAAAAACGCACCGCTGTAACCAAAGAAGATGTCCAAAAAAGTAATAGCTTTCTTCGTGGAGTTGTGGTATGTGTTGTGGCTACCAAGAAAGGAGTTGGTTCTACATGGCTAAAAAGCGTGCCAACGGCGAGGGCAGCATCCGCAAGCGGTCCGATGGGCGCTGGGAGGGTCGCTACACCGCAGGTTATCATCCCGAAACAGGCAAGCGAATCATCAAAAATGTCCTCGGCAAGACACAGGCGGAATGCAAGGCAAAATTAAGTGCCGCACTGGAATCAATCAAAGGTATCGACATCAGCCGCGCCGATGAATATACCGTCGCCACATGGCTGCGAAGCTGGTATGATATCTATGCAAAGCCGAATGTGAGAGTTGCCACAGCCGACCGCTACCAACTGATGGTCGAGCAGTACACGATTCCCCGTATCGGCAATATCAAACTCACCAAGCTGACTGCCCACGATCTTCAAAAGCTCTACAAGGAGCTGATGGAAAACGGGCGTATCGACCGTAAGAGTGGTCACGGCAATCCAGGACTCAGCAGCACGACCGTGCGAAGCTTACACCTGATGCTGCACAGCGCTTTCGAACGGGCGGTCAAGGAGCGCCTAATTCCGCGTAATCCGACTGAGGACTGCATCGCCCCCAAAATTCAGAAGTTCGAGATGCAGATCCTTCAGCCGGAACATATCAAAGACTATCTGGATGCCGCTGACAGGAGAGGGCTCCTCCCCATGTTTTATCTGGAACTGGTCAGCGGGCTGCGCAAGGGCGAGCTAACTGCCCTTCTCTGGTCTGACCTCGACATCCAGAACCGCACTATATCCGTCAGCAAACAGTATGTGAAAAATCCAAACGGTGAGCTGGCGCTAACACGACCGAAAACAGAGACCTCGGTCCGCAAGGTCAGCATACCGCAAGAAGCCGTTGACCTCCTCGTAGCGGAACATAATAAGCATCCTGACAGTCCCTACATGTTTCCGTCGCCAATCACGGGCGAGATGTACTATCCCGATTCCATCGTAAACCTGCATAAGAAAATACTAAAAGACGCAGGACTGCCACACATACGCTTCCACGATCTCAGACACACCTTCGCCACGCTGGCACTACAGAATGGTGTAGATATAAAAACGGTGTCTTCGATGCTCGGTCACTACGATGCAGGATTCACCCTGCGAACCTACACCCACGCTACAAGGCAGAAGCAGGACGAAGCCGCACAGACCATGGGCAGCTTCATGGCGCAAGTAATGTGAGCAGAAATAGAACATAAGAAATATCGGAGAGGGGGCAAAATCTCCTCTCCGATACTCTTTAAGCCTATCCGCGCATTTCCGCGTGTGGGTCACGGTGTGGGTCAGCGCTTGACCCACATTTTGACTCACACCGTTTTCAGCGTTTTTGCAACAAAAAAGCACCGAAAACCGAAGTTTTCGATGCTTTTTGGAGCTGCTGGGCAGATTCGAACTGCCGACCTCATCCTTACCAATTCTTCTCCGATTGTTTTTGCTTATTCTCTCTTGTTTTGTCTTAAGGTCAGAAACCCTTGTGCCACAAGGGTTTCTGACCTTTCTCTTTTGTGTCCTTGTCTCTCTTATTTTATGCTTGCGTATGGGTTTTTTTGATGCCTGTATGGGTTTTGTATGGGTTTTATGCAGTGTCCAATCCGCGGCAATTTTCTAACGCATCTAACGCATTTGTTCGCGCTATGCCAAAGGTGCAAATGCTGGTAGATACAGACCAACCGCTGTCCAACTTTACCAAGACTATACGAGAATGGCTGAATGAATTGGATCGAAGTGGACGATGTTATCTTGACCCACAGCCGAATCATCCAAGCCTCCGGAATGGACGGATTGCATGATTGTGCAGGGCTTGAAGCCGCCGCCATACCGCTTTCGTCGTATGGTGGGCACTCCGCCGAGGTCGAGAAAATCGCACGTCTGTGGTATGGTCTTGCGGCCAGCCACGCTTTTGTAGATAGCAATAAGCGCATCAGGGCAATGCTCGTGCAGCTTCTGCTCAAATGGAATGGCTACCATTTTAGAACTAAGGCCCAGTGAGCTGGCAGATATGTTTATTCCCATTGCTGACGGCGGCAATAAATCGGTAGTAAGTCCGATTCAACGCTTAGAGCTCGCCGAAACCGCTCGCAATCAAGGCGGCCAGTTCAGTGGCAGCCTTTTCCTCGTCCGCACCCTCGGCGGCCAGCTCGATGCTGTCGCCCTGGGAAAGGCCCATGGACAAGACCACGACGATGGATTTGGCATTCTTGGCAGGTGCCTCGCTGCCGCTGCGTTTGATGGTCACTTTAGACTCATAACTTTTTGCTTTCGCAACGAAATCAGAGGCAGGGCGGGCGTGCAGGCCGGTAGGATTCACAACAACAACATCAGCTTTAAACATTTGCTTTTCCTCACTTATATTTTAGTTTCAATTAAGAGATCAAAGATCCGATTTGGTTTTTCAGATATGTCTGGACCTCGTCGGCGGTGGAAAGTGCGCAGACGGTATTGGCGATCTCACGGGCTTTGTCTGTGGAAAGGCTGCACACCAGCTCCTTGATGTCGGCAATGGACGAAGCGTTCATGGAAAGCTGGCTCATACCGAGGCCGATCAGCACGGTGGCCGAGAACGGATTGCCGCCCATTTCACCGCAGACACCGACGGGCTTGCCGCGCTTGGAAAACTCGCGGATGACATAGCCAATCAGACGGAACAGCGCCGGGTGGAAGGTTTGATAGTAGGAAGCGATCTCAGGATTGCCGCGATCCACGGCGGTGCAATACTGCGTCAGGTCATTCGTACCGATCGAGGCAAAATCCACTTCCTCGGCGGCTATGTCGGCGAGCATAGCGATGGAGGGGATCTCGATCATAATACCAATTTTGACATCTTCGCGGAATGCGATGCCCTCACTGCGGAGCTCTTCTTGGACTTCCGACACGAAAGACTTGGCCTTGCGGATATCATCCATGCTACCGACCATTGGAAACATAATCCAGAGATTGCCATAGACAGAGGCGCGCAGTGCGGCACGCAGCTGTGTGCGAAAAACGTCGGGGTGCGTAAAGCAGAGGCGCAGCGCACGGTTGCCGAGGAATGGGTTGTCCTCCTTAGGCAGATCCAGACAGTCGAGCTGCTTGTCGCCGCCAATGTCCATTGTGCGGAGAATGACCGGACGCTTGCCAAAGGTCATGAGGACCTTTCGGTAGGTCTGGAGCTGTTCCTCCTCGGTGGGGAGTGTTCTGTGGCCGAGATAGAGGAACTCGGAGCGGAACAGGCCGACGCCATCACTATAGCGTGCCTTTTCCAGATTTTGCGGCTCTGAAGACGCGATGTTCATTTCGATCAGAATACGCTGGCCATCGGACGTGACTGGCTCACGATCCAAAAAGAGCTTGGTTTTGCGGGCCCGTTCCAAAAACTTCTCGCGCTTTTTTTCATAGTGGATACGGTCTGCCTCGGTAAATTCGGTAAAGAAGGCACCGGCTTCGGCGTCGAGGATGATCTCCTGCCCCTCCGCCAACTGGTGAACGGCGTCACCGACGCCGAGAAGGGCGGGGAGCTCATAGCTGCGTGCGATGATGGCGCTGTGCGAGGTGACACCGCCGAGAGCGGTAATAATGCCAAGAACATTCTCGCGATCCAGGCTTGCGGTATCGGAGGGGACGAGGTCATCGGCCACAACGATCACGGGACCGGGGAGGACAGAGAGATTTTGCTCGGGAACGCCGGCGAGACAGCGCAGCAGTCTGCTGCTGACATCGCGCATGTCGGACGCGCGCTCGCGGATCAAGGGGTCCTCCAGCCCCTCAAACACCGAAATGTAATTATCGTAGACGGCCTGGATGCTTTCTGCGGCGCTCACGCCGGACTGAATGGCATCGCGCGTCTCTTCGTCCATCGTCTCGTCGATCAGGATCTCAAGATGGGCGGCAAAAATGGCGACCTTCTCTTCATCGCCCAGCGCGTGAAAATGCGCGTTGAGCGCTTCCAACTCAGTCTTAGCGGCGGCTATAGCGCGTTCGTAGGCGATGAGTTCTTTCTCCGGTGTACCGGCGCTCGCGCCGGCCATGTCGAAGGTATAGCGCTCGTAATGATACACTTTACCGATCACGATGCCGGCAGAACCGACGATGCCATGATATTCCATAATGCTGCGTCCTTTCTAACGGAAATTATTTGCTGATCGACTCGCCGCGAAGCAAAGGGAGCGCTACCCTTTCAATGCATTCGCAGATGCCGAATTCGTAATTAGCGGCGACGACAACGTTGACCATTGTCTGGACCTCGGGTATAGCATTGGCTACAGCAACACTGACGCCGGCAGCCTGCAGCATGGGCTTGTCGTTCATGCTGTCGCCGATGGCGATGATATTTTCTATGGGGAGCTGAAGGTATTCAGATAGCCGGACAAGAGCTTTGCCCTTGCTGACGTCCGGACCGTTGACCTCTAAAAAAATCTTTTCAGAGAGGACCGAGGTGATCGGACAGGGCGTGTTTTCACGAATGAATTTGGCACATTTCGCCATATCCTCCTCCGGACCGGTGAGCACGCATTTGTTCCACGGCTTCGGAAAATCTCGAAGCGTGCAGGTTTCCGCCCGATAGGACTCCCGCTTCCATAGAAGCTCATCGGTATACTCGTTGGGATGAATGGTACAGGTCAGGTCGTCCTCCCCGCGGTATATCGCCAGACCGATGCGGGGAAAAAGCTCCAGCGCGGTGCAGAAGACATCTTCTGTTTCACCGGGAAGAAAAACCTGCCACAGAGCATGGCTTGCTTTTGTGTCGTATATACAGGCTCCATTATAGGAGATAATTGGCGTATTGATAAGGCTGACTAGCTCGGAATACATAAGCGCGCCGCGTGTGGGACGGCCGGTGCATACGGAAAAAAGGCTGCCCTGCGCAGTAAATGCAGCGATGGAATCCAGACACGGCTGCGGTACCTTGGCGTTATTATCTAAAAGCGTTTTATCAAGGTCGCTGATGAGAAGGAGCTTTCCCATGAGAAGCGTTTCTCCTTTATAAGATTTCTGGTGATGGGGAACATTAGGCATCATACAGGCTGCGCCAAGATTTTGCATGAAAGTAATTGCGGATTGAATCGCTTGCATTTTCTTCTCTCCTTTATTTCGATGTTTTCCTGAGCAATAGCGGGTCAGTCTTCAAGCTTTTGGATCATGTCATATAGGTCAGAGAGGGCCTTGTCACGACCGAAACCGGTGAAAATAGGCATGGCATCATGGTGCAGACCATCACGCATCTGGAAGGGGGGCTTGCCCACGGTGTAGACGAAATCGGGATTCCATGCAGCGATCTTGCTCTGCAGCTCATAGAAAGTGCACTTCACGCTTTCGTAAGGGATCTTCTTTTCGTCCAGGAACTTGTTGATCATGCTCTGGATCATGCCGGACTGAGCGATACCAGCACCACAGGCGACCAACACCTTGACCTTGCGATTTACCATAGTGATATCCTCCTTTCTTAAATAGCGGCAGCGGCACTGCCGCCGTTAAAAATATTGCAGAATTCTTCCGGGGTGGCCGCTGTGGCAAGAGCAGCGAGCATATCCTCGTCAGAAATGGCAACCATGAGGTTCTGAAGCAGAGACAGCTGGGACGAGGAATCCTTGAGCGCAAGAACGAACACGATCTTTGCGTCAACAGGACTGTCCTCTTCTGTTCCACCGCTCTGCTTGAAGCTGACCGGCTCGGCCAAAAGGCTGACGGCGATCTTGGCGGAGACGACATTATCCGGCTTGAGCGCGTGCGGAATGGCTACAGCATAGGGCATGGTCGGAAGGCCGGTGGCCCACTGCAGTTCGCGCTCGATCACATCCGCTGGGTAATCGGGAAGAACGTAGCCGTTGTCAACCAGCGACCTGCAGGTGCTGCGGATCGCGTCCTGCCAATCGGCTGCTTTGACCTGCAGCTGGACACATTTGGGGTCTAAGGCAAAGGTTTCTTCGGTATTCATGGTTTTGCTCCTTATTTGAAAAAGTTTTTGCTTTTCAATTATGGCTGTGTGTTGAGATGGTCTTTGATGATCTGAATGACCTGTTCCTTTGACTGCACAGAGAAAAGGCGTTCCCGAAACTGCTTTTCCGACAGCATTTGAAAGAGCTGCACGACCGCGTTCATATAATCGGTACCGTCGAGGACCGAGAGCGTAAATACGATCCGAACAGGATCATAATTAGGACTGTTGAAGATGGCCGGCTCGGCGAGGGTCATGAAGCCAAAGCCAAGACGCTTGCAGCCGTTGACGGGACTTGCGTGGGCGACCAGCGTCCCCGGAAACATGACCATACCGGGACCAAAATCCAGGATATTTTGCCGGATGGCCGTTTTATAGTTTCGGGTAACATACCCGTATTCCTCCAGAGAGAACGTGCTGGCGTCGATAACATCCTCCCATGTCCGGCACGGAACGCCCAAGCGGATCATACGGGGCTCCAACACATCCAACAAAGTGGGAGAACCGGTGTCGCTGGGGAGGCCCTGCATTACAGAGCCGCGTGTGAGCACAGACAGGAACTCGTAGCGCAGATGATCGAGATTATCGACGCAGCCGTAGCGCTTTACAATATCAATCAGGCTGTTGGCGATATACAGCGTGTCGCCGGAAATCTCACGCAGTCGCTTGGCATTGATAAAACGCGTCAGCTTTCTGTAATCTCCACTGTCGAAAACGGGATTGACCTTGATGTAGGAATTGCTCGGGAGCCTGGGAAGATCAATCGTGCTGACGATGTAATCATACGGAATGGTGTGGTTGAGCACCATCTCAGTCACGTCACGGCCGGAACGAACGCTGACGATCTCCACATCGAAAAGCCGCTTGAGCTGTGAGGTCACGACCTGCGCGGTGCCGTAGCCGCTTCCGCAGGCCACGATGATGCGGGGCCGTTTCCCGTCCGGACGCTGGAGCTGGTTGAGCGAGGCGAGGAAATAAAGAGCGATGTAGGAAACCTCCTGCTCGCCGATGGGAGCTCCGCAGTATTCTTCGAAGGGCTTTACGGCGACGGCGGTGTTTTCCAGAAGCCGCCGGTGCTGTGCGACCAACTCGTCGTACAGCGGGTTTACAATGCTTTTATGGAAGCGGATACGGTAGGTCGTCGGCGTCAAATGGACCATCAGACGCTCGACCAGGCCCTGCCGGTCATCGCCGAAGCTGATGTGATAAAGCTGCTCGATGTTGGCGACGATCTGATCGGCCACACCGGCCATTCTTTTACGGCGGGTGGAGTCGCGCCCGAGCGTAGCGCATCCGCTGAGAATACATTTGGAGCTGAAGATCCGCTCAGTAAGAGAGAGCCGGTCTCCCTCGGTGAAGGCCACATGGTAGCGCTCGCTGATCTGGTCGAGCATATTCTGCGCGGCGCTCTGCTCCTCAGACGGGGCGTGGAGTTCTTCGTCGGAGGAAGAGGCTACGGCCCCCGCGACACCGCTTCTGCGCCGCTGTGTCATAATGGCCAAAGCAAATATCATCTTTCCGAACGAGTCATCGCTGAAGACACGGCAAAGAACACTTTCTGCCTGCTTAGGGAGTTCACGGAAAAAGGCAACATCCAAATCGCGGAACAGCTCGCTGAAAATAAGAAGCGAAACTTTGCTTTCCAGTGGGTTTCCGCAGAGATAGCATTCGTATTCCGGGAGGGAGATGCTTTCATTCAAACGGTCGAGGCAGACCGTGCGGATCAGGTCCTCGCTGCCGCAGATGCAGATGCCCATACGGGATTTGCGCTCCATCGTGAGATGGTGGGCATTCATCCATGCTTCAACAGCGACCAGATCCGCAGAGATCGTTCCATAGGAAACGACCAGCTGCTGGGCCATATGGGCGATCGGCGTGTAACGCTTATGGCCGAGGAGAAGGCATATCTCCAAGTAGCGTGTCCGCTCCTCTGTGCTGAATTTGTACTGATATGGCGTGGAGACAGACAGATAATCCTGCAGGACGGTGGAAGCCTCCGGTGTGACCTTGAGCTTGATGCCGCGAGCGAATTCACGCTCCAAAAACGGCAGGTTGTTCTGCTGAAGATATTTGTCGACGATGTCAAGGCTGTACCGGACAGAGCGCTCGGTCTTGCCTAATCGCTCAGACAGGTCTGCTACGGAAATATAGCCGGACTCGTTGTAGAGCATTTTCAAAATTTCAAGACAGGTATGGTTCAGTTCCACAAGTATCACCTTATATCTGGAGTTCTGCGGCCTATCTTACTTGCTTCATAAAATTTTTCTATAATAGATAAAATACAAAAAATTTCAAAAAACGCAAGGGGTTTGAAAAACAGATTTCGACAAAACAAAAGGAAAAAGCAAAGCAATTGCCATTTGTAGACAATGGATAACGGCAATATTTGTGCAAATAGGACAGGGATGCAAGAAAAAATGAACGGCCTTTGCTGTGAATACGAAACGCATTTTTCTTTTTTGTAAGCCGCTGGAAAAGGGGAATATTCGATCATAAGCAATGAAAATGAATGGAAATGTATATCATTGCCGCTTTGCCAGCGCGCGGAGTGGCCGGGAGTCACAAGGATGATGGCGTGCCGTGTGCGGCGGTGGAACTTCGGAGGACCAGATTCGGCGGGCACTCGACCTTAAAGCGTGTGGCGGAGAGCAGGGTCTCCGCTTCCTGCGTGTGCAGACGCCGGTAGAGAAGGGCGACGGCCGCCTGCGCCAGCATATCCGTGTGGTAATCGACGGTGGTCAGGGAAATGCGGGACAGCCCGGTGTAGAGCAGGTTATCGAAGCCGATGATGGACATATCCTCGGGAAAACGAACGCCGCGGTTGGCGAGCGCATCCATTGCTCCCATTGCAACCATATCGTTGACGGCGATGATGGCGCTGTAGCTCTCGCTTCGAAGGTCTATGCCCCGTCCCAGAAAGACGCCGGTCTTGTAATTCGTGTTGTCGCCGGGAATGTCCTGCAGGGCGGTGCGGTCGGCAACAAAAAGCATGGAGGTCTTTCCGGCCTGCACAATGGTGTCGGTCGCGCCCTTGACGCGGTTGGAGCGGGAGATGCTGCGTGAGGGGTCACTGGAGAATATGGCGATCTTTTCGTGCCCGTAGGCGAGCAGATGCTCCGCCGCAATACAGCCGGCCCGGTAATTGTTCAGTTCAATCAGATCAATGCCCAATGCAGCGTCCTTGTCACAAATGGCGATGACAGGCAGCCGGTGGTTTATTTTGTCGGCATATTCCGGGTCATCGGGGGGATAGAGAAAGACAGCTGCAAAAAACTGCCCTTTCTCCGCCTGAGACAGAAGAAAACGTTCCCGCTCGACCTGGTGATAGGTATTGCAGCATAGAAACTGAAAGTCATGCTTTTCGGCGGCGCGCTCGAGACGCTCTACCAAAAGAGGATAGTAAGGATTCGTCAGATCACTCGTCAGAATGAGCACGGGAAGGGACGGCTTGAGAGAAGAGGTCTTCTTGGGCCTGGGCAGATAGTGCAGCGTTTTGGCTGCCTCGCGTACGCGCATCTGCGTCGGCAGAGGAATGGACGAGCTGGCAGAATCGCTTAGGACCAGTGAAACGGTGGAAACAGACACTCCGGCTGCCGCCGCGACATCGGATAGGGTCGTTTTGCTTTTTTTCATAGCACATCTCCATTGCTTTTAAAGAATGCCTGCATGATAGCACACTTTTCCGGAAAACACAATTTATTTAGTAAAAAAATGTTTTTCGCGGAACAAAAGGCAGACAATTACCATGATAAATAAAGCAGAAAGACTTGCTTATCTTTTAATTTTTGTCGAAATACGGGCGGATTATTGACATGATAAAAAAACAATATATATTTTCACTAACAAACCGAACACTTTTTACTAAAATATTATGGCAGGAGGAAAACAACCATGAGCACATTCCCTGCAAAAGAAAAGGCTCTCGGCATGTATCGAAAGATGTATGAGATCCGCAAGTACGAAGAGAGCATCTACTACCTGTTTCTCGAGGGCATCATGCCCGGCACCATCCACCAGTCTACCGGTGAAGAGGCCAGCGCGGTCGGTATGCTGTACGATCTCCGCAAGGAGGACTGGATGGCTTCCACCCACCGTCCAGCCGGACATGACATTGCTAAGGGCGTGTCCGTGAAGTCCATGATGTGCGAAATGTTCGGCGCGGCCGACGGCTGCTGCCATGGCATGGGCGGCGCCATGCATACCGGAGATATTTCCGTCGGTGCCATGACGGCCAATGCCATCGTTGGCGGCAATCTGCCGATCGCTGCCGGCGCCGCACTCGCATTCAAGATGCGCGGTGCGGATAATGTTGTCGTATGCTCCTTCGGTGACGGCGCGACCAATGAGGGCTCCTATGGCTGCCTCGGCGGTCGCCGATGGCTTGACGGTGGATCAGTGGGAGAAGATGGTCGTTGCGCATCCGTCCCTCTGCGAGATGGTGCGTGAGGCCGCTTTGGACGCATTTGGAAAGTCTGTCCATAAGGGATAAGAAAGGAAGTATTTTTATGATGCTGACGGATATGCTCCATGGCAAGGTCGCCATGATCACTGGCGGAGGACGCGGGATCGGCGAGGCAAGCGCCCGCCGTTTGGCGGAGTACGGTACGAAGGTCATTCTTGCCGATCTGAACCTGAGTGCGGCACAGGGCGTTGCCGACGATATCAATGCGCAGGGCGGCCAGGCAAAGGCGCTGGAATTCAATGTTGCGGCATTTGATACCATTCCGGCGAAGGTCGCCGAAGCAAAGGAATTGTTCGGCCGGATCGACATTTTGGTCAACGTGGCCGGCATCACCGGTTTGACAGCGCTTGAGGATATCACGCTGGAAAGCTGGGATCGCATGATGGATATTGATCTCAAATCTATGTTTTTCGTGACGCAGGCGGTTTACGCGATCATGAAAGAGCAGGGCTACGGAAAGCTCGTGCATATGTCCTCGCTGGCAGCGCTGCGCGGCGGCAGAAGCTCCGACGCATCCTACGCGGCGGCAAAGGCAGGCATTCTGAATCTGAGCAAATGCTTTGCCCTCAAGGGCGCAGAGCATCATATCACCTCCAACGCCGTGTGCCCGGGCAATATTCTAACGCCCATGGGCAAGACCCTTTCGTGGTCCAAGGTCGACCCCAAGACCTATATTCCTGCGGGGCGTTACGGCACGGCGGACGATATCGCCAATGCAGTACTGTTCTACGCCAGCGACCTTTCCGATTATGTTACCGGCGACTACATGAATGTCAACGGCGGATTGTATATGTGACGCGGCGCAGGCGTACTCATGGCAGCGAGACAGAATCATGATCAACGTGCAGCAAGCAGCAGGCTCCCTGCTGCTTGCCGTTTTACAACGAAACGGGGGGAATGCATATGAGTATGCTTTTTTCGATGTTGACGGAACGATCGTCTGTGAGGCTGGAACGATCCCGAAGTCTACGACAGAAGCGATCCGCGCCTTGCAAAAACAGGGCCATAGGTGTATCATAAATACGGAAAAACCGTTGGCGGACATCTACTCGCCGCTATCGGACATTCCGTGGGATGTCTATATCTGTGCCTGCGGGCAGGATATCTTTTGGGAGGGACAGCACATTTTTCGTCAGGGATTTGAGCCGGCTGTCTGTGAAAAGATCATTGAAATGGCAAAGAAATGCCGAGGCGGGCTTTATTACGAATCGCCCAACGGTGTTGCGATCGACAACTGGTTCGATATCCGCAACAGCGAGATCGATGCGGCGGTCCAGCGTTTTAACGGGCAAGGGATCCCTGTGCGCTCTCTTGCCCAGTCGCCAGAGCTGCGCATGGAAAAGTTCTGCTTTTTCTACGATGAAAGCAGCGATAAAAAAGCCTTTCTGGATTTCATCCGGCCATACTGCACCGTGATCAAGCGAGATCCATCCTTTTACGAGCTGCCGCCGGCCGGCTGCTCGAAGGCGTCGGGCATACAGTTTCTTTGCGAGCTCTCTCATATCTCGCCGCAGGACTGTTATGCCTTTGGCGACAGCCAGAACGATGTGGCGATGCTCCGCTACTTAGGGCATCCGGTCGTTATGCAGCACGCGCCAGAGGATGTACGCCAGCTTGCCGAATGGGTCGCCCCATCACCGTAGCACGATGGCATTTATTTGGCGGTACAAAAGTTCGGATTGCTCTCAGCCCAGACATAAAAAGAGAAAAGAAAAATACATATGATGCTGTTTGAACCGAAAAGAGACAACATAAATCTGCAGTTTCGCAGCTCACTCAGCGCTCCGACAGCCTACATCCGTTTTATCCGCTTTTTCCTCCTAATCGTCATTCTATGTGATATTTCTCCAATTTACAGCGCGATCGTTAACCATTCCAGCTGGCTGTTTATCGTTTATAAGGTGCTTATGGTCGTGCTTTTGAGCATATCCTTTGTCGGCTTTATCAACGACAAATGGACCGGACCGGTCTATTTCTGCGTTGCTTTATCGGCCTCCTGTCTGGTTTACGCCAGTGAGATCGTGATATCTTATCTGAATGAGCAGCCACAGACAGCGAAGGCTCTGGCCCTTATTCTTGGCCTGGAGCTGATCGTTTTGTGGGCAAGCTGGCGTTATTTCCGTAAGAGACGTTTGCTTTTTCAGCCCGATTGCCCCTATCTGACACTGGAGGAGCAGGCGCAGATCTCCAAGGAGGCGGAGCTTGCTGCCGATGTGCGAGCCAAACGCGCCGCTGATCCCTTTGGACAGAAACGCAGGACGGCACGGCCCTCCGCTTCGGCAGAAGCCGAGAAGAGCGGCGCAGCAGAGCCGGCAGATGGGGCAGAAAAGACTGCGGAGAAGGATAACGGGCAAGAATGAAACTGATCTGCATCGGAGACAGCCTGACCTTCGGGTATGGCGTGCGGACGTTCCAGCGGTGGACAAGGCTGTGCGCACAGGAGACGGGCTGGGAGATCGTGAACGAGGGCATCAGCGGAGACACGACCGGCGGTATGCTGGTGCGGCTGCGCGCGCTGCTGGCGAATCGTGATATCTGTGTGCAGCGCCCTTTGGTGCTCCTGATGGGCGGTGCCAATGATATTTTCTTCTCGGGAACGGATACCGGCGCTCGGGCAAATATGGGAGCGATGCTGAATCAGCTGCTGAGCACGGGCATTCATACAATGATAGGGGTACCGACGCCGGTCTGCGCAGAGAATGCACCGCCGGCGTGGGCGGCTGTGGTGGATTTTTGCAGTGCGGAACGGCAGCTGGAGCAGTATTGCGCATGGCTGCGGCGCTTTAGTAAATGCTTTGGTGCAGAGTGTATCGACTTCCGTGCGGATTTTTTCGACCCAAACGGACGGTTAAAGCGTGAGCTGCTGCTCGATGGTCTGCACCCGACGCCGGAGGGCCATCAGATCATGGCGCGGCGATTGTGCGCTCATCTGAAAAGAGAACGACAAGGATAACGGCAATTAAGGAGACAACGATGAAGCTATCTTATCTGGACCTGATGACGACGGACCCGAGCTACAATCTGGCGATGGAGCAGTATGTATTCGACTGCCTGCCGCGCGACCGGATGTACTTCATGCTCTGGCAGAACGACAATGCGATCATTGTCGGCAAATATCAGAATACCATTTCCGAGATCAATGAAGAAGCCGTGCGCGAGCGCGGCATCCGTGTGGTGCGCCGCCTCTCCGGCGGCGGCGCGGTCTACCACGACATGGGCAACCTGAATTTCACCTTTATCACCGATGCCGGCGGGAGCAGCACGCTGGATATGAAGCTCTTCTGTGAGCCGGTTGTGCGCACGCTGGCGGCGCTCGGCGTCAAGGCGGAAGTGAACGGCCGCAACGACATCACGATCGACGGGAAGAAGTTCTCCGGTAACTCGCAGTACCTCCGTCAGGGCCGTGTGATGCATCATGGCACGATCATGTTCGATTCGGATCTTTCCGTTGTCGGCGAGGCGCTGCGTGTCGACCCGACGAAGATCCAGACCAAGGGCATCCGCTCGGTGCGCAGCCGCGTGACGAATGTTGCCGAGCATCTGCCCGAGCGCGTCACGTTGCCGGAGTTCCGCCGTATCCTGCTGGAAAACATTCTGCGTGAGAACCCGGGCGAGGAATATCCGCTGACGCCGGACGATCTTGCGGCGGTGGAGAATCTGCGCACGGAGCGCTATGCCACCTGGGAGTGGAACTATGGGAAGTCCCCTGCCTGCACGATGCTGCGCCGCTGCCGCATGGACGGCTGCGGGCTGATCGAGGCGTACATCACGGTCGAGCACGGCCTCGTCTCGGCGGTCACCTTTAAGGGGGATTTCTTCAGCGTGGAGGAGCCGGAGGAGCTGGCGGCGCGCTTTGTCGGCCATACGCCGGACCGCGCCGGCTACACGGCGGCGCTGGACGGCGTGGAGGCGGCCCGCTATTTCGCGGGGCTGCAGACGGACGAGCTGATCGATATCCTGTGCGAGGGATAATTTGTCCATCAGCCCCAACGGACACACCCGTGCAAATCTCACATTTCAAGGCAGCTGCTTCAAGCAACTGCCTTGAAATGTTCCCTTATTCTTGCTACTCGTAAACAGGTTTGCACATTCTTTGCTGCTGACTAAATCCGCAGTATAGTTTTCCCCTCCCAGCTGGTCTCGGATATGCTCTGCTATCATCTTTTGTTGCATCCCATGGTATCTCTATCCCTTCCTTCTGCACTTTGCCCGGATTTAGCATGAGCATAAACAAAAAGTAAATAATGTCTACTGAACAAGTGCCCAATTTTTCTTCTGAGCGAGAATCTCCAGAAGATATGCGAG
>ERZ1027036.831-NODE-831-length-15185-cov-4.531857_pt1 | contig 15185 bp, 14 predicted proteins | sample MGYA00519441_ERZ1027036 | MGnify/ENA primary metagenome ERZ1027036 (study PRJEB26926, sample SAMN06164792) | human gut metagenome | biome: ENVO:00009003; feature: ENVO:2100002; material: ENVO:00002003 | host: Homo sapiens | place: USA | collected 2012 ... | reverse complement strand
GATCGTCGGCAGCGTCAGATGTGTATAAGAGACAGGCACTCCGCTTCGTGCCTTGCCGCCCGCAGGGCGGCTGCGACACGCGCGGAGTGAGAAGAGTAAATTCCGACGCACATGTCGTCGGAATTTACGATTAAGATTATTTCGCGCCTGCGGGCGCGAAAGCCTGCGGCGCATTTAATCCCGTTCGATTTTTTCGCCGCTGATGGTGTCTTCGGCGGTACCGTAGGAGATGACGCCGCGGCCGAATTTTTTGCGCAGGGCGTCCATTGCGGATTCGACGGCTTCCTGCTTTTCCTGCTGTGTGTCGTCCGTGCCGAGCAGGTCGAGCTGGCGGTAGGATTGCGCTTCTTCGGTCAGATGCAGTGCCGTGACGGAGAGGAGCCGGATAGGGTCGGGTGCTTTCCACAAGTCCTTTGCAAGGCGGAGCGCGGTATCGTTGATCTCGCGCATCAGGTGCGTGCTGTGGTCGAGCGTCGTCTGGCGCGAAAAGACCTGAAAGCGGCTGTTTTTGATGCCGACCTGTACGCCGCCGCAGTAGAGCCCGTAGCGCCGCAGGCGCATCGCCACACTGTCAGAAAGCAGCGAGATGCCGCTTTGCACCTCATCCCAGCGCGTCAGGTCGCGGCAGAACGTCGTCGAATTGCCAACGGATTTGATCGGCTCGCGGTCCGCCGCTCCGCGGACGGGGGAGTCGTCGAGGCCGTTGGCATAGCGGTAGAGCTGCGAGCCCATTTTGCCCATCAGGGTTTCGAGCATTTCCTCGCTGCATTTTGAGAGTTCGCCGATCGTGCGCACGCCGTAGCGGCCGAGCAGCTCCTGTGCGCTGCGGCCGACGAACAAAAGATCGCCAACGGGGAGGGGGAAGACGATGTCGCGCCAGTTGCCGCGTGCGATGACGGTCGTGGCATCGGGCTTTTTATAGTCGCTGCCGAGCTTGGCGAACACCTTGTTGAATGACACGCCGACCGAGATCGTCAGTCCAAATTCGCGCTTGATGCGGCCTCGCAGCGTGTCGGCGAGCGCTCTGGCGTCCCCGCCGAAGAGGTGGAGGGAATTTGTCACATCCAGCCAGCTCTCGTCGATGCCGAACGGCTCGACTAAGTCAGTGTACTCGCCGTAGACGGCATTGATTTTTTTCGAGTATTCGGCGTAGAGCCGATGGTGCGGCGGCAGCAGGATGAGGCCGGGGCACTTCTGCTTGGCCTTCCAGATGGTCTCCGCCGTTTTGACGCCGCAGCGCTTTGCCGGTTCATTTTTTGCCAGGATGATGCCGTGGCGCTCCGTTGGATCGCCGCAGACCGCGACGGGAAGCTGGCGCAGGTCGGGATGGCTCAAAAGCTCGCAGGAGGCGTAAAAGCAGTTGCAGTCGCAGTGCAGAATGATGCGGTCCATCGCGTTCACCTCGTTTCACGAACAGTGTAGCATAAAATGCGAAATAGAACAAGCGTTTGAAAATAAAAAGTGCCAGCCATTCGGCAGGCACTTTTTTAAATGCTTTGCGTCAATTTTCTCTCACGCTGTACAGCGCCGCGCCGATGGCGGTAGCAAACGTCGCGTTTTCGGGAATAATAAAATTGACATGGTAGAGCTGTTTGAACAGCTCGAACGTCTCCCTTGCCGGCGGCAGCATCGTCAGCGCGCCTGTGAGGACGACCGTGTCCGTGCCGCAGCACTTGCACGCGAGCACCGACATTGTGCCAATGGACTGGAGCACCAGGTTGACGATGCCGAGCATCTTGTCCGACGGCGTCGCGTCGTCGGCGACCTTGGCAAAGTTCGCCGCCGTGGCCTCGGGCGGCAGATCGCCCACCTGATCGCGCGAGAGGTCGGCCATCGTCAGGTCGATGTGGCTGAGGTCGCCGTCCTGGCAGAGCTTGCGGATCAGCGCGTACTGGTGCACGCCTGTTGTGAGCGAGCTGAGGCCCGCGAGCGTGCCGCCGCCCACGCCGCTGCCGATGAGGTGACGGATATCTCCGCCCTTGTTGGCCCAGAGAAACGACGTGCCCGTGCCCATACTGACGACGACCGCGTGCTCCTTGCCCGAGAGGGCGAGGCCGCCCACGCCGACAGAGGGGAATTCTTCGACCTTGATGGTCTTCACGCCGTAGATATCGCCCTCGACATACGAAGAGCCTACGCCCGTGAGCGCGATGTGGCGGATGTCGGAGAGCTGGAGATGATGTGTGGAAAGGAAATTGCCCATCGCGCCGTAGAGCGAGGTGAGCGGATCGTCAGCCTTGACGCGCAGCATGTCGATGACGGAAAGATCGGGGGCAAGACCGACGATCTTCGTGCTCGAACCGCCGATGTCAATGCCTAAAATAACACCCATTGTGATGCTCCGTTTCTTTAGAAAGTCCCTTTATCATAGGGGACGCAATGGATAAAGTCAAGTAAAAAGCGGAAAAAGGGCGGAAAGCCTTGCTTTATTTTGGTATGCAAGATATAATGCACCTATTACAAGGCGCGGCACAGTCCGCGCCGTGACACTATGAGGTGACTATGAAAACCGATCAGAAGCTCAATATGACCATGCTCTGCGACTTCTACGAGTTGACTATGGGCAATGGTTACTTGAAAGCAGGGTTCCAGGATCGCATTACCTATTTCGACGTTTATTTCCGCTCGGTGCCGGACGGAGGCGGGTACGCCATTGCCGCCGGCCTCGACCAGCTGATCGACTATATCGAGGATCTGCACTTCGACCGGCAGGACATCGACTACCTGCGCAGGAGAGGTATCTTCTGCGAGGAATTCCTCGACTATCTTGCAAACTTCCACTTCAGCGGCGATATTTACGCCGTGCCCGAGGGCACGCCCGTCTTCCCGAAAGAGCCGATGGTCGTCGTGCGCGCGCCCGCGATCGAGGCGCAGCTGCTTGAAACGTTCGCGCTTTTGACCGTGAACCATCAGAGCTTGATCGCCACAAAAGCCAACCGCATCGTCCGCGCCGCCAAGGGCCACGCCGTGATGGAGTTCGGTTCCCGCCGCGCGCAGGGCTCCGCCGCCGCCATCGACGGCGCTCGTGCTGCCTATATTGCGGGCTGCTGCGGCACTGCCTGCACCATCTCCGACCAGCTCTACGGCACGCCCGCGCTCGGCACGATGGCCCATGCCTGGGTGCAGATGTTCGACACGGAGTATGACGCATTCGCGACCTACTGCAAATACTATCCGCAGAACGCCGTCCTGCTTGTCGACACCTATAATACCTTAAAGTCCGGCATTCCCAACGCCATCAAAGCGTTCAACGACATCTTGAAGCCGCTTGGCATCAAAAAGTGCGGCATCCGCCTGGACAGCGGCGACATCGCCTATCTTTCCCGCAAGGCGCGCAAGATGCTCGACGAGGCGGGCTGGACGGAATGCACCATCACCGTTTCGAACTCGCTCGACGAGTACCTCATCCAGGATCTCTGGATGCAGGACGCGAAGATCGACGCCTTCGGCGTCGGCGAGCGTCTCATTACCGCCAAGAGCGAGCCGGTCTTCGGTTGCGTCTATAAGCTCGTCGCAGTGGAGGACAAGGACGGCAATATCGTCCCCAAGATCAAGATCAGCGAGAACGTCGGCAAGATCACGACACCGCACTTCAAGAAGCTCTACCGCTTCTATGGCCGCGACACCGGCAAGGCCATCGCCGACTATCTGACGGTCTACGACGAGACCGTGGACGACAGCCGGAATCTCGAGATCTTCGACCCCGACGCCACGTGGAAGCGTAAGGAAGTCTATCACTTCGAAGCGCGCGAGCTGCTCGTGCCCATCTACCAGAAGGGCAAGCTCGTCTACAAGCGTCCCGGCATCGAGGAGATCAAAAAATACTGCACCGAGCAGGTCGATACCCTCTGGGACGAGGTCAAGCGCTTCGATAACCCGCATAACTATTATGTGGACCTCTCGCAGAAGCTCTACGACATCAAGGCCGAGCTTCTGAACGAGAAGAACGAGCGCTACGAGAAGAACTGAGGAAAACAAAAAATCAAAAACAGGGAACAGCCAACAGGAGGGGACTGAGACTGCGATGAAGGGATTCCAGATTCAGCAAAAGGGCGAGCGGCGCATTTCTGCGGCGCTGCGGATCATGCTGGTCGTCGTCCTGCTTGCGGTGCAGATCGGCTTTGTTGTCGCCATCTCCTACTTTATGCAGGAGTATCTGGCGCTGGCCTACGGCGTCGTACAGGTCGGCGCGCTGTTCCTTGCGGTGCATATCTACAATGAACCAGGTGAGCTTTCTTATAAGCTCATCTGGTTCATCCTGCTTTTGCTGGCCCCGCCGGTGGGTATGATTCTCTGGTTCCTCTGGGGCGGCGCGGCGCAGAAGCGCCATCTGCCGCAGAACACCAAGCGCTTTCCTGACGAGCCGGAGAGCGTGCGCATGCGCAGTGAGATCGCCGTCGACAAGCTCACGCGCCAGCTGCCCGCTTGGTCGCGCACGGCAAACTACCTCTGCCGCCGCGACTTCCAGCTCTATCAGAATACCTCTGTCACGTACCTGCCCGAGGGCGCGATTTTGCTGCGTAATCTCATCGACCGCGCAGCCAAGGCTGAGCGCTTCATCTTCCTTGAATACTTCATTCTGGCTGAGGGAAAGCTCTGGGATGAGCTTGAAAAGATCCTCTGCGCCAAGGCGCGCGAGGGGGTTGAGGTCAAGATTATTTTCGACGACTTCGGCAACATCAAGCGCTTTTCCGGCGAGACGATCGACCGTCTGCGCGAGGTGGGCGTCGAGGTATTCATCTTCAACCCCGTGCACGAGTATGTGAACCGCCTGCACTTCAACTACCGCGACCACCGCAAGATCGCCTGCATCGACGGTGACGTCGCCTACACCGGCGGCGTGAACATCGCCGACGAGTACGCCAATCTCATCGAGCGCTTCGGCTACTGGAAGGACAGCGGCGTATGTCTTGAAGGCGAGGGCGCCTGGGGCCTGACGGCAAGCTTTATCCGCATGTGTGTGAACCTCGGCGGCGTGATGCACAACGAGCACGACTATTACCGCCCCCATACGCCGGTCAAAAGCGAGGGCTTCTGCCAGCCGTTTACCGACGGACCGCAGAACAACCCCGACAATCCGGCCGAGGATGTGTTCCTCCAGATGATCTCCGGCGCGCGGCGCTTCCTCTATATCACGACGCCGTACTTCATCCCCGATGAGAGCCTGATGCGTGCATTATGCATCGCGGGCGACGGGGGCGTGGACGTGCGGCTGATGCTGCCGGGCAAGCCTGACCACTGGTACGCCGACTGCGTGGCGGAGTCGTACTTTGGCGAGCTCATCAAACACGGCGTAAAGGTATACCGCTATATCCCTGGCTTTCTGCACGGAAAAAGCATCATGGTCGACCGCGAAGCAGCCTTTGTTGGCTCGGCGAATATGGACTACCGCAGCTTTGAGCTCGACTATGAGTGCGGCGTGATGGTCTACAGCGCGCCGATGATCGAATCGCTGCTCGAGGACATGGATATGATCGTCGACCGCAGCCACCTCGTCACGGCGGAGGAGTGGGCCAAGCGCAGCGTCCTGCGCCGCGTGTTCGAGCCGCTGCTGCGTTTGTTCGCCATCTGGATGTGACGGGAAAGTGGGGAAGAGACAGAAATTTTCCAAATTTTGATTTTTTAGAAAATTTCCTGTTGACAAATGCAAAGTTCCTGCTATAATAACGTATGTTCGCTGAACGACACAGCGCGGCGAACAACGCAAGATAGCGGGATTGTGTAATGGTAGCACAGCGGACTCTGACTCCGTATGTGAGGGTTCGAATCCTTCTCCCGCTGCCACTGAGAAGTCTGAAGCCGTAAGGTTTCAGACTTCTTTTTTTCTGTTTGACCCTTTATCTGACCCTTTAACCGTTTTGCAGCTTCTTCCCACAGATGGCGTGCTGCATATAGGCTTCCATTCGATTTGCACTGTCCTGTTTCAGCACCAGTGAAAAAAGGGCAAGGGAAAAGTTCCTCAACGCTTTTCCCTTGCCCTTTTGCATCTGTCATGGTATACAGCTTAGCAACGGCTATTTGAGTGGCTCATCGCCGCGGTGCAGATCATTCCAATCGCTGACGAATTCGTCGGGGGTCCAGTCGATATCGTCATTTTCGGGATGCGTGATGAGGCCGTCGGCTGCGGCGGCGATGGCGGCGGCTTCGCTGCGGGGAAGGGAAGAGAGATACCTGACGCGGATGTCGCTGACGAAATCCCAGTAGGCGGCGCGGGCAAAGGCATCGATATTCGCGGCTTTGATGCCGAGAAGGCCGACGAGAGGCTCCTGCTCGTGGGCGTCGTACCGGTCCTGAATCGCCTCGAAAATATCGTCCGCGTCGCCGCCGTACTTGGTCAGAAGAGAAATGAGGTTCGTTTCGGGAAAAAGCTCCTGAAAGCGCGCGGAAACGGAAGTGGTAGCCATAATTGTTCTCCTTGCAAGATCATTTTGTTGCCTATAGTGTCACACAACGGGGCGTAAAAGTCAACATGGATGCAATCACTTACTGCGCGAGCTGCGATTCTGGTCATGCGGCGGTTGACAGTGCTGGTCAACTCGTGCTATGATACGAAAACCAACAATCATACTATGTTTGTGGATACAAAAGGCGTAACGCAGACATTTTTCCAACGTCAGGCGAAGGATCGGCGAGAGCCGATAAGAATAGCTTGACGATCAATCTGCTTGAATTTTTCAAAATCGGGGAGAGAGTATGCGCAATCAGTTTTCAAGAACGCAGCTGCTTTTAAAAAGAGGTATTTGCCGCATGCTGCGGCAAATACCTCTTTTTATTATTTTGATTTGAAATTCAACGGAGTGACAGCGTTACGACAGCTCGTCCCCGTCCAGCAGGGCCTCTTTCAGCGTGCGCCAGCCGAGCACCGCGCATTTGACGCGCGCGGGCATATGGGCGATATCACGGAGAGCCGAGGCCTCTTCCAGGCTGTTGATCTCGTCTTCCGACGCCTCGCCCTGGATCATTTTCAGGAAGATCTCGCCCATTTTCAGCGCGTCTTCCTTCTTTTTGCCGACGATCATGCCGAGCATGATGTCCGCCGACGCCTGCGAGACGGCGCAGCCGTCGCCGACGAACGCGCCGTCCGCGATCACATCGCCGTCAAGCTTCAGCTTGAGGAAGATGTCGTCGCCGCAGCTCGGGTTGACGCCCTCGAGCACGATGTCGGCGTCCGGCAGGTCGTGCTTGAACTCCGGATGCAGGTTGTGCTCGGTGAGAATTTCATTGTAAAAGCTTCTATTTTCCATAACCCATTCGCTCCCTTAGCGTGGAAATGCTGTCAAGCAGCCGCTCGACCTCGGATTCCGTGTTATAAAACGCGAGGCTTGCCCGCGCGGTGGACGGGTGCTTCAAATAGGCCAGAAGCGGCTGCGCGCAGTGATGGCCTGCGCGGATGGCGACGCCGTCGCTCGCGAGGATCTCACTGATGTCGTGCGGGTGAACACCGTCCACCGTAAAGGTGATGATGCCGCAATGCTCCTCGGGCTTTTCCGAGCCCAGCACGTGGACGTGCGGCATCTCGCCGATCGCGTCCATCGCGCGGCGTGTCAGCGCGACCTCTTGCTGATGCATCGCTGTAAAGCCGATGCTCTTGACGTAGTCAATGGCCGCATGCAGGCCCACGGCGTCTGCCGCGTTGACCGTGCCGGCCTCGAACTTGTGCGGGAGCTCGGCAAAGACCGCACCATCGCGGGTGACAGATTCAATCATCTCGCCGCCGGTGAGGAACGGCGGCATGGCGTTCAGCAATTCTTCACGTCCGTAGAGAACGCCGATGCCCATGGGGCCGTAGACCTTGTGGCCGGAGAAAGCGAAGAAATCCGCGTCCAATGCTTGCACGTCCACCGGAATGTGCGGCGTGCTCTGCGCGCCGTCGACGACCAGCACCGCGCCGGCGCGGTGCGCCAGCGCCGCGAGCTCGCGGATGGGATTCACGCGGCCTAAGACGTTCGAAACGTGCGTGCAGGCGACGATCTTTGTTTTCGGCGTGATGAGGGCTTCGACCTTATTTAAGTCCAGCGCGCCGTCCATTTCGCATTCCATAAATTTGAGCGACGCGCCGGTCTGGCGGCAAACCATCTGCCAGGGGAGAAGGTTGCTGTGGTGCTCCATGATGGAGACGAGCACCTCGTCCCCGGCCTTCACGTGGGAGAGACCGTAGCTGTAAGCCACTAAATTGATGCTCTCGGTGGTGTTGCGGGTGAAGATGATCTCGCGGCTGCTCTTCGCGTTCAGAAAGGACCGAACGGCCTCGCGCGCGTTTTCGTAAGCCTCCGTCGCGGCGATGCTCAGGGGATAGAGGCCGCGCAAGGGGTTGGCGTTCTTACTTTTATAAAACTCCGTTACGGCGTCCAGCACACACTGCGGGCGCTGCGCCGTCGCGGCGTTGTCCAGATACGCAACATCCTGACTCTTGAGCAGGGGGAAGTCGTCCCGATATGCATGCGCCATCTTACAGCACCTCCTCAAGCTCGGAGAGGATCGCGGCCTGCGCCGCTTCATCCTCGATCGTGCGGGCCAGCCGCTCGATGGCGGCGCGGGCCATGATGTTTTCCGCCTCCGCTGCGGAAATGCCGCGGCTTTCAAAGTAGAACAGCGTGTCCTCGTCCAGCTCGCCGATGGTCGCGCCGTGGTTGCCGACGACGTTTTCCTCGGCGCACAGGATCAGCGGCACCGTCTTGTTGACGACGCCGTCGCCCAGCATCAAAACCGTCTCCTGCTCGCTGCCGACGGAGCCCGCGGAGCCCTTCTTAAAGTCGATGGTCCCGCGGAAGATCTTCTGCGCGTCGTCCTTGAGCGCACCAGCGGCATTGATTTCGCTCGTGGTCTTCTGGCCCCAGTGGTTCACGACAAGGTTCATGTCCACGGTCTGCTGTTTCTGGCCCAGATACCCGATGCCCGCCGTGAAGCCCGCGCCATTGCCGTTCAGCTCGAACTGGCCGTCGCTGTACACGTCGCCGCGGCCCAGCAGGACCTGGATCAGCTCTACCTGACCGTTTTCGGCGCACTCGCCGCTCGTTTCCAGACGGAGCAGCGAGTCCTGCGCCGCATTCTGAATCTGCACGAGCCGCACCTTTGCGTCCTTTTCAACGTGGAGCGCCGTGCGCACGAGCAGGCCCTTTTCCGCTCTCAGCGTTTCAAACACCGTGACGGTCTGGCCCGCGGGCGCGTGGATGTCGACCGTCTTCTCGCCGCGCTCGCCAGAGCCAGTGATCTCAAGCCGCTCGGTCTGACCGGCGGCGGTGATTTTCTCTTCGCCCAAATCGTCGGCCTGCCCCCAGGCGATGGCCGTTTCGTTCACACCCAGCCGGTTCCAGGTGCGGGTCGGGAGCCGGTTGATCAAAATCGTATCGTTCATATCCAAACTCCTTTCAGCCAATGCTGCCCTTCATCTCGAGCCGGATGAGGTTGTTCATTTCCACCGCGTACTCCACCGGCAGCTCCTTGGAGACATTATCGGCAAAGCCGCTGACGATCATCGCGCGCGCGTCTTCCTCGCTCATGCCGCGGCTCATCAGATAGAAGACGGCCTCGTTGCTGATCGCGCCGATCTTGGCCTCATGGCCGACGGCCGCGTCCTTCGTGCGGATGTCCATTGCGGGGATGGTGTCGGAACGGGACTCGGAGTCCAGCATCAGCGACTGGCACGACACGGCGGACTTGGCGCCCTTGACGCCCTTTTTCACGACAACGCTTGAGCGGAATGTACTGATGCCGCCGCTCTTGCTGATCGAGCGCGTGTTCATATAGGAGCTCGTATTTTTGCCCACATGGACGACCTTTGCGCCGGTATCGAGGTTCTGCCCCGCACCGGCGAACGTAACGCCGGTGAACTCCATGCGGGAATTGTCACCCTTTAAGATGCTCATGGGGTACAGGCAGCCAACATGGGAGCCGAAGGAGCCGGAGATCCACTCGATCGTGCCGCCCTCTTCCACCAGCGCACGCTTGGTATTCAGGTTGTACATGTTCTTCGACCAGTTTTCGATCGTCGAGTAGCGGAGTTTGGCCCCCTTCTTGACGTACAGCTCCACGCAGCCAGCGTGGAGGTTTGCCACGTTGTACTTCGGCGCGGAGCAGCCCTCAATGAAGTGCAGGCTCGCGCCCTCGTCCACGATGATGAGCGTGTGCTCAAACTGGCCGGCGCCCTTGGCATTCAGGCGGAAGTAGGACTGCAGGGGAATGGAGAGGTGTACGCCCTTGGGCACGTACACGAACGAGCCGCCGGACCACACCGCGCCGTGGAGCGCCGCGAACTTGTGATCGTGGGGCGTCACGAGCTTCATGAAGTACTTGCGCACCATGTCGGCATATTCGCCCTTTATGGCGCTCTCCATATCGGTGTAAACCACGCCCTCGGCCGCCACGGAATCCTTGACGTTGTGATAGACAAGCTCGGAGTCGTACTGCGCACCCACACCGGCGAGGGATTTTCTCTCCGCCTGCGGGATGCCAAGGCGCTCGAAGGTCTCCTTGATGTCCTCCGGCACGTCCTTCCAGTCGTTGCGCATCTTGGTGTTCGGGCGAACGTAGGTTGCGATATGATCCATATCAAGGCCCTCAATCGACGGGCCCCAGTTGGGGATCTTCATTTCATTGTAGATCTGGAGGGATTCGAGCCGGAACTGCTGCATCCACACGGGATCGTCCTTCTCCGTGGAGAGCTTTTCGACGATCTCCGGCGTCAGGCCGGATTCCATTCGGTACGCGTCGTTTTCCGCGTCCCGAATGTCGTAGACACTGCGGTCCACATCCTCCACGTAGGTTTTTTCTTTCAAATCTGCCATGTCAAGAGCCTCCCGATTCAGTCTTCCTTCAGGCTGCTGAATCCCTTTTCGTTGATCTCATCCACCAGTTCGGCGCCGCCGCTGCGGACGATGACGCCCTCTTCCATCACGTGGGCCGCGTCCACATGGAGCGCTTCCAGAATGCGCGTGGAGTGGGTGATGATGAGAAGCGAGCCGTGCGTCCGCTCGCGGAACAGGCGCACGCCCTCGCTGACGGTGCGGACCGCGTCGACGTCGAGGCCGGAGTCGGTTTCATCGAGAATCGCGAGCTTGGGCTCGAGCATGAGCATCTGCAAAATTTCGGCCTTTTTCTTCTCGCCGCCGGAGAAGCCCACGTTCAGGTCGCGCTCGGCATAGCTCTCGTCCATGTTCAAAAGCGCCATGGTTTCTTTGAGCTTTTTCTTGAAGTCCCACAGGCGCAGGCGGTCGCCGGTCTTCTGCTCGAGCGCGCTGCGGATGAACGCGCTCAGCGTTACGCCGGGGACCTCCAGCGGGTTCTGGAAGGACAGGAAAATGCCCTTTTTCGCGCGCTCGTTGACGGGGAACTCCGTGATGTCCTCGCCGTTAAAAATGATCGAACCGCCGGTTACGCTGTAGGTCGGATTGCCGGTGATGGCATAGCCCAGCGTCGACTTGCCGGTGCCGTTGGGGCCCATCAGCACATGGGTCTCATCCTGTCCCACGGCCAGATCCACACCGTGGAGAATTTCCTTTTCCTCGACCCGCACGTGCAGGTTCTGAATCTCTAAAAGTGCCTTACTCATATTGAACCACCTTATCTTCTTTCCGTGCCGTTCAGGACGGCCGGTGTTTTTTCATTGACTCGCATGAATTGCACCAGCGTATGATTGTCGACATAGCTGTTGATCTGGTCTTCCAGCCCCTGCCAGAAAAGGCGCGCGTCGCAGTCGCAGGAAGCGCCGCAGCCGGAGCCGTCCTCAGACTGGCACGCGATCGGCGACAGATTTCCCTCCACCGCCCGCAGAATTTCACCTACGGGGTAATCCTCGGGGGAGCGGGTCAGGCGGTAGCCGCCCGATTTGCCCACGGCGCTCTCGACCAAGTTCGCACGGCTCAGCGCGGCCATGATGGTCTCCAAGTACTTTTTAGAGAGCTGCTGGCGCTGCGCGACATCGCTCAGGCGGTGCCATTCGCTGCCTCCGTGCTCGGCCATATCCAGCATGACCCGCAAAGCGTAGCGCCCTTTTGTTGAGATCATCATGCGGCATGCCTCCTTGCTCATAATTGCCTACCTTGCAGATAGGAATTTTAACGCTTAATTCCTACTGTGTCAATAGGTGTTTACAAAAAATTTGATTTATGATGATAAAAAGCACTGTGCAGCTGTGACAAATGTCTGCCGCGCAGCGCTTGGACGAGGTCTTCGGCCTGCCGCGCGGCTCGGCCGTGATCGTGCTGAACGATCCCGAGACCAAGGTACCCATTGCCATCATGGACGGCACACTCATCAGTGCGATCCGCACCGGCGCAGTAACGGGCGTTTGCGCCAAGTATATGGCGCCCTCGCGCTCGAAGACCGTCGGCCTTTTCGGCGCGGGCCCGCAGTGCAAGACGCAGCTGATGGCGCTCAAGGCGTCGCTGCCGCAGCTGAAAAAGGCGTATGTCTATGACCTTTCCCGAGAGAGAACGGAAAAATTTGCGGCGGAGATGTCGCAAAAGCTGAACATGGACGTGCAGGCGGCGAGCGACCGCCTCGCCACGATTGAAAGCGGCGACATCCTTGTGACCGCGACGACCGCGACCGAGCCGATCATCCACGGCGCGGAGATCAAAAAGGGCGTTTACGTTGCTCACCTTGGCAACAACGAGGTCGACGAGGAGCTGATCCTGCGCGGACAAGGTCGTCATCGACGATTGGGAGACCGACAAGCACCGCATGGGCGACACGATGGCCTACATGTTCCGCGACGGCAAGATCGACGATTCCGGCATTGACGCGAGCGTCTCCGACCTGGTGGCGGGGCGGAAGTCCGGCCGCGACAACGACGACCAGCTCACCTACACCTGCAACGTCGGCCTCGGCCTTTACGACGTGGCGATCGCCGCGCGCGTCTACCAGTATGCCAAGGAAAACGGCATCGGCCAGAAGCTCAAGCTCTGGGACGAGCCCATCATGGTGTGATCGATCCAAACTTGATAGGTACGACCTCTCTTTACCAACCTTTTGGACAGGTCCGCTTTTTAGCGGGCCTGTCCACATTTTTTCGCGGCAGAGCAGCAGGGGAGATGCACCTGCAAAGGGAATTTTGCCTTTACAGAGGACGATTCCGTGAATATAATGGATGCAGATAAAATTTGGCGGCGCTGCGAAAAAGCGGCGCTGCGGTGAAATCGACAGGAAACGGAGATGTAATTATGCCCTGCACCACTGTACTGGCCGGTAAGCTGGCGACGAATGACCGCTCGACGATGATCGCCCGTACGGACGACGGTCATTTTGATGAGAAAAAGCTGATCGTGGTCGAGCCCGACCAGCAGCCGAAGATTTATAAAAGTGTAGAGTCCCACGTGGAGATCACACTGCCGGAGAACCCCATGCGCTACACGTCCTGCCCGAGCGTGGACCCGAAGCACGGCATTTGGGCCGCGACCGGCATCAACGCCGCGAACGTCGGCATGACGGCGACGGAAACCACGACCTCGAACCCGCGCGTGCTCGCGGCCGACCCGATGGTCGAGCTGCGCGAGGCGAAGGATGGGGAAGAGGAGCGCTGCGGCGGCATCGGCGAGGAGGACATCGTTGTCCTCGTCCTGCCCTACATCCGCTCCGCGCGCGAGGGCGTGCTGCGCCTCGGTGCGCTTCTGGAGCAATACGGCACCTATGAGTCGAACGGCATCGCCTTCAACGACGAAAACGAGGTCTGGTGGCTCGAGACCATCGGCGGGCACCACTGGATCGCGAAGAAAATTCCCGAGGATCGCGTCATCATCAACCCGAACCAGTTCGGTATGGACTCGTTCGACCTTGAGGACGCCTTCGGTGCCCGGGAATCGCATCTCTGCTCGGCAGACCTCAGAGAATTCATCTCGGAAAACCATCTGGATCTGAATCAGGATGGCAAGTTCAACCCGCGGGATATTTTCGGCTCGCACCGCGACATGGACCACATCTACAACACGCCGCGCGCGTGGTTCATGGGCCGCTGCCTTGCACCGCACACCTACCGCTGGGACGGCGAAAACGCGGACTTCACGCCCGAAAGCGATGACATTCCGTGGTCCTACGTTCCCGAGCGCAAGGTTGCCGCGGAGGATATCCAATACCTGCTCTCGTCCCACTATCAGGGTACACCCTACGATCCCTATGCGGGCCATGCGGAAAAAGGCGGCATTTACCGTCCTATCGGCATCAACCGCACGGGCGTGACGACGATCTGTCAAATTAGAAGCGATGTCCCCGATGCCATTAAGGGTATCGAGTGGGTGTGCTTCGGCTCCACGACATTTTCCGCGTGGCTGCCGGTGTACACAAATGTCCCGCAGATGCCGGACTATTTGAGCAATGTGACGCTCGACGCCGAGACCGACAATCTCTACTGGGTCAGCCGCTTTGTCGGCGCGCTGGCCGACAAGTGCTACGGCTCGTGCATCCAGAATGTCTGGGGCTATCAGGACACGGTGAATATCCGCGGCAGACAGATCGTCCTTAAATACGACAGGCTGATGCGCGAGAGCGGCGACTTCACGCTCGCCGCGCAGGCGAACGACGAGCTCTGCGCGATGGCGAAAGAGGAGAGCACGCAGATCCTCAACAAGGTCCTGCGCACTGCCAGTGAACAAATGAAAAACGGCTTCAGCTTTGCTGATACCTGCGTCAACAAGTGAATAAAAAGCGGCTCTCTCCCAAGCGGGAGAGAGCCGCTTTTTTGTTATCCTTTTTCAATTTGACCCAGCAAAAACGAGAAAGGACGACAATCATGGAAGAAAAAAGAATCGTAAAGCCCTGGCAGGCAGGGCTGATGCGTGCTCGTCGGCACGTGGATGGCGAGCGGCACGGTGCCGGTCATGATCTACTACGGCATGAAGGTGCTGACGCCGGGCTTATTCCTGCCAGTCGTCTGCATCCTTTGCACGCTGATGTCCACCATGGCGGGCACGTCGTGGGGCACGCTCGCGACGGTCGGCGTCGCCTGCATGGGCGTTGCACAGGGTCTCGGTGTGCCGCTGCCCGCGGCCGCGGGTGCGGTCTGCACCGGCGCGTTCTTCGGTGACAAGGTCTCGCCGCTGTCTGACTCGCCCGTCATCACCGCCACGGTGTGCGAGGTGCCGCTGATGGACGGCATTCGCCACGCGCTCATTTCCACGGGGCCTGCGTATCTCATTTCGCTCGTTTTCTACTTTGTCTGTCTCTTATACACATCTGACGCTGCCGACGATCGC
>ERZ1027036.812-NODE-812-length-15500-cov-8.451214_pt1 | contig 15500 bp, 18 predicted proteins | sample MGYA00519441_ERZ1027036 | MGnify/ENA primary metagenome ERZ1027036 (study PRJEB26926, sample SAMN06164792) | human gut metagenome | biome: ENVO:00009003; feature: ENVO:2100002; material: ENVO:00002003 | host: Homo sapiens | place: USA | collected 2012 ... | reverse complement strand
GCTGGGCGAAAACTGCAAATACAGCGGCGGAAACAATTACAATCAGGCGGTTTGCGATTTTGCGCGGGGGCATCAGGTGGTTCCGGTCTGCCCGGAGGTTTTGGGCGGCCTGCCCACACCGCGGTGCCCGGCGGAAATCGTGCAGGGCGTTGTCACGAACAAAGAGGGCATCAATGTGGACCGGGAGTTCCGGGCAGGTGCAGAGAAAGCCCTTGCCATTGCAAAAGAAAATGGGGTGGAGCTTGCCATCCTGCAATCCCGCAGCCCCAGCTGCGGCGTGAAGGAAATTTACGATGGAACGTTTTCCGGTACAAAAATCTCCGGACAGGGCGTTTTTGCGAAAATGCTGATGGACGAAGGTGTCCGTGTTCTGGATGCCGGGGAGCTGTCGGAGCAATAATTAGAGGGGAAAGGTATAAAATGATCATTCGAAAAGCAATCCAAAACGATATTGACGCGGTGGAAAAGCTGTATGATGCAATCCACACAGCGGAGGAAAACGGAAAGCAGACCATTGGCTGGATTCGGGACATCTATCCGGTGCGCAAAACAGCGGAAGTGGCCCTTAAGCGGGGCGATTTGTTTGTGCTGGAAGATGCCGGCAAAATCCGCGGAACAGGCATTCTGAACAAGATTCAGGTGAATTCTTATGCGGAGGGTCACTGGGAGCATGAGGTGCCGGATGAGCAGGTCTGCGTGCTGCATACCCTTGTCATTGACCCGGACAGCGCGGGCAAGGGCTACGGCAGAGCGTTTATCGAATATTATGAAACCTATGCGCAGGAAAATGGCTGCACAGAACTGCGCATTGATACGAACGCCCGGAATGCGGTGGCACGTGCCATGTACAAAAAACACGGTTATACGGAAATTGGAATTGTCCCGACGGTGTTCAATGGCATTGAGGGCGTCCAACTGGTGCTTCTGGAAAAATATCTTGGGAAATGAGGATGGAAAGAGTAACGAACCATACCCCCCGCCCGGCGGAAGCTGGCCGAGCACGGCATCTCCTGCGAGGGTAAAACCGCCCGGCAGATGACCCGGAGGGATTACGAAACCTACGATTACCTGATCGCCATGGACCACAACAACCTGCGGAACATGACCCGCTTTGTGGGCAGCGACCCCGACCACAAGGTGTCGCTGCTGATGGACCACACCCGCCGCCCCGGCGATGTGGCTGACCCGTGGTATACCGGGGATTTTGAGGCTACCTGGCAGGATGTGCTGGAAGGCTGCACGGCCTTGTTGGAAGAACTGCGCTGACAGGAGAATTTTATGACAGAGCGTTATTGTGAGGGTGAACGGTTTGCCGACTTGTCGTTCACCGAGGAGACTTTTGAGGACTGCGACTTTACCGATTGCGTATTTGTGGATTGCACCTTTGCCAAGTGCGAGCTGGATCATACCACGCTGAATGAGTGCAAATTCGTGCGGTGTGAGATCACAGGTCTGCGCAGTACCCATTCCTCGGTGCAGTCGCTGGATTTTGAGGACTGCCGCCTGAATGAAATTGAGTGGGCACCGCTGATGTCCAACGGTGCCTTCCCGGACCCTATCCACACGCTGAAAGAGTGCAGTCTGAAATATAACACCTTCACCGAAATGAACTTCAACCGCTTTGATTTTTCAAATGGGAATGAGATCGTCGGTTCCATGTTTGCCAAGTGCGAGATGCAGCTGGCAAATTTCAAGGGTGTAGAACTTCACGAAACGGAGTTCTACCAGTGTGATCTGCGCAAGGCGGATTTCCGGGATGCTACAGGCTATAAGGTGGACATTCTGGGCAGCCGCCTGAAGGATGCAAAGTTTTCCCTGCCGGAAGCGGTGAATCTGTTGGCAGATTTGAAGATCAAGCTGTCGTAAGAAGGAGAAAAAATGCGTCAACTCATCATTGCACGAAAAGATCTGCAGATGTCTCCCGGTAAGCTGGCAGCGCAGTGCTGCCACGCTTCGCTGGCATTCCTCACCGACCCCATCGGCATGGGACAGGGCGTGGAACCCATTGAGAAAGACGGAGAAATTACCGGCTATCGGGCAGAAATCATGTTGGAGAAAGCAACCTATGAAGAATGGTTCGATGGCTCTTTTACCAAAACTATCTGCGGGGCAAAGAACCGCAATCAACTGCTGAAAGCAAAGACCGTTGCCGAGGAATTGGGCCTTGTGGAAAACAAAGACTTCTTCCTTATCCGGGATGCCTGCCACACCGAGCTGGAACCGGAAGAATTTGATGAAAACGGAGAAGGCATGACCCTGACCTGCATCGGTTTCCGCCCGCTGCCGGATGAAATTGCACATCAGATCAGCCATAAATTTCATTTGTATTGATTCCTGATTTACGGAATACGAAAGAAAGTCCCGGCCATTCTCCTGTGATTTGCAGGAAAATGGTCGGGATAGTTTGCTTTTTATTGAAGATTCATCCATGCCGCCAGCGCGTCCGCCGTCGGCCGCTGTTGTTCCTCGGCAGAGATGGTGGGTGTGCCATCGCCCTTCTGCGCACCGTAGCTGCCGAACCCGGCATGACAGCCGCCGTGGTTTCCACCTTGCCGCCCGGATAGAAGATCAGCCCGGCGGTGGGAGATTCCGGTGCAAAGACCCAGTTGCCGTTCTGTTCGGTGACGCTCACGAAGCGGTCCGACACCAGTGCATCCTCGGCGGCAGGGTCGGCGCGGTAGTAGTCGCTGACGTAAATGCCGAATGCAATGCAGACGGCCAGCAAAATGGCCAGCAGCCAGAGAAAAACTCTGCGGGGAAACGATTTTTTCTTCTGGTTCTTCATAGAACTCCTTTATTTTATAAGCATTTTCCACAGTCACTGCAGCCGTTGCAGATCAACTTGCTGCCGCAGGTCTCGCAGTTTGCGCGGAAATGCGGCACATATAAATCCTCTTGCGGGATGGGGCAACCCCAGTCGTCCACGAGGTCAAAACGGATGGGACTTCCCTGAAAGTTCATACCGGATTTATAAGCCATCCGGCTTTGCAGCTGCTTGCTGGGCAGGTGGTAGCGTTTACCGTCTTTGATGAACACAGTGCCAGTCTCGATAAAGCAGAATGTTACGTTGGCATCCACGCATTCCTGCCGGAGAGACTTGACCCAATCGAAATTGCAGGGGCGGGCACCATCGTAGTTTTCACCGCCGCAGATGACTTGTTCGATCTGCCCGGCGGAAAAGTACTGCCGGATGCTTACCGGTCCGATGAAGGGCGCGCACATAATGCCCTTGTGCTTGAAGGGCAGGTCAAACAGGATGGGGATGCGCTCATCGGCGCGGCGCTGGTTTTCGCAGGTGACGTTGAAAAAGATGTTGTCCCATCCGCTGCCCCAGTCCGGCGGCAGACACTCCCGTACCCGCTGCGGCCGCTTTGTGAGCAGGAAAAACACCACATCGCTGCGTTGGCGCATGATGTCCCACGCCTCAACCCGCCACGGGTCGGCTTCTTCCAAGAAGAAATCCGAGGTCATGCAGACCCGGATCTGCTCACCACTCTGGATTTTGTAGTGTCCGGCGCGGTCTTTCTGGAGCGGGTATGAAAAGCCGCTTTTCGTTTTGTAGATCTTGGCTCCGTTCTGGTCCCGCATCCGGTCGAGAAAATACATGTAGCAGTTCTGGCAGCCCTCGCTGCACTTGACGCAGCCGTGCCATGGATTCCAGATGTCGTGCAGGAAGCTCACCCTCTTTCGGTACCTATTATAATGGTTGGACAGGTTGGAAACAAGAGTATCCCTTGCACCGCCCCGCCGGATGTGATAGGATGAAGAAAACCATGCGAGGGAGGAACCACCATGCCTTTTTTGATGATAAACAGTAAACGAGATGGTTCTTTTTCACCAATGATTGTCAGTGAAAAATGGTAAATGATACTTTGTTCTTTGCGGTCGGCTTCAGTCTGATGATGGTACTGGATGTAGCACTGGATTGAAAAACGCATTCCTCCGGAAGGTTTTGATATAATAAAATCTTCTGGGGGATCTTTTCGTTTGGAAAATTACTCTTGACAGAAAGGTTAGTATAAACTAATATTGAGGCGTGAGAAACACTCCGAACAGAAAGGAGGGCGCAGTGAATCAGAAAATCTGGAGCTTCTATGCACCCATCTATGAGAAGGCAATGCGGGCTGACCGGAAGCTCTATGAATTCATGTACGGCCGCATCCCGCAGGTGATCGAAGGAAAAGAAGTGTTGGAAATCGCCACCGGGCCGGGGCTGCTGGCAAAGCATGTGGCCTATGCGGCAAAGCGCATGGTGGCGACCGACTATGCGGAAGGCATGATCCGGGAAGCGAAAAAAGGAACCTGCCCGGAAAACCTGACCTTTGAAGTGGCGGATGCCACGGCACTGCCGTACCCGGATACTTCCTTTGATGTCGTGCTCATTGCCAATGCGCTGCATGTGATGCCGGACCCGGAAGCAGCCTTGCGGGAGATTCGGAGGGTGCTGCGGCCGGGCGGAATCCTGATAGCACCGAACTTTGTGGAGCATAAAAAGGGTATCATCAGTCGGGTGTGGTCGGGTATTTTGCAGCTGGCGGGCATCTCCTTCGCTCATCAATGGTCGGAAGAAGAGTATCTCGACTTTCTGCGGCGCAACAGCTGGCAGGTGAATTATCATAAGTTACTGCCGGCAAGAATTACTCTTGCCTATGTGGAGTGCACGTAAAAGAGGAGAAGTGCGATGAAACTATACGAACGGAACCCGGAACAACACAAAACGGCCGTGCTGATCCACCCGATGCTGTCCTCGGCAGAAGGAATCAACCTGTGCGTGACAAATTTCTGGGGAGAAGATGTCCATTGTTTCGTCCCGGACTTGTCGGCACACGGAGAAGATGCGGCGGCGACTTACCACAGTGCCGCCGAAGAAGCAAAAGCAATCCATGATGTGCTGGTGGAAAAAGGCTGTACCCATCTGAATCTGGGCTTTGGAGCTTCCTTGGGCGGAGTGGTGCTGTTTGAACTGCTGAAGTTCCAAGACCTGACCTTTGACCACATCTTTTTTGAGGGCGTCAGCTTTTATGAGAAAGCACCGCTGCTCAATTTCGTGCTGACACAGGTGTTCCTCTCCAAGCACCGAAAGGCCGTGAAGGATCCGGAACTTTCCCGGCGGAAAATGAGCGCAATCTACGGCGAGACTGCAGGCCCGGCTATGTTGAAGCAGATTCTGGAAGAATAAGACAGCAGCAAGAAGCAGATCCAACACACGCTTGTGTGAAGGATCTGCTTCTTGCTTTTTAACAGGCCCAGGATGAGAGCGTCTTGCATCGGTCTGCAAGATACGCTATACTATCCCTGAGAGTAAGTTGACCTGTTTTCAGGTAGAACGGGCCTTCCGGCAAAGTGCTGTGCGGTCGATAAAACTCCCTGCTCTTGTATTCCAGCAGAAAGGAGGTTTGCCGCATGAAATCAGCACTGGGTAAGAACATGGACCGCTATTAGTACCACATGATTTTGTTGGAAAACACAAAACAAAATGATGGAGGTACAACCATGAACATTGAAAAAAGCAGCGCACTGTTGGTCATTGACATCCAGCAGGAAGATTTTACCGAGATGAATGATAGCAATGCGTCCAGCCCCCGCTGGGACTGCATCCGCAATGCCCGCCGCGTGCTGGACGTGTTCCGCAAGAAGGGCTTGCCCGTCATTCAAGTCAAAGAATGCCACCGCCCGGACATGGTGGACTTTGGCCGGGAACTGGACGGCTCCGAGGGCATTCACTGCATCGAGAGCCTGCCGGAGAACGACTACGCCAAGCTCACCTATCCCATTGAGGGCGAATACCTCATTTCCAAGCGGCGATACAGTGCTTTCTTTGGCACAGACCTTGAGATTCTGCTCAAAGGTCTGCACGTGGATACCCTATATATGATCGGCGGTCTGACGGATGTGTGTATCCATTACACCGCTGTGGACGCCCACCAGAACGATTATCATATCCGTGTTGTTGCCGATGCAGTGGCTGGTTCCAGCAAGGAAGCCGGTGACGCTTCGCTGCGGGCCATCCACTATTTGCAGCGGGACGCCCTTGTGACCACGGCAGATATTGAATCCGCTCTGGATGAAACTGCCACGGCACAAGACGAAGCCTTTATGCGGGTAGCTGTCCGTCTTTCACAATTGGCTGTGGAGCACGGCAATGAGCCTTTTGGTGCCGTGCTGGTGAAGGATGGAAAAATCGCATTCACCAATGAGAATCAGATTAACACCCGCCATGACCCGACCTTCCATGGGGAAGCCGGGCTGCTGCGTGAGTTTTGTGCCCAGACCGGCATCACCGACCTGCACGAGTATACCCTGTATTCCAGCTGTGAACCCTGCTTCATGTGCAGCGGTGCCATGGTCTGGACGAAGCTGGGACGGCTGGTCTACGGTGCAAGCAACATTGAACTGGAGCGCATCCTTGGCAATGCAGGTAGCAACTGCTCCAAGATCGTATTTGACCACTCCTGCTGGAAGCCAGATGTCACATCCGGCGTTCTGCGGAAAGAGTGTCTTGCGGTTTTGAAAGACTATTTTGGCAGAAAAGCAGAATGAAAGGGGAATGCAGCATGGAACATCTTTATGAAAAGGCACTGGAAAGTGCGGAATATATCAAGACGCACACGAAAAAGCGCCCGAAAATCGCGGTGGTGCTGGGCTCCGGCCTCGGCAATCTGACGGCAGATTTTACCGATACGGAAGAACTGTCCTATCAGGATATCCCCAACTTCCCGGTATCCACGGTGGCAGGACACAAAGGTGCATTGTTGGCTGGCAAGCTGGGGAAAACGGAAGTCTACGCCATGGAAGGCCGCTTCCATTTCTATGAGGGCTACTCCATGAAGGAAGTCTGCTACCCGTTCTATGTGTTCAAGCTGTTGGGCGTGGAAAAGGTGGTGTTGACCAACGCCTGCGGCGGCATCAACCGGGAGTTTGCGCCGGGCACCCTGATGCTCATTACCGACTTCATCAACATGATGGGCACGAACCCCCTTATTGGCCCCAACGATGAGCGCTTCGGCCCCCGCTTCCCGGACATGACCGAACCTTACAGTCTGGAACTGCGGAACCTTGCCAAGCAGACCGCCGATGAACTGGGCATTGCCTACAAGGAGGGCGTTTACATGGGCTTTATGGGCCCTTGCTATGAAACGGCGGCTGAAATTCGCGCCTTTGCGGGGATGGGAGCCGATGCCGTGGGCATGAGCACCGTGCCGGAAACCATGGTCTGCAACTACATGGGCATGAAGGTGCTGGCCGTCAGCTGCATCACCAACATGGCCACCGGCATCCAGACGGTCAAGCATAGCCACGCCCGCGTGCTGGAGATCGCAAATCAGGCAGGCGACACCCTGTGCCGATGGCTGGGTGCGGTGATTCAGAGAATGGAGTAAAAAAGATCGATCAAAATTTCCGGGCATCGCTACGGACGGCAGGGGAACGCCCCGTAGCTGGTACAGGCAGTCAAGAAAAAACGCGGTGCGACCATCTGCAAAGACCTGAAGGGCATCAAGGCCGATACGGTGCTGTGCCCCTGTCTGGAGTGCGTCCGCAATGCAGTGCTGGCCTTGGGTGCTGGATGAGCAGTCGAAAATATAAAACAGGCGTGCAGAAAACAACCCTTCTGATCACTTTTTGCTGAAAAATTGCTGCGAAAAGTAATATACCTATTGACATGGTATGTAAATGGGTATATGATACAGGCAATTCGTCGAACAAAAAAGTGAAAGGAAGGGTTTTGTTATGCCCAGAATCAGCGAAATCAACCCGGAAACTGCACCGGAAGCGATCCAGAAAATTATTGCAGACCATCTGGCGGACGGCCACGCTCTGACCGCAGAAAAGCGCACGCTGCTTCACAATGTGGCGGCATTCAATGCGGTGGAGGCTGGCTCGTATGCATTGGACGATGAACTGCAGAGGCTCATCGGTAAGCGAGCGGCCGATTTTTACGAATATGCGATTTCCCAGAAAAACGGCTGCCTTGTGTGCAGCATTTACTTCCAGAATCTGCTCAAGAAAAACGGCATCGACTTTGAGAATTTTGCATTCACTCCCAAAGAGGAGATCCTGATCGAATACGGTCAGGCCATTGCAGAGGACCCCAAGCATGTGCCGGAAGAGCTGTTTGCAAAGCTGAAGGCAAACTTTACGGAGGAAGAGATCGTGGTCATCACAGCCATGGGTGTGATGATGATCGCCAACAACTATTTCAACGATATTCTGGACGTAACACCAGACAAGCTGGTTTGAGCAGAAAGGTTGGGAGAAAAGGCAATGGCAGGACTGGTGCATTCCATTGAGGAACTGGTGGGACACACACCGCTGATGGAGTTGGACCGCTTTGAGCGGCAGCAACGGTGCAAGGCACATCTGCTGGCAAAGCTTGAGTACTTCAACCCCACTGGAAGCGTAAAAGATCGTGCCGCACTTTCCATGCTCAATGCCGCAGAAGAAGCCGGATGGCTGCAGCCCGGCGGAACCATCGTGGAACAGACCAGCGGTAATACGGGCATTGGTCTGGCCGCGTTTGCGGCAGAGCGTGGTTACAGGCTGGAGGTTTTTCTTGAGCGTGGTGCTTCGCTGGAGCGGCGGCTGCTGTTGCAGGCTTATGGGGTGCGTCTTCTGGATTACAAAGACGCAACAGGGGAGCGCCCGGAAACAGAGCGTACTCACCCTTGGCAGGAGCCGGAACGGGAAGCGACGCTGGAGGAAATTGCAGCATACTGCCGCCGTACCGGAGCCTACTTCAACAATCAGGCGGCGAATCCGGCCAACCCTGAAGCACATTACCGCACCACCGGGCCGGAGATCTGGCAGGACACGGAAGAAAATGTGGATGTTCTGGTCTGCATGGCAGGCACCGGCGGCACCGGCTTTGGCACGGCTCGCTATCTGCGAGAGCAGAATCCGGCACTTAAAGTCGTGCTGGTACAGCCCCATCCGGATTCCCGTCTTACGGCGGAGCATCCGGACGTTCCGATCATCGACGGGGTTCTGCCCGTGTATGGTGTGCCTGAAAACGAACTGTCTGACTATCTGCGGCCGGAATGGAGCGATGAATGTATCAATGTCCGCACCGGGGAGGCCTACGAGACGGCCTATGCCGTTTTGCACGCAGAAGGGCTTTTTCTGGGCACTTCGGCAGCAGCGGCTCTGTATGCGGCAGTACAGGTGAGCCGCCGTCCGGAGAATCAGGGAAAGAATGTCGTGGTCATCCTCCCGGACAACGGCATGAAATATCTCTCTACGCCGATGTACCGGCGGAGATAGAGAAAAATATTGGACATGACAGCCGGGAGGTTTATTTTTGTTTATCCATCATAATATTCGCTAAAGGGAAAGGGAGTTCTGCCCGGACATTTGTCCGCGGCAGAACTCCCTTTTTGATTCGCAGCGTAAACCACAAGCGATGCTTGTGCATTAAAGGCACTTGGAAAATGTGTAAAAAGTGTTCTGCATATAGCAGCAATATGAAAGCAGTATTTCACAGCGGGGCATTATGAACCTATAATAGTAGTTGGAAATAAACAGAAAGAGGGTCTTTTTGATGGCAACGATATTTCCAAGAGAAGAAAAGGCAGAGGCACTGTTCGGGGAGATTCTGAAAAATCCAGAAGCCTGCCGCCGCCTGATGGATACCTTCAACGACTCGCTGGACATGGCAGACGTACTGGATGCGCCGACCGTGAGTGCAAAGCAGTTTGCCGCAGCGCTGTTCAATGCCTACGAGAACAAGGATTTGTCTGCCTTTCTGATGGCGATCTGCCAGCACAGTATGTTTGACCTGCTACGGAATGCTGCCCTGATCCCGTTCAAATTCAACGCCGATGGTCAGCTGAACCCGGTGATCCTGACGGATGATGCCGGCGTTCTTTTGCCGAACAACAAATTTGCCGTGAGCAGCAAGGTATACGACCGGTTCATCCGGGTGTTCCAGAAGCAGGAAAAGGTAAAAATGTATCTTGCCAGCGGCTACTGCAAGTATCACGGCTACGACGAAGGCTCTATGGATGTGGTGGAGTACCACTACAACCAGCATCTGGGGCTGCTGCTGATCTACGAACTGCCGGACACTGTGAAGCAGAAGGTAACGGAAGCGGAGGCCTACTCCACCGTCTGGGATATCCAGATGAAGCTGCAGCACGCACTGCCCCGTTCCGTGGTCTACTATGGACAGGATACGCTCAAGGACGGTGGAACCCGCTACGATGAACTTGGCGTTTTTCTGCCGCTGGAACACTTTGCCGACCGGCTGGAACGCCATGTGGAAACTGCTACCAAGATCGTTTACGGCGAGTAAACGCCCTGTAAACGAACTCCCTTTATAAGTGCATCACAGCAAAACAAAACGCAGCGAACCGTTAAAAGATTCGCTGCGTTTTGCCTTATATGGGAGAATGGAAATGCTGCACATCAGGTGCAATAACGGAAAGTCTTGTCAGTGACAATACGGGCGAAGATCAGCCCTAACGGCAGTGCCACGATGATGAGAATGGCATCTGCAAACCATGTGGCGGAGTCCATCAAAGACAGGATGCCCAGATTATAGATGGCACGGTAGAAATACAATCCCGGTACCATGATAACGATGGACGGCACGGTGACGGAGATGCGGGGATAACCGGCGGCGCTCTTCAGGCAGGAGGCCAGCAGTCCGGACAGCAGTGCGCCCAGAAACGCTGCAACAGCGGGCGGAAAGCCCGCAAGGCTCACCAGCTCCAGTCGGAACGTGTTCGTTACCGCACCGATAAGGGCGGCGCAGACTGCCAGGTTCCGGGGACTGTTGAACATGAGCGAAAAGCCGAACACACCGCCAAAACTTGCCAGCAGCCGGAACACGATCTCTTCCGGGAGTGTCAGGCTCAGGGCAGGGAACTGCACCGGCTGCAAATGCAGCAGCAGTGCCATGATCCAAGCCGTCATGGTTGCCACCAGAATGATGAGGACGGCGTAGGCCAGACGTTCCAGCCCGGAGCGCATATCCAGCTTGGCAAGGTCGATGCCGCTGGTAATGAACGGAAAGCCCGGAATGATGAAGAGCATGGAGCAGATATACCCCGCCTCGTGCTGCGCCGATACGGCAAACAGCACCTCGGCCAGCTTCAGCAGGACGGCATACACGAGGCTTGCTGAACAGACCGACGCCGTAATGCCCAGAAACAGGGTGAAATGGTGTTTTGTCAGCTTGCACCGTACAAAGTTGCCGATGCCTGCACCGCAGAAGGCGCACAGCATTTCCACAATGCCGCCGCCCAGCAGAAAGGTGAAGCAGCCGCAGGCCAGTGCAGCTGCAAAGCCCAGCGCGATGGGTGAATACAAGCCGTGGATGCGCTCGATCTCATCGAGGTGGCTGTGCAGTTCTTCACCGGTCATAAATTTTCCTTCCCGGTCGAAGTCGTTGACGAAGTGCTCCAGCCGGTTCAGCCGGGAGGTATTCACGCCCGTATTTGTCAGACAGAGTGACTGGGTATAACACTGGTCACCGTCAAAGCAGGTGAACTCAATGGACAACAGGCCGATGTCCGCTGTTGTTGTAACTCCCAGCTCCCGCGAAAGGGTGTTCATGGAGCTTCGGACACGCCATGCGCCGGTGCCGCATTCCAGCAGCATCAGCCCGGTGCGTCCAATGACGGAGGCTTTTTCCACAAGCCCCGCCTCGGTAATGGGGACGCCCTTGCTGGCCGACGCATAGTCGTGCCAGTAGACTTCCATGTGATTTTTGATGATCTCACTTTGCCGCTGTCCCATACCGGAAAGCCTCCTTTGTGATATGGGAATACCGCAGTCCATCAAGACTGCGATGCCATTATAAAAGAATTTGCAGGGTAGGTAAAACGTATCTTGGATATGCCGGCAATGTTCGTTTGGTATTTCAAAAAAGAAAATACGCTGCGTCTTTGGCGGCTCTGCGGTAGGATAGAAAAAACACGCCGAAAAGAAACTGCCGTGACCCTTCAACAACTCCGCTAAGTCACGGCTGTTGCCGACACCGGCACCATCAGCCATGCAATGCAGCAGTTCTATATTTCTCAGCCCAGCCTGACCAATGCTATCCGGGAGCTGGAACAGGAAGTGGGGCTGGCTATTTGACACGCTGGACAAAACGCTGGAAATGGCAAAGGCGACCGCCGAGGTCACCCACAACCACCCGGAGGGTATCAAGGGCGTACAGGCCACGGCGGCAGCCATTTTTCTGGCACGCACCGGCCACAGCAAGCCGGAAATCAAACAATATGTGGAGCAGACATTTGGCTACGATTTGAGCCGCACCTGCGATGAAATTCGCCCGGGCTATCGCCATGTGGAGACCAGTCAGCAGACTGTGCCGGAGGCCATTATCGCCTTTTTGGAAAGCAATAGCTTTGAAGATGCACTCCGCAATGCGGTCTCCCTCGGCGGCGACAGCGACACCCTTGCCTGCATCACCGGCGGCATTGCCGAAGCCTTTTACGGGATGCCGCCTGAGTTGCAGCAGGAAACCTTGAAGCGTCTGCCGGAGGAGATGCAGGAGACGTATGAGTTGTTCTGGCAGAACCTTGAGCGAAGAATGTGACACCATCGGTGCTGAGAGCTGCCGCACAGTGATTTGTGCGGCGGCTCTTTTTCGTGCAGGTGCTTTTCTGCAAGGGGAAAGCGTGGTATACTGAGGGCGGAAAATCGGGATTTAAGGAGGAGAGGCTTCTTTGAAAGTTGTCATTTGCGGGGAGTTCCCGGAAAAAGCAGAAGAGAATATTTTCCATTCCTTCCCACTATCATGGGAAGTCCATATTGTTCCACCCTCTGGTCTTGCCAGTGAACTGTCTAACGCAGACATTCTGATTCCAGAACATGTTGAGATCAACGCTGATCTTCTCAGTAAGGCTCCGAAATTAAAGCTGGTGCAGACCGGAGCAGGCTATGATAACGTGGACTTGAAAGCATGTACAGAATTTGGCGTTCAGGCCTGTAATGCGGCGGGGGTGAACGCGTATGCTGTTGCTGAGCATGTGATGGCTCTTATCCTTTCCTGGTATAAGAACATTCCTTATCTGGACCACTTCTTAAAAGATCGTGGGGAAGCAGATCAACTGGATTACACAGGTGCAGAGCTGTATGGGAAAACAATCGGAATCATCGGTCTTGGACATGTCGGAAGAATCGTCGCGGAGTATTGTAACGCGTTCCATATGACGGTACTGGGATACAGTCACAAGTTAATTGAGATGTGTAGTGTTGAACAGGTGGATCTGGACACTCTTTTCAGAGACAGTGACATCATCAGTCTGCATGTCCCACTTACGGACAGCACGCGCCACCTGATTAATGCCGAGACTTTTTCGAAAATGAAACCGGACGCCCTCCTCATCAACACATCACGCGGTGGAACCGTTGATGAAGCTGCGCTGATCACAGCACTTGAAAATAAAGATATCAGTGGTGCATGTTTGGACGTCTTTGAAACAGAGCCGTTAAAGCCGGACAGTCCCCTTCGTGACTTGAAGAATGTGCTCCTCACACCGCATACTGCCGGGTTTCCTGACGGGATAAAATACCACAAGAAGCGCTACGCATTTTTTGTAAGGAATATAGAAAAAGTCATGCGTCATGAGACGCCGGAGTGCTGCCTCAATACTGTTTGATAAATTCCCATTTACCATCCAAGAACATCCATAAGAGAGGAGTGACCGTTATGAAGGAAAACAGAAAACTGTTAAAAGAGGTGCTCAAGGACATCCGGCACGACATGACCGATGAAGAAGTGCTGAATCTGCTGGCAGACAGTAAGATTTCCGTCAGTCCTGAAAGCGAAAAAGAAAAGTATACGCTGGGGCAGCGTGCAGCGGATTCCATTGCAAAATTTGCCGGCAGCTGGGCGTTTATCTTTTCCTTTACCGGTGTTCTGATCCTTTGGATGGTGGTCAACACGGTGCTGGCTGCCAAAGCGTTTGACCCGTATCCGTTTATTCTGCTGAATCTGGTACTGTCCTGTGTGGCGGCAATTCAGGCACCGCTGATCATGATGAGCCAGAACCGTCAGGAGGAAAAAGACCGCCGCAGAGCGGAAAATGACTATAAAGTCAACCTGAAGACTGAGATCATGATCGAGGACCTGTACGATAAGGTGAATGCCATTCTTGCCAAGCAGTCCGCACTGGAAAAGCGGCTGCAAAACGATGGCAAAAATCATACAAAGCAGCAGGAAAACAACTGAATCGTAGCATTTTGGCGCCAAAATGGGATAAGCCGGAAAGCAAACGGTGTGCGATTCCATCTCCCGGTGTTGATTTTTGTCTCATTGTGGTAATGGGGAAAGACAGATACAAGATATTGTTGCAAAAGTATTATTTTTTCGTGAATATTAGCACTCTCCTATTGACAGTGCTAAAAGACAGTGCTATAACAGGGGCGTGCTCAGGAGGAAGGGCAAAAGGAGAGCCGCAAGGCTCCCCGGAAAGCCTTTCCGAGTGGACGCTTCAGATTTTTTGCCCCGACCCGAACGCCGGGATTGGAGGAATGATTTATGCTTATGCCGACTGTTTTCCATGAAAACCTGTTCGATGATTTCTTCGATCCGTTCTGGAATGACGCTGCACTGGAACGTGCTATGAACCGTGAGGCTCGTGGTGCCTTTGGTAAGCGTGGTGCAAACATGATGAAGACCGATGTCAAACAGACGGACAACGGCTACGAAGTAGCTGTTGACCTGCCGGGCTGCAAGAAGGAAGACGTTCAGATGGATCTGAACGACGGCTACCTGACCATTCAGGCAGTGCGCAGCCACAGCAATGACGAAAAGGATAAGAAGGGCCGCTATCTGCGGCACGAATCCTTCTCTGGCACCTGCGCACGCAGTTTCTACGTGGGCGATGTGAAGAAGGAAGACATCCACGCAAAGTTCGAGGATGGCGTCCTGCACGTTGAGCTGCCTGCTCCTCAGCAGACGAAGGCTTTGCCTGAGAACCCGAATCTGATTGAGATCGAGTAAATGCCGACCGTGTGCGCCAAGGCATAACGTATATAGGATGCCCCCGGAGAGCTGCAATAAGCCCTCCGGGGGCATTTTTTGTGTTCAGGCTTTCGACGACGGAGAGGGGAGAAAGTACCTGTTTTTGCCAGAAAACTTTATTTTTCCACCGTTTCGTGGTATCCTTATAAGGCGCACGCAATACAGGCCTGCGGCTGCACTGGCAGCGGCTGCGGACTGCGTGCGGCAAAAAAAGAACGTATAGAAGAGAAAAGGGGGATAAAAGTCATGGGCGAATTTGCCTTTCAGACTTTACGGGAAAGTATCACCTCTGCCATCAGGAGCAAGATCCTTACCGGGGAATTACAGCCGGGCGTAAAGCTGGCCGAGCAGAAACTGGCCGAGGAGTTTGGCTCCAGCCGGGCACCCATCCGGGAGGCGCTGCGGCAGCTGGAACAGGAGGGCATGGTTGAATATTCGCGCAATGTGGGCTGCTCGGTGCGCCGGGTAAAGCCGGAGGACGCCTACGAGATCTATCTGCTGCTGTCTCTTATACACATCTGACGCT
>ERZ1027036.801-NODE-801-length-15747-cov-9.268672_pt1 | contig 15747 bp, 3 predicted proteins | sample MGYA00519441_ERZ1027036 | MGnify/ENA primary metagenome ERZ1027036 (study PRJEB26926, sample SAMN06164792) | human gut metagenome | biome: ENVO:00009003; feature: ENVO:2100002; material: ENVO:00002003 | host: Homo sapiens | place: USA | collected 2012 ... | reverse complement strand
GAGATTTCTGCCTGTCTCGTGGGCTCGGAGATGTGTATAAGAGACAGGTACATACTACCCGCCTTATTTATACTTTAGCTAAAATTATTTTACAAAGAAACTTGCATTTACATTAGCATTAATTTTTACAACGCCGCCTGTAATAGTTGTAGAAGTAGCTCCGGATGCAGCTTCATCTGCCACAGAAGCAAGCATATTCTTAGCCATATACATTCTTGGGCTGTTATAATTATTGGCATTGCAGCTTACATCAAAAGTTCTTACACCATCTAATGTCGTTCCAAGATTTTTAGCCAGAAGCCCTGCTCTTGACTGGGCTTTTTTGGTTGCTATACCTAGAAGGTCATTACACTGAGCATCATATGTTGATACGGAAAAGTTAAGGTTGTCTACATTTGTTGCTCCAGCCTCTATTGCCTTATCAATCATTGAACCAACTTTATCAAGAGATTTTGTATGTACAATTACTCTGTTGGAAACTTCATATTTATCAAGATTTCTCTTACTTCCAGAGTATGAGTAGATTGGAGATGCGCTAAAATCAGATGTTTTAATATAGTCCCCATTTGAAGAATTAAGCATTGAGCTCAAAACTGAAAGAACTCTGTCTGAAGCTTCTTTATTTAATTGTGTAGCTTTTTGCATTGATTTGCTGTCAGAAGTCTGCACGGCAAAAGAGATTTCTGCCACATCCGGTGCAACTTCGGTATTTGCAGATGTGCTTACAGAGATATATCCTCTATCGTGAGAAACCTGCGTTACTGCCTGAGTTGATAATGGTGCACTTACTGCTATCAAACCCAATACAGCAGCTGTTAATAATGTTTTTTTCATAATTCCCTCCTAACTAATCTATTATATCATATAAACGATTTCTTTTAAGAATTGTTCATTTATAATAAAAATATGAAAGCATTAGTTTATCAAAATCAGACGATAAGCCTTACTGAGCGTAAGAAGCCGGAAATAATATCTCCGCGGGATGCTATAGTTAAAGTTGCCTTATCATCAATCTGCACAAGCGATTTGCATATTATAAGAGGTTTCGTACCGCAGGCTAAAGATGGTATTATACTCGGGCATGAGTTTGTAGGGGAGGTTGTAGAAACCGGAAGTGAAATTACAAACTTGAAAGTTGGAGATAGAGTCTGCGCGAACTGTGAAACTTTTTGCGGTGAATGCTATTTTTGCAAAAAAGGGTTTATAAATAACTGCGTCAACGGAGGCTGGGAGCTGGGGTGCAAAATAGATGGATGTCAGGCAGAATATGTCAGGGTTCCGTTTGCTGACACAGGACTTACAAAACTGCCTGATAACGTAACTTATGAAAACGCTCTTTTTGTTGGAGATATTCTTTCAAGCGGATACTTCGGAGCTGAGATGTGTGAAATTCAACGGGGAGATTACATTGCTGTTATAGGCGCAGGCCCTGTAGGACTCTGCTCTATGGCATGCGCCAGAACTTTTAACCCAGGTAAAATAATTGCTATAGATATTGATGAATTTCGTCTTAATCTTGCTCTAAAATTAGGACTTGCTGATTTTGTATTCAATCCACAACAGTGTGATATAGAGAAAGAAATTAAAAAGCTTACTGAAAACAGAGGCGCAGATTCTGTTATAGAGGCTGCCGGAGGAAAAAACACTTTTGAAACTGCCTGGAAAATTGCACGCCCTAATGCGATTGTCGGAGTAGTTGCAATGTATGAGGAAAACCAGATTTTACCTTTGCCTGAAATGTACGGCAAAAATTTGACTTTCAAAACAGGTGGAGTTGATGCTGTTCATTGTAAAAAACTACTTGAGATGATTTCTAAAGGTATTATCAATACTGATTTTCTTATAACACATACATTTCAGCTGGATGAGATTGAAAAAGCATACAAATTCTTTGAGGCCAAGTCTGATAACTGCCTAAAAACTGCTATCAATTACTAAAGTTTCATTGTTTTTAAGATTAAAGGGCCTTTATCAAGCGGCTCTGTTACTTCGAGCTTTACGACATCAGCTTTTTCACCGGATTTTTCTTTAATTACATGTTGAACATTCGCAGAAGCTTCATTTACTGTATCTAATTCAATAACATTTTGAACGACATCATAAGTTTTTTCTGTAGCAGATACCGGTTTATCTTCTATATCAGGAAGAAGTTCAAATTTTTTGACCGCAGGTTCTGCCTGCACCATATCTATGTGGTGTCCAAATTCAAGAGCCCATCTTAACCCGAGATTTAAAGTTATACCGTTTCTGCCGCCGCTCTGAAGCATTGCAGAACCAAATGCCATAAAGTTATCCTTAAATACTTTTTGAATACCTACACCATATTGAACAAATGGTTTAATACTCATTTCCGGAAGTCTGACATTGTCTGCCATTACTCTTGATTTATCCATAAAGTTCATCACCGCATTAGCAGCTATGTATGGCTGCCAGCCGTTTTTAGTATTTGCAATAAATTTTACACCTGGCGCAACCTGAATTGCGTGCAGAGGATCAGAGTCGATTTTTGCACCGGCTGAATTTTTGTAATCAAAGGTATTTATAAATGTGTATGCCAGCATTAAGTTCGGTTGAATTATAAATTTTCCATCTTTAAATTCCAGATTATATCCGGTCTTATTGCCAACTCCTGCCAAAAGCATAACTGCATCTTCGTGGCCGTACATTGTAGATATATCTGACAAGTTTGCACCTGCGCTTAATGTTGTTGCATTGAAGAAGTTGCCTTTGTATAAAGTTACAGTACCGCCGAGAACACCGCCATTTTGGCTTATGCCTATATTTTTATAATCAATACTAGCTCCGTTATAACCGCCGTAACCTGTGAATGTTCTTGCCCAGCCGTGTTTCCATTCTTTAATCGGCGTATCAAAACCAAACAGAGAACCGTAGGTTATACTGTTAACTTTTGGCCCGTCTTTCAGAGGAATATTTTCAAAGCTTACGTATGGTTTATACCATGTACTTGCCTGTTCTTGGGCTTCAAAATTTTCACCCGCATCATTTACACCTGCAATTGCAATTTTATTTTTATTAATTTCTGCCATTCGAATGTGTCTTGGCATAAGCATAAAGTTATCGCTGTTCTGGAATGCGTAGTTAAATGTCTGATTCATCTGTGATGCTGCAGCAGCCTGAGCTGCAACTGCACTTCCTAAAACAGAAGGGTTGAAAGCATCGCTTGGATTTGATGGATATTCTATCTTGCCTGTATCCGGGTTAAAGTACCCGCCTCTTACAAAGACCATATCGCCATCTCTGTAATTATAGCTTGCACCGAATTGATATACAGGAGTATAAACTGTTTTCTGACCGTGATATTTTACATTTTCTGCGAAAGATTCGTCAGCAAACGGAATCTCAACCATAGTTATATTATTTGCAATATTATTTAATACGTTTATTGAATTGAGATTTACGACTGTACCTTCACCTGCCTGAGCGTATTCATCGGCTGTAATACGGCCCATTGTATTTGTTGTAAAATCTACTGCTGCAGAGTTAATATTTACAGTACTTCCGTCATTTAATTCAAATTTAGTAAAATGCAGAGGGTTTGTAGTTAAGTTACCGATATTCATTGTACTCTGATTCAATACTAGCGAGTCATTTACTGCTGCATACGGATTATAGAGATTAACTGTACTATCCTGGGCAATTATATCCTGATTTTCAACAAGGACAGCAGGGGTGAATACTGTATCTTTAAGATTTATTGTACCGCGTTCTTCTGTCGTAATCTCGTTAACGTTAAATGTTGATTCATTAACATTTATTGTGCCGAGGTTAGTTATTTTGGATGTATCCATATCGCCGGTAACAGTCATAACTTCATCATTGTAGATATTTTCAACAATCAAGTTACCTGTAATATCTGCACTGCCTTCTGTATTAGTAATTTCTTTTACTGTTGTATTACCTTTGATTATTGCTGTACCGGTATTAGAAATTGTAGTTACCTTAACATCATTGTTAATCAGCATATTGCCGTCGTTATCAATTTTGTCTGCATATACGGAGCCGTCTACCGTAATTTCACCATCTTTTTCATTTTTTACGGTTTCTTTTACTGCAATATCGCCTTCTGCCTTTATGTTTCCGCTGTTGGTAATATTATCAGCTGCAGTATTTCCTTTGATATCAATATCTGCCTTGTTTTCAAAATCTTTAACAGTCATTAAAGAACCGTCAAAAGATAGTTTTGAATTATTGGTAACATTGGCAAGCTCTACTACGCCAGTCATGTTCAAATCATTATTGTTAATAATATCTTTATCGGTTTTGACATTATTAAGGTTCAATATACCTTTGTTATCTGTAGCCTCATCATTGTTATTAGTAATATTAATGTTTGAAATAGTTACATTTTGATTTTCGTTCACAGATGAAAGGAAGTCTTTGTTATTTACATCAAATGTATTGTTTGCTCCGTTTATTGTAAGGTTTATCCCTTTAAGTTCAGAAACATCTTTTGACAAGATTGTTGTTGAATCATCTACAAAAGTAAATATTTTGTCTTCTTGTTCGGTAAGACCAGACCAGATTGGTGTTTCGTACTCAGCCCAGGCAACAAATGTATCCTGAAGACCACGGATTTCTAAACTGTCATTTTTCGTTGTTGTAGAGGCAAGCCCAAATTCTTTTGCCAGAATAATATCGCTAGTCATAATTGCTTCTGCTTGATTTAAGACTTTAGAATTATCATAATCAAGCTGAGGTGCGTCAGAAGTTGCTGATTTTATTATTTGCAAAATGTATTTTTCATTCATGTCGCATTCGTTACTAACATTTATTGAAGATATATAAATTGTACCGCTTCCTCCGTTTTCAAGCGTGAAAGTATCAGCATTCTGTTCTTCTTTTGTTAGTGTAACATCGATTGAATATCTGGAATCAGCGGAGGAATGAAGTTCATCCATTACATAATCTGTATAGACCCCGTCTTTTGTATTAATTGTACTTCCATTAGTTACATTTAATACAGAGTTATTTAATACATTTGAATTGTTTCCAAAATTCATTGTTGAACTATCTGCCGTAATGTTTTGATTACTGATTTCACCGTTTGTAGTAAAGCTTGAATTTGTTATATTAATATTACCTGTTCCAGTAATTGTATTGTCAAGAGTAAATGCTGAATTTGTTATATTTATTTGGGAATTATTTAATATATCACCAACTCTGTCTGTACCATTACTAAGAGCTATAGTTCCTTCGTTTTTAATATAGTCAGCATTCAAACCATTGTAAATTACAGCGTTTTTAGTATTTGTAAAACTGGTAATTTCTGCACCGTTATTAAGAGTTAATGTACCGCTGTTTACAGCACTATTCAAATCTGCATAACCTAAAACCGTTAATTCATTAGAGTTATCCACTATGCCGGCAGAAGTAAGAGTCCCTGAAATACTTGCAATTCCGCTATTTGTAAAATTCTGAATTTCTGAATTATTTTGTACAGTTAAATTTCCGCTGTTATTTACTCCAAGTGAAATTAACTGACCGACAACAGAAATATCATTAGTGTTTATAATGTTGTATGCCGATGTCAGATTGCCGCCAACATTAAGTGTACCATCATTGATTAAACCATTTGAGTTTCCATCATCAGTTATTATGCCTGTTACGTCAAGGTTTCCAGCAATATTTATAGTTCCTGTTTCTTCGTTTACCAGACCGTTGACCTCTGCATTATTACCTGCAATCAGAGTTCCGCTGTTTGTTAAATCTTTTGCGCTTACATCACCTTCAACATTAAGAACACCGGAAGTCGTTATATTTTCTGTTGTTATCAGATTACCTGTAACATTTACGTTTGCTTCATCTCCTACATTAAAGTTTCCTGTATTAATAATTTCCTTTGCTGAAGCAGTTCCGATAACATCTAAATCACCAGTATTGTTTATAGTATTTTCAACAGTAAGATTTCCGCTAATATCCATATCACCATGGTTTGTAACATTTTTAGCATTCACATCACCGGTGATATCAAATATTTTATTTTCATTGTTAACTATATCATTTGCGTTTAATATACCTGTAATGTAGACTTCACCGTTATTTGTAAAATCACTTACATCAGCACCGCTCTGGAAAGTTATAATACCGCTGTTTTCAATATCCTTAGAAACTACATGTCCTACTACTGTTAATGAATCGGTATTAGAAATATTTCCCGCTGCGGTTAATGAACCATTAATAACAGCATTTCCTGAATTTGTTAAATCTATTGTTGAAACACTTCCGCCTGCATTAAGAGTTTTTGTATTAGTTATAGACCCGTCCGTAGTAAGATTATTAGTAACAATGAGTTCATCTTTATTAATTACGTTACCTGTTGATGCAAGGCTGCCTTCAACAGTCATTTGTTTATTGTTAACAACATTATTTGTATTTGCATTGCCTGTTATTTTAACGATATTATCATTTGTTAAATCATGAATATCAGCTCCGTTTTTCAGAGTCAAAGTTCCGCTGTTAGTAACATCATTTAATCCTGCATGTCCTTCAACGGTCAGAGCATCAGTGTTGTTCAGAATACCTGTTGAAATCAAATTTTCGCTAATATTTGCAGTTCCATTATTTGTAAAATCAACAGTTGTTAAAGTACCTGTCACATCGAGAGCAGCGCTGTTTGAAATCAACACTTCTGCTGCGGCATTTCCTGTGATATCCATATCACCTTTATTGGTAATATTTTGAGCAATAACATCACCGGTAATATTGAATATTTTTTCTTCGTTGTTTGTAATATTATTTGCGCTTGTGCTTCCTGTAATATATGCACTGCCGTTATTTATAAAATCATTAATTTCTGCCCCGTTACGGAATGTCAAATTACCACTGTTGGTAACATCCTCTGCAATTACCTTTCCGACAACAGTAATAGTATTCGTATTTGAAACATCGCCGGAAACAGTTAGTGTTCCGCCTACACTAACGCTTCCTTCATTGGTTAGATTTGCTGCTGATACAGAGCCTGTAACGTCAAGCGTTTTGGATGTTGTTATATTTCCGGTTACATTCAAGTCTTTTTTAACAGTTAATGTATCAGTATTTTTGACATCAACAGCAACGTTAAGATTACCATCAACACTCATATGTTTGTTATTAATGATATTATTTACATCAGCATTACCTGAAATCAAAACTGTATTCTCGTTTGTTAAATTGTGAATATCCGCATCATTTTTTAGAGTCAAAGTTCCGCTGTTGGTAACATCATTTAAATTTGCCTCGCTGTTTACAGTAATAGAATTTGTATTCTTTAAAGTTCCGGTTAAAGTTAATTCTTCGCCAACATTTGCATTGCCCGAATTTGTAAAATCTTTACCTGTTACAGAACCGGTTACATCTAAAGAACCGCTGTTTGTAATTAAAAGTTCTGTTTCTGTATTACCGTCAATATCCATATCACCTTTGTTGGTAATATTCTGAGCATTTACATCGCCTTCTGCGTTAAAAATATTTCCTTCATTATTTGTAATATTTTCTGCGGAAGTCTTACCTGTAATATAAGCATTACCGCTGTTAACAATGTCTTCCAGCTCTGCTCCGTTTTTGAGAGTCAGAGTTCCGCTGTTGGTAACATCTTTTGCAGATACTTTACCATTAACAGTTAACTCATTTGTGTTAGTAATATTATTTGCCGCTGCAAGTGTTCCGCCAATATTGGTTTTACCGTCATTAGCAAGATTGTTAAGTGCAGCATTATTGTCTATCTGCAAACTGCCTGTAGTTACATTTACCTCTCCGTTTCCGGTTAAAGTTCCAATTGCATAGCTGCTGTCAGCATTTCCGGAAGTTGATAATACTGCTCCATTTGATAAATTCAAAGTACTTACGATATCTGCACCGTCTTTAAAAGTCAAAGAGTTTGCAACATAAGTTGTTCCGTTGCCTGATACGGTTTTACCAATTGAACCTGAAAGATTTAAGGTTTTATTATTCTCAATTGTACCTGTCAGGTATTCACCCTTAGATGTTAAAACACCGTAGTTGATAACATTACTAATATTATTGTTATTAGTAAGATTTCCGGAATCTTTAATTATAACATTTTGAGAAATAATATCATTATTGGTAACATTGCCGGCAATACCAAGTGAACCTGTTCCAATTACCTGATGAGTTAAAGAACCTCCGGTCAGAGTAAGTATACCTTCGTTTGTTACAACACCGCCTACGTTGTCCGCATTAATTGTTAAGTCACCTACTGCAGTAATCAGAATTTCTTGAGAAATTGCAGAATTTGACGTTACTTCTCCAACAATATTTGTTGTGCCTGAGCCGGAAACAACTTTGTTCAGAGTTCCGCCATTGAGAATTAAATCGCCGGAGTTAGCTACGTTGCCGCCAACATTAGAAGCGTTAATTGTCAACCCGCCTGCCGAAGTAATTGATATTGCCTGTGAAATAGCGGAATTACTTGTCACATCACCTGTAACATTCGTTGTACCTGAGCCGGAAACGGCCTTATTTAATGTTCCGCCTGATAAGTTGAGAGTGTTGTTATTAGTTACCAACCCCTTAATATTATCTGCATTTGTATTAATTATACCGGAGTTAGTGACAACACCGCTGTCTGAACCCAATGCGGCGTTGTTAGTTAAAGTAACACCGCTATTTACATTTACTTTTTGACTTATTCCGCCATTGTTTGTTGCATTGGCACTGATTGTTGTAGTTCCTGAGCCGGAAACTGCTTTACTTAATGTGCCGCCTGAGAGGTTAAGAGCGTTGTTATTGGTTACTGCTCCCTTAATATTGTTTGCATTGGTATTAATTGTTCCTGCGTTGGTAATTTTTCCGTTATCAGAACCTAATGCGGCATTGTTAGTCAATGTAACACCGCTATTTACATTTACACCTTGATTAATGCCGGCATTGTTTGTTGTATTACCGCTAATGGTGGTTGTACCGTTTCCGGATACGGCTTTATTTAAGGTTCCGCCAGAGAGGTTTAAACTGCCGGAGTTGGCAACAGTGCCTTTAATATTATCAGCATTACTATTAATGGTACCGGCATTCGTGATTGCTCCGCTATCAGATCCTAATGTGGCATTGTTAGTTAAAGTAACACCGCTGTTGACCTTTACACCCTGATTGATGCCGGCATTATTTGTGGTGTTGCCGGTAATGGTGGTTGTACCGCTTCCGGATACGGCTTTATTTAAGGTGCCGCCGGAGAGATTTAAACTGCCGGAGTTGGCAACAGTACCTTTGATGTAATCAGCATTACTATTAATGGTTCCGGCATTGGTAATTGCTCCGTTTGCAGAGCCTAGAGCCGCATTGTTAGCTAAAGTAACACCGCTATTTACTTTTACAGCCTGATTTATACCGCCGTTATTTGTAGTATTGCCGGAGATGGTGGTTAAACCTGCACCGGATACTGCTTTAGACAACGTTCCGCCGGTTAGTATCAAGTCACCGGCATTGGTCACAGCACCGCCGATATTTCCTGCACTAATAGTTAAGTCACCGGCTGCAATTATATTAATTGCCTGTGATATAGCTGAATTGGAGGTTACTGCTCCGGTAATATTTGTGGTTCCTGAGCCGGAAACTGCTTTACTTAATGTGCCGCCGGATAAGTTTAATGTGTTGTTATTGGTTACAGTTCCTTTAATATTACCTGCATTACTTGTAATAGTTCCCGAATTGGTAATCGCACCATTTTCCGAACCCAGAGCTGCATTGTTGGTTAAAGTAACGCCAGAATTTACATTTACGCCCTGATTGATACCGGAATTATTGGTTGTATTGCCTGTGATAGTTGTTTTTCCAGAACCGGAAACCACTTTGCTTAATGTTCCGCCAGTGAGTATCAAGTCACCAGCATTGGTTACGGCTCCGCCTATATTGTTGGCATTTATTGTAAGATCACCCGCTGCAACTACATTAATTGCCTGTGATATAGCAGAATTTGATGTTACTGCTCCAGTGATATTTGTGGTTCCTGAGCCGGAAACTGCTTTGCTCAATGTTCCGCCGGAGAGATTTAATGTATTATTATTGGTTACTGCTCCCTTGATATTGCTTGCACTTGTATTAATCGTACCGGAGTTAGTGATTGTCCCGCTATCTGAGCCCAATGCAGCATTGTTAGTGAGAGTAACTCCGCTATTGACTGTTACACCCTGATTAATACCGCCGCTGTTTGTTGTATTGCCGGTAATAGTTGTTTTGCCGGAACCGGATACCGCTTTTGACAATGTTCCGCCGGAAAGATTTAAACTGCCTGTATTAGATACAGTGCCTTTAATGTTATCAGCACTGCTGTTAATAGTTCCGGCGTTCGTTACGCTTCCACTTGCAGAACCAAGAGCTGCATTGTTTGTAAGAGTTATACCGCTATTAACTTTTACACCCTGATTAATACCGGCACTGTTTGTTGTATTACCGGTAATTGTAGTTAAACCGGCACCTGAAACTGATTTAGATAACGTTCCGCCAGTTAATATCAAATCTCCGGCGTTAGTTACTGCTCCACCTATATTTCCGGCATTTGCAGTTAAATCACCGGAAGAAGAAATTGAGATTGTCTGAGAAATTGCTGAATTTGCAGTTACAGCTCCGGTAATACTAGTTGTACCAGCGCCGGTTACGGCTTTGGTTAATGTTCCGCCATTTAAGATTAAATCTCCGGCATTGGTTACGGCTCCGCCTATATTTCCGGCATTTGCGGTTAAATCACCAGATGCCGCAATTGAGATTGCCTGAGAAATAGCTGAGTTTGCAGTTACGGCTCCGGTAATACTAGTTTTGCCTGAGCCGGTTACGGATTTGGATAACGTTCCGCCATTTAAGATTAAATCACCTGCGTTTGTAACATTTCCACCAACATTGCTTGCACTGATAGTTAAGTCACCTGCTGATGCAATTGAAATTGCCTGAGAAATAGCTGAATTAGATGATACAATTCCGGTAATATTTGTTGTTCCGCTTCCGGAAATTGCTTTTGAAAGAGTTCCGCCGGATAAGTTAACAGTATTGTTATTGGTTACTGCTCCCTTAATATTGCTTGCACTTGTATTAATCGTACCGGAGTTAGTAACAACTCCGCTGTCTGAACCCAATGCGGCATTGTTAGTTAAAGTAACACCTGAACTAACATTTACCTTTTGACTTATTCCGCCATTGTTTGTTGCATTGGCACTGATTGTTGTCGTTCCTGAGCCGGAAACTGCTTTGCTTAATGTGCCGCCGGAGAGATTAAGAGCATTGTTATTGGTTACTGCCCCCTTAATATTGCCTGCATTTGTATTAATTGTTCCTGCGTTGGTAATTTTTCCGCTATCTGAACCTAATGCAGCATTGTTAGTCAATGTAACACCGCTATTTACATTTACACCTTGATTAATACCGGCACTGTTTGTGGTATTTCCTTTAAGCGTAGTTGTACCGGAGCCTGATATTGCTTTGCTCACAGTTCCTCCGCTCAAAGATAAATTTCCGGAGTTTGACACAGCACTTGTTATACTATTGGCAGACATTGAGGCACTACCCTGAGTGCCTATAGTCAGGTTTGCATTGACCTTACCCGTATCAGACACATTTAATGAACCATTATTAACATTTACAGTGTTTTGAGTAATAGAAACACCATTAGCAAGCGTTAGGTTTGCTCCGTTATTTACATTTGTTGAACCTGTTCCAGAGATTCCGCTGTTTAAAGTATTTGTTCCGCCAGTTACATTTAAAGTACCTGCATTTTTAATTGCAGCATTCGAATTTGATGATGCAATGGTTACATTAGACAAATTTGTTGTACCGCCGGAAGCATTAACAACTGAACCTTCAGAGTTTACTGCATTGGTAATGTTAACATTAGAAAGAGAGAGAGTTTTTCCGTTTGAAAGTTCAAAACCGGTCTTGCCATTCATATTTATAGTAGATTTGGAAGAACCGCTTGCAACACCATTTACATTTGATACACTTCCAGCCGTTGCACCTAGATTTTCACCGACCGTATAAGTATTAGAAGCGGCATCAAACTGGAAATTTTTAGTTTCTGTTGTATCAAGCTGGTTCCATAATCTCAGAGTATCACCTTGAACACTGTAGCCGTTTCCAGAAATTTCAGACGTTGTTGTATAAGTTATACTATCTCGGTCTGTATCAGTTGTAGTAAGACTTAATTGTCCATATACTTTTACAATTTGATCAAGCTGGGAATATACAGCCGACCAGTTCGTATTTGCTAAAATCGCATCTTTTGTAGCGGTTTCAGTTTCTTTAAGCAAATTTCTAGATGTTAAAGAACTATTTAACGCCAGGTAAACACTGCTTCCGCTTCCATTTTTAAGGACCTGAACAGTAACTGAACCATCTTCTACTGGTATACCGGTTAAATCAACATCGTTAATATAGACATAACCGGAGCCATTCGATATCGTCAGGGTATCAGCTTTTTGATTTGCTAAATCTACGTCGAGTTCCCATTTTGCACTAGAAGATGATGATAAATAATTAATATTATAATTATTTATCTCATTATCCTGAAGATTAACCGTACCAATGTTCGTATATAATCTTGAAGTTGTATCTGCAAAAGTATTTGTACCAAATGTTAGATTTGTATAATTTAACCGCGCTTCAGCGTTTTTTACGACACCATTCAAATTGATTTGTCCAGTTGAGTCACCGGTTAAATATAATTGATGAGTGTAATTAGACTGACCTGTAATCGTATCATCAACAATTATATTACCGTTATTTTGTGCAGTAAGAGTAAGGTTTGTCCCGGAGCCTTGCAGCCAAACAGCTTGCGACTCTTTCGGTCCATCTCCTACCTGTACATAGTTGCCGGAAAATTTAGAGGTTCCGTTATCAGCAATAATGTTTAAATCATAAGTTGTATAAATCGCTCCGCCTTGAGCAGTACCACCTTCTTCTGCATGCGCATAATTATCGATAAAGCTTACATTCTTGATGCCATTTGATATGTTTGATGCGTTATATAAAGCACCACCATACGCATTATTACCTTGAACATAGTTACCTGAATAAGTTCCACTAGCCAAGCCGTTTGCAACCGCTGTATTATAAATTGCTCCGCCGCTGGCATCAGCTGCGGAAATTACGTGATTATTAATAAAATCACCTGAAATAAGTCCAATAGCATTAGAATTATTAATATTATAAATAGCCCCGCCTGCTGAGTTACCAATCGCATAAACATAGTTGCCTATAAAATCTGCTGTTATTGAACCTATTTTTGCGTAACTGTTAGAATTATTATAAATCGCACCGCCAAGAGCTCCGGTTGTTTCAGATTTTGCATAGTTGCTGCTAAAAGTACCGGTTATACTATCAATTGAATTATTATTATAAATAGCCCCGCCCTGTGCCTCTTTTAAAGCACTTACATAGTTCCCGATAAAATCACCGGATACATTACCAATACCATTAGAACTGCTACTAGAACTATATGTATTGTAAATAGCTCCGCCTTGTGCCTGATAATTAGTCGAAGAAGCATAGTTATTAGAAAAATCAGCACTTATATTGTTTATTTTATAACTGCTGTAACCGCTGTGATATAACGCTCCGCCTTGTGCTGCACCGTAATTTGCGATAGCATAGTTGCCTGTAAATGTAGAATCTGTTATACCATTTGTAATAGCACCTTCATTATAAATAGCACCACCTTGGGACCTATAATTTGTAGCCAGGTTTAATTCTGTATCAGTAGTTACATAATTGCTATTGAAATCACCGCTTATTCCGGCAATTGTTGCATATCTGCTGTTATAAATACCACCGCCCATTGTGTTCAAATCTGCTTTGGCATAGTTTCCGGTAAAATCGCCTAAAATTGTTCCTATAGTACCATACTGGTAGTTATATATTCCTCCGCCATAGGCATATGTATATACACCATTATTCTGTGCACTTCCTCCTTCTCCAGTTGAAAGAACATAGTTACCTATGAAATTACCTACAATATTTCCCATTTTACCCGAATTGTAAATAGCACCACCATAGGCATTAGCAGTTGCATCAGCATGTTCACTATAATCCCAATATGTATTCTCATATTCATATGTGCTAGAATTGGCAGTAGCAGTAACAGATAATGAATTAATCCATTGTGTAGTACCATCTTTCCAAGTATGATAATACCCGCCATCATAATCAGAATTCCAATCAGAAGAACCTGATGTAGACGAAGAGGCTGAAACACTTAAGGTTATTGACTCCTCTTCTGTTACCCACTTACCCTCATCATTATAATAAGAACTTGTATGTGTAATAGTTTTAGTATTACTCGCATCTGCAGTAGCTGAGCCGGCAACTGCAGTTGCAGTACCACTATATTCCATACTTGAACCGTGAATAGCAGTACCACCTTTCGCATTTGCATGAGCATAATTGCCAACAAAATCTCCCGTAACATTTCCCATTGTTCCTAAATTGCCAATTGCACCACCGCCTGCTGTTGCACTGCCATTTGCATCTGCTGATGTATTACAAGTTGCATCTGCACTAGCTGATGCTGTAGCTGTAGCCGATGCACTACCATCATCACTTGAAGCATAAGCATCGCCGGCAACTGCTTTTGCATCACCGGCGTGAGCTTCGGCATAACCGCCTTCTGCATATCCACCATAGGCATTTGATTGTACATAATTTTTAACAAAATCACCTTTTACGTTACCTAAAGAACCTGAACTTGTATTACCTATAGCACCACCATAAGCTGAAGATGAAGCATTTGCTTCTGCCCAAGCTGACGCATACGCATCTGCATTAGCTGACGCACTGCCATCTGTAGAAGAGGCAAAATCATCTTCTGCATATGTATAATCCTCACCAGCTAACGCTGTACCACCTGTAAGAGTCTGAATAAGGCTAGAACCATTAAAATCTGATGTAATATCAATGGAAGAATTTGACGTATGATTGTATATTGAACCGCCATAGCTTGCCGTAGAAATATTTGCACTGGCACTCCCATAAGCCTGATTTGAATATGCTGCTTTCTGATCAATTCTACTACTTGCACTAAAAACCTTGTTGGTAACATTATTTGCTAGGTTTGTTGATGTATAGCTTGAACTGTCAACTGTATATCCAGAAGGCTGAGTATAAGTATACTTTAAGTACTTAACCTGATTATTCGGCAATTTTATTTGTATTGTATCTGCACCGGCAGAAGATACTTCTGTCCAGCTTATATTTGAAGATGTTCCGGTATTTGCAGCATTTAACGTTATTTTGTAATAATGAACTGTTACTGTTCCATCAGCATTAACAGTTTCTTGTTTATAATTGTAATCGCTTGATGTTCCCTCTACAACATTATATAAAGCATTAGCAGCATATCCAGAAGGCTTTCCCTGCCCGAATTTAACATTAATTCTATCCTTAAACTTAAAAGTTCGAGCATCACCAATATCAGTATCACCCTGTGCTCCGCCGGTTCCGATTGCATAAGATTGCTGACCGTCACCCACAAAACACATACCAGCTAATACTGCGATTATAATCTTTCGCTGCCGGGATACCCCACGGGCAGAAAGATTGTTTACGCTCTCTACCTTGTCTTTCATGATACACCTAATAACTTCATTGTTCGTATTATCTATAACGGCAACATGATGGTAAAACTTTAATAATTTTTTAAAAATTTTACAAAAGTTTACATAGAATTCATAGGAATTTTCTTCTTATATCTATAAAGGCTAAACCTGTCTCTTATACACATCTGACGCTGCCGACGATCGCATAAGTGTAGAT
>ERZ1027036.797-NODE-797-length-15782-cov-5.242831_pt1 | contig 15782 bp, 13 predicted proteins | sample MGYA00519441_ERZ1027036 | MGnify/ENA primary metagenome ERZ1027036 (study PRJEB26926, sample SAMN06164792) | human gut metagenome | biome: ENVO:00009003; feature: ENVO:2100002; material: ENVO:00002003 | host: Homo sapiens | place: USA | collected 2012 ... | reverse complement strand
TACACTTATGCGATCGTCGGCAGCGTCAGATGTGTATAAGAGACAGATAATATACGGAATGGTTACGGACAATGAAATTTAGCCATTTAACTGAGGTATAGTGTGAACGCAGAACAAGCAATCCCCCACTTCAAGTGTGTAGAGCACTAAGCGGGGATAAGGGGGATGCGGACTGCGTTCATGAGCAAGTAGCGAAAGCGGATTGCGAATGTCAGCTTTACAATACATCTGCAATTTGTGCGTGAGTGAAAACAAATTGCTTTGCCGGCAGATGAGAAAATGCCTGCGAGGGCTTCTCACTGCCTACTCGTGATAAATCGCTCGGAAATGAGGGTTAAAATGTTAATAAATGATGCGGAGAGCAGGGAGCATAAGCGGTTCAGTGCGGTGTCCAGAGTAATCCAGAGCGTTCTTATTTCGGCACTTATAGTGCTTGTTGTCATTATGGTGATTCAGATAAAACACCTTCAGGGCACGGCACGTGTAATAAATTATGCCGGTCTTGTGCGAGGTGCGACGCAAAGGCTTGTGAAGCTTGAGATAATCGGAATCCATGATGATGAGCTTGTGCAGTATCTGGATGATATTCTGGAGGATTTGAAATACGATGGTGACAGCTATGGGCTTGTGAATCTGGAGGATGTGAATTATCAGGGCAAGCTTGACAGCATGATAGACTATTGGGAAAAATTAAAAAAAGAGATTAAAAAGGCAAGAGACTGTGGCTATGAAGCCACCGATATAGTGGCAATGAGTGAGACATACTTCGGGCTTGCCGATGAGACAGTATCTGCGGCAGAGACATATTCGGATAAAGCGGCAAAGCAGATGAGGCTTGTAGAGCTTTTGTCGGCAGTGGATATGCTTATACTGTTCCTGCTCATTATAGAGCAGTCGCTTTCTTCCATGCGGATAATCAGGAAGAACAGGATACTTGAGCAGAAGGCATATATAGATGTGCATACGGGGCTTCCTAATAAGAGCAAGTGTGAGGAGCTGTTTAGTGACATGTCATTTATAACAGAACCGACAGCCTGTCTGATGTTCGACCTTAACAATCTTAAGAACGCGAACGATACACTGGGACATTCGGCGGGTGACCAGCTTATCGCGAGCTTTGCGAGAGTGTTGAGAAATGTAATCCCGGCAAAGGATTTTGTGGGAAGGTACGGCGGTGATGAGTTCGTTGTGATTCTGTACAATATTACAGAGAATACTGTTAACAGCCTCCTTACACAGCTGCATAATGAGATTATGCAGTTTAACGGATGTGGAAATAATATTCCGATAAGCTACGCACAGGGCTGGGCTGTGTCTACGGATTACATGGATTGCACGCTAAGAACCCTGTTTGACAAGGCAGACCACTTCATGTATTCGAATAAGGTGAGAGTGAAGTCGGAGTAGGATGACTTTAATGAAGCGTATGGCAGGTTATTCACCTGTCATACGCTTCATTATTTCATTGCCGTGGGTTTTAAGCCATTTTTCCTGTTCCGCATAGCCGGGAAGAACCCTTGCAACCTCATCCCAAAAGCGCCCCGAGTGGTTCATTTCCTTTCGGTGGCACAGCTCATGCACCACGACATAGTCGATTACCTCCGGGGGAGTGAGCATGAGGAGGCAGTTGAAATTAAGGTTTCCCCTGCTGCTGCAGCTTCCCCAGCGTGTACGCTGGTTTCTTATGGTTATACGCCCATAGGTGACACCGACAAGAGGTGCGAAGTGAGCCACACGCCCGGGAATGTAGGTGCAGGCTTTATCGGCAAGCTTCTTAATCTCATCGTTTGAGAGCTTTTTAACAGGCAGTGCGTCATTGCATTGTCTGTTTTTTTGTTCAAGCTTTCTAAGATGGTCCACTATCCAATCGGCGCGGTCTGCTATGAACTGTTCAATATAGCTGCCGGAAGCCTGATACGGAGCGCGGACGATGACGCGCATATCAGGACGGATTTCTATGGCAAGGGTTTTTCTGGAGCTTCTTATAATTTCAATTTTTATATTGGATTTGCCGATGGGGGTATTCATGGATTTTCTCCTTTGGAATGTTTTTATATAGCTGTTCTGCTGCTTTTAAATTTAATACTTATCGTTTATTATAGGCTATCAGGGGCAAAAGGTCAAAAAACATTCGTGCCTGCACGATTAGACTTTTGAACCCATTATAACGAGACGGATTGTTTAGAAAAATTTTATGAATAGCTGTTGCGATTGAAAAGCCACAATGTTATAATAACGGCTGAAAAAAAGTGTGTGTCATAACTAACCGTAAATAAATAAATAAGACTATCTGTAGGTACATAAGGCTACCTGCGGATGCATGCGGCTGCCTGTTGGCACACACAGGAAAATACATCTATTGAATATGGAGGTACATAGCTATGAGTAAGTCAAAGATTAACTGGGGCAAGACAGGACTTTTTGCAGCGGGTGTTGCATTCGGAACGGCAGGCATAAAGTTTTTATCAAGCAAGGACGCAAAGAAGTTCTATACTAACTGCACTGCGGCAGTTTTAAGAGCAAAGGATTGTGTTATGAAGACTGTATCAACAGTTCAGGAGAACTGCAGCGACATCTATTCGGATGCAAAGAGCATTAACGAGGACAGAGCAGCTAAGGAGGAGGCAGTTTACGAGGATTTTGCCGATGATTTCTCTGAGGTTAAGAACGAAGAGGAAGTAAAAGAGGAGACTAAGGCTGAGTAAGAGAATTGGGACAGGGGTCTGACACCGTGTCCCATTTTTTTCTGATAGGCAGAATGGAGCTGTTTTGCTATGAAATTTCAGATAAAACATGAGTATGGGAACAGAATGAGAATACATGTCTGTGCATATCGTATGACCTGTGGGCAGGCGGATATATTACAGTACTATCTGCAGAAGCAGGCAGATATAGAGATTGCGAAGGTGTATGACAGAACAGGAGATGCGGTCATTGAGTATAAGGGAGACAGGGATGAGGTTATAAAGCTTTTAAGAAAGTTTTCCTACGAGAATGAACAGCTTCCTGAGACTGTAGCCGGAAATACCGGAAGAAGCTTAAGCCATGAGTATCAGGACAAGCTCTTTGACAAGATAGTATTTCATTATGCGAGAAAATGGTTCCTGCCGTATCCGCTAAGGGTGTGTTTTACGGCATATAATGCAGTAAAGTACATTGCGGAGGGAATCAGGTGCCTGTGGAACAGGAAGATAGAGGTTCCGGTGCTTGACGCTACGGCAATCGGTGTGTCGATGCTGAGAGGCGATATTGGAACGGCGGGTTCGATAATGTTCATGCTCGGTATAGGCGAGCTTCTCGAGGAGTGGACACACAAGAAGTCGGTTGATGACCTTGCAAGAACGATGTCGCTCAATGTGAGCAGTGTATGGTGCAGGGCAGGGGATGAGCAGGTGCTTGTACCTGTTCATCAGATAAAGAAGGGAGACTACATAATTGTCCGTGTCGGAAATATGATTCCGTTCGACGGAGTTGTAAGAGAGGGCGAGGCAATGGTCAACCAGGCATCGCTCACGGGTGAATCCGTACCTGTTGAGAAGAAGCCGGGAGCTGCCGTGTATGCCGGAACGGTTGTCGAGGAGGGCGAGCTTGTGCTTGAGGTCCAGTCCGTCGGCGGCAGCAGCAGATATGAGAAGATTGTCACTATGATAGAGGAGTCGGAGAAGCTTAAGTCAGGCGTCGAGAGCAAGGCAGAGCATCTTGCGGACAAGCTTGTTCCGTACAGTCTCGGTGCGACAGGACTTGTGTGGCTTCTGACACGCAATACGACAAAGGCACTTGCAGTGCTAATGGTAGACTTCAGTTGTGCACTCAAGCTTGCCATGCCTGTATCGGTTCTTTCGGCAATCAGGGAGGCGGGCAGCCGTCATCTCACTGTCAAGGGAGGAAAATTCCTTGAGGCAGTGGCAGATGCTGACACCATTGTGTTCGATAAGACAGGTACGCTCACCAAGGCTCAGCCGACTGTGGCCAAGGTTGTGTCATTTAACGGCGGCAGCGAGGATGAACTTCTAAAGATTGCGGCCTGTCTTGAGGAACATTTCCCTCATTCCATGGCGCGTGCGGTTGTGGAAGCGGCTAAGAACAGGGGAATTGAGCATAGCGAGATGCACTCAAAGGTTGAATACATAGTCGCACACGGAATTGCCTCTGCGATAGGTGACAAGAGGGTTGTCATCGGAAGCGCCCATTTCGTATTTGAGGACGAGAAGGCGTCGATACCGGAGGATAAGAAGACTCTATATGAGGAGCTTCCGCTTGAGTACTCACATCTTTACCTTGCGATTGACGGAGTGCTTGCGGCGGTTATCTGTATCGAGGATCCTGTGCGCGATGAGGCTGTTAAGGTTATAAGGCAGCTCAAGGCGGCAGGCATATCTAAGGTAGTGATGATGACCGGCGACAGCGAGAGGACGGCGGCAGCCATAGCGAAGAAGGTCGGGGTTGACGAGTACTATTCTGAGGTTCTTCCTCAGGATAAGGCAGGCTTCGTTGAGAAGGAAAAGGCAGCGGGCAGAAGGGTGATAATGATAGGTGACGGAATCAACGATTCGCCTGCACTTTCGGCGGCTGATGTCGGAATTGCCATAAGCGACGGAGCACAGCTTGCGCGTGAGATTGCGGATATCACAATCGGAGCGGATGACCTGAATGAGCTGGTTACATTAAAGCAGATAAGTGATCTTCTGATGAAGAGAATCCACAAGAATTACAGAACAATAGTGGGCTTTAACACATTATTGATCGTTCTTGGTGTTGCGGGAGTTATACAGCCTACCACATCGGCACTGTGCCACAACACATCAACCCTGATTATCGGAATCAACAGCATGAAGAACCTGCTTCCGCGTTAAGAAGTACGGATTTGATAAAAAAGTAAAATCCGCAGATTTGGGAAAAATCATGTGGAAGCCGGGATTATTATCTGATATAATAAGCATTGAAATGATAATCATGTATGCTGTCCGGTGCGATGGACTGTCCGGTTGATACCACTAAAAAGTAGAAATAGTGCAATTTTAACATAATATTCTACAAGAAATATACAGAAATATGTCGTATGATGAGGTCAAAAGGTATCAATATATAAGGAGAATGACATGGCAGCCGGAAGAAAATCATTGGCACAGCTATCTGTGCCGATATGCTTAGAAACTTTATTTTATATGCTTTCAGGTATGGTCGATACACTTATGCTATCATCCGTAAGTGATCAGGCTGTGGGAGCAGTGGGAACAGCGAACACATATATAGGTGTTTTTATTATTATGTTCGGGGTAATATCATCGGGTATGGTGGCGGTCATGTCACAGAATATCGGAGCGGGAAGACCCGGAATTGCATATCAGGCAAGACAGCTTGGATTGATGTTTAATGCGCTGATAGGCGTGCTGATGTCTATTATCCTTGCCTTTTTTTCAGGCGGAATACTTAGAATGGTAAGCATTGCACCGGCGTTGTTTGAGCCTGCACAGACATACCTTAGAATTGTCGGAGGCGCATGCTTTTTAAATGCGCTTATTCCTATTTTTTCCAGTTATTTGAGGGTGTTCGGATATACGAAGCACTCCTTAATAGGAACGGTTGTCGGAAATGCCATTAATATAATACTTAATTCGGTATTTCTGTTCGTGTTTAACTGGGGCGTAATGGGAGTTGCCGTTGCCACGGTTATTTCAAGGATTGTAAATCTTATCATTGTAGCTGTTATGGGGGCTGTGCTTATTAAGGCAAAGCAGAATCCTGAGCGCATTCCGGCAGGAAGGATACTGGCACAGATTGTCAGGATAGGCTTTCCTTCCGCACTTGAAACAGCGCTCTACAATGTAGCGATGACACTTATAGTCCGTTTTATGAATCAGATGGATTCGGACGGAATGAATGTTACTGCCCGTTCCTATACCATGCAGATTGCCAATTTTTCGTACTGTGTCGGAGCTGCGCTTGCACAGGCCAATGCCATTATGACCGGCTGGAGGATTGGGGCAAAGGAGTATGAGGAATGTGACAGAGGTACAAGAAAGGCTGTTATATATGGACTTATAACAGCTACATGCTTCTCTGTGGCATTTGCATTGTCCGGACGTTTTATAGTCCATATATTCACGGATGACGCGCAGATGATAAATCTTGTGGTGAAGCTGCTTATAGTGGATATATTCCTGGAATTCGGAAGGGTGACGAACCTTGTATACGGTCAGGCATTAAAGACCAGCGGGGATGCGGTTTTCCCGGTTATAATGGGTGCGATATTCATGTATCTGTTCGCAGTGGGCGGAACATATCTGCTTGGAATACATATGGGGCTTCAGGCATTAGGAGCATATATTGCCATGGCATCAGATGAGTGTGCGAGAGCCGTCGGAATGGTGCTCAGATGGAAGAGCGGAAAATGGAAGGGTAAGAGTCTTGTAGAACTGTAGGAGAGCTTATGTACTTTGAATTAAAGGAAAATAAACCACATGGTACAAAGGATGACCCCTTTAGTACATATCATATATGGAACTCGGGCCGGTCATTTCAGATACCTGTACATTGGCATGATGAGCTTGAGATTATATATGTAAAAAGTGGTTGTCTTACTGTGAATATATCAGGAGAGAGCTACATAGGTAACCCCGGGGATGCGTTTGTCGTGTCGCCGGGTAATCTGCATCTCATGGGTACACAGACCGGAGCGGCGGACTATTTTACTTTTCTGTTTCCACTGAAATATATATCCTTTCGTTCGGATGACCTGTTAGATGAGAGCCTGCTTGAACCGCTAAGCAGCGGACATCTGATGATAAGTCCAAGAATAGGGGATGCGGCAAGCGGGCTGTGTGAGCAGCTTGCTGATATATATATGGAAAAAAAAGAAGGAGCCGGGGCGGATATAGCCACACAGATAAGGGTAAAGATAGTCCTTTTGCAGTTTATTCTTGAAATGTGGAATAAGGGGCTGGTGGTGGAAAATGATACAAGCGGCAGGAACACCGTGGAAAAGGAGATGGTTTCGTACATACAGCAGAACTATACGGGGACGATATCGTTAAAGGAATTTGGGGAACAGTTCCACCTTTCGGAAAAATACATATCGCGGTATTTTAAGGAGCATTTTCACATTACGCTGTCGCAATATGTAACCTATTTAAGACTGGAGCATGCAAAACAGCTGCTGCAGGACACTGACATTCCTATTACGGAGATAGCGCTGCAGAGCGGGTATCAGAATGTGAGCTATTTTATCAGAAGCTTCAAGAAGACATACGGGGTGTCCCCGCTGAAGTACAGGAAAAACAAGCTTACAATAATAAAGTGAGGACAGAGTCAGAACAGACCTGTCTGATGTACGGGCATATAGAGCATGCTTGAAAAAACATAAAATAACTGCAATATCGCGCCACCGGCTTCAGTAAACGGTGGCTTTTTATGTATTTTGCAGTGACTCAAAAATAGTAATGAAAAACGTGCTTTTTACGTTTTTCACACTAAGCTCCGCGTAGATGTACACTTCGGCGTACAATATAGATGTCGCAGTTTTGTTCTGTTATTTACTGCGGAATGAAGAGGACTTCACGGCTGTGGGGAAAATATGGAAATTTAATATATTTTTAATAGTTTTTTTAACAAAAACATGGTATTATTACACGAGTTGATAAATAACCACCGGCTTTCAGATACGAAGGATGAAGTTATGTGGTATTTAATATTAAAACTCAAATTGAAGAAAAAAAACAAAGGAAGGGAAAGTTATTATGGAAAAGCTCAAAAAATTTATAGTTAACTTGAAGGTGGCAGGAAAGTTGAAAGCATACCGGGTGACGGTGCTCACTATGACCGTATTCTTAGTGGCGGTGGCACTTATCTCAACCTTGGTGATACGCTCCAACGTAAAGAATATTACGGCTGTATGGTCCCCGGCAATAGGATATATACAGCAGTTAGAGACGCTGACCACGGAGTACAGAGTTAAGCAGTATCAGCACCTTGTCGAATCAGATGACGATGTCATGGCTGCCTGTGAGAAGGAGATTGAGAGCATAGCAGGACAGATTACGGAGAATTGCAAGGCATTAAGTGAAATAATCAATGCGGATGCAGATGCACGAAAAGGGCAGGCCGATTACGATAAGGCAATCGCCGCATGGGAGGACTATAAGTCCTTCTCGGAGGAGATAATACGGCTGAGCACCGCCGGAAAACAGGCTGAGGCGTCAGATATTATGACGGGAAGCGCGTATGAAAAGTATACATCATTCAGAAACGTGTTCAGCACGCTTAGGGATGAATTCCAGGTTGAACTGGATAGCTCTGAGCAGGCTGCCAATGTGTGCACGGTGATTATTTTTATAGTGATATCTGCGGCAGGAATTGCGATTGCCGTAGCGACAACCTTTATCGGAAGGGTAATCACGGATTCCATTACAGAGCCTGTGGCGCAGATAGATGCAGCGGTAGCCAGCTTAAGAAAGGGTGAGCTGTCCAACGTGGATATGCTCACATATGAGTCGGAGGATGAGTTCGGCGACACTGTGAGAAATCTGAAAGAGGCCATGAATATTCTTTCGGATTATGTACGTGAGATTTCGGAGGAAGTTAAATATATTGCACAGGGCGATTTGACAAGAAATGGCGATGACATCACAGATTTCCTGGGTGATTTTTCAGAATTGAAGCACTCACTCCTGTTTATTTTAAAGAGGTTTAACAGCACACTGTCAGAGATTACCAATATTGCGGAGAAGGTATCCTCGAATGCCAAGGATGTCGAGGAGGCGTCTAAATCCCTGTCCGATGGTGCGACAGAGCAGGCGGGAGTAATTGAGGAGCTGAACGCCACAATAGATACTGTTGTCAGCCTTGCCGCAGATACGGCAAAGGAGACAAAGAGTGCATCCGAGAGGGTGAAGGCTTCTGCAAGCAAAGCCAACGAAGAGAGGGAAAAGATGAACGGGCTGCTCACAGAGATGGAGCGTATTACGGAGATTTCCAAGGAAATCGGCAATATTATCACGGATATTGAAGATATTGCGTCCCAGACCAATCTTTTATCACTCAATGCTTCGATTGAGGCGGCGAGGGCAGGCGAAGCCGGAAGAGGCTTTGCGGTGGTTGCCGACCAGATAGGCAAGCTCGCATCAGATAGTGCGAAGTCGGTTATAAATACAAGAGAGCTGATTGATAAGACTCTGGTTGAGATTGAAAAGGGAAATACCATTACAAGAACAACGGCAGATGCATTCAACCAGATTATTGCGGATATGGAGTCCTTTGCGGAAATGGCGCAGAATACAATGGAGAAGGCTAATTCCCAGGCTGATTCGTTAGAACAGATCGGACAGGGTATTGAACAGCTTTCCGGTGTGGTACAGGGTACAGCAGCTTCCTCAGAGGAAAATACGGCAATCAGTGTCAACCTGGCAGACGAGGCAGCCAAGATGCAGGACCGCGTGAATACATTCAAGCTATTCTAAGGGTGAGATGAATATTCTAATCTGTTAGAAGGAAGGTCCTTGCTGTGATAGATGATATGTTTAAAGTACTTGGAGAGCACGCTGCAGAAATCTTATTTGAAATAATTACGGAATCCATGGATGATTACCTGTATATATTTGATCTGCAGGACAATACAATGGAGATTTCACAGTCGGCTACAGATAGGTTTATGATATCGCAGTGTATCATGAACGATGCACTCACTGCTGTTATGAAGGTGGTATATGAAGATGACCGCAGGATGCTGGAGAAGCATCTTGCGGATATAAGAGAAGGAAAAGAGAAGGTTCATAATCTTCACTATAGGTGGCTTGACAAAAACGGCCTGCCGATATGGGTTGCCTGCCGCGGCATCGTGATTGATGATAATGAAGGACATGCGAAGTATCTGGTTGGCTGTATGAACGAGACCGGAAATAAGAGAAGGGCGGATAATGTCACGGGACTGCTGGGTGGTCCGGAATTTATTGCTTATCTGCGCTCGCAGGCGGAGAACCTTTCTAAGGGCTTTTTAGTACATATAGGCATCGATGATTTCGGCTCAATCAACAGCACCAGGGGAGCAGCTTACGGTGATTATATCTTACGAAGCGTAGCCGGCTGTATGAAGAAATGTCTTTCCGGCAGTCAGAGAATATACCACCTTGTGGCTGACCAGTATGTTATTGTGGATCTGGAAGCAGCCTCTAAGGAGGATATGCTAAAGCTGAAGGAGAGGATTACGGATAAGCTCTATAAATTTATAGTAGCTGAGAACTATGAAGCTGTATTTTCGGTTTCTGTAGGTGTTATAGCAGCGGCGACCTTTTATGAGGGAGTCGAGGAATGCCGCAGGAAATTTGAATTTGCCCTCAAGCAGGCAAAGAGCATGGGAAAGAACGGCTTCTATTTCTTCGATGAGAATGACTATGAAGCCTTTCAGAGAAAGGGAAGAATAATAGCGGCACTGCGTAATTCTATTGTAAACGGCTGTAAGGGCTTTGAAGTGTATTATCAGCCGATAGTGGACTGCCGCTCGGAGAAAATCATCGGTGCGGAGGCTCTTATGCGCTTTTCCATGATGGCTGAGGATGAACAGGTATCTGTTTCACCAGTGGAGTTCATTCCACTGCTCGAGGAGACAGGATTGATTATTCCTGCCGGAAGATATGTCATGAACGAAGCAGCAGAAATGTGCAGTGAAATGCAGCAGTATATTTCCGGTTTCAAGATGAATGTAAATGTTTCGTATGTCCAGATTATTCAGGGCAAGGTTGAGCATGATATATTAACTGCAATCCAGAAAAACTCTTTAAAGCCGGAGTCCATCTGCATCGAAATGACGGAAAGCGGCTTTATGGATATGACGCCATCGTTCTGCAGATTCCGCAAGACATTGGATGACAACAATATCAATTTTGTAATTGATGATTTTGGAACGGGATATTCCAATTTTCATTGTATACGCGATATGAATCCAAGCTATGTGAAAATGGATAAGGATTTTACCGCTAAGGCAATGAACGATGCCAGAGATAATGAATTATACAGGAATATCATTCCGCTGGTACACAGTATTGATGTCAGGATATGTGCAGAAGGCATCGAGGAAAGAGACTGGTACCTTAAAATGAAAGAAATGCAGGTCGATTATCTGCAAGGATATTATTTTGGCAGACCTTGCAGAAAAGAACAATTTATACAGCAGTATACCGCATTATCGGAATAAGACAGGGGAGCGTGAAAATTCACGCTCCTTTATCTGTGTGTAGGTGAAGCTTCAAGCTAAGCGTTTGTTTTTAGCGTGGACATATCTCCTGCTGCTTTAAGTCCCATAAAGAAAAGTGTACAATGTATCTACCTTACATCGCCATAAAGTATTCATGCACCGAGGTGTCGTCCGTAAGCTCCGGATGAAACGCAGTTACAAGCTGTCTGTCCTGACGGGCTGCCACGATGCGCCCGTCGACGGTCGCAAGAACCCTTGCATTGTCGTAGACCTCTTCGGCGAAAGGTGCACGGATAAAGGTCATCGGGACTGTCCCTATGCCGTCAAAGCATTCCTCAGTGTAGAAGCTTCCAAGCTGTCTGCCGTAGGCATTTCGGCGGACCCGGATATCAATGGTGCCGAAGCAGGGCTTTCCGCCCTCGACATCGCGGGACAGAAGAATCATTCCGGCGCAGGTGCCGAACACAGGCATGCCGCCATTGATCAGTTTCTTTATCGGTTCATACAGACCAAGCTCGTGTAAGAGCTTATTCATCACAGTGCTCTCGCCGCCGGGCAGTATAAGCCTGTCGGTCTTTTTATCCAGGTCGCGAAGCTGCCTTATCTCAAAATGTTCTACTCCAAGCCTGTCAAGCATCTGTCCATGTTCCGCAAATGCCCCCTGAAGTGCTAATATACCAACTGCCATATATAATCCTCGTTTCCGCTATTTTCTCTCTCTGCCATCAGCAGGGCAATTTGTTTCCATTATTTTCCTCGTTTCCCCTATTTTCCTCTCTCTGCCATCAGCAGGGCAATCTCGTTTTCATTTATTCCAACCATTGCCTCTCCCAGGTCTGCCGACAGCTCAGCGATAAGCCTGGCATCGGTGTAGTTGGTGACAGCCTGAACAATCGCAGCGGCACGTTTCGCAGGATTTCCTGACTTAAATATTCCTGAGCCGACGAACACACCCTCTGCGCCGAGCTGCATCATAAGTGCTGCATCGGCAGGGGTTGCGACACCGCCGGCGGCAAAGTTTACAACAGGGAGTCTGCCGTGGTCATGAACATATCTGACAAGCTCAACAGGAACCTGCAGCTGCTTGGCAGCCTCGTATAATTCGTCATCGCGCAGGTTCTGGACACGCCGTATTTCGGCATTCATGGATCTCATGTGGCGAACTGCCTGAACTACGTCGCCGGTTCCCGGCTCGCCCTTGGTCCTTATCATCGAGGCTCCCTCGCTTATGCGCCTGAGCGCCTCGCCCAGGTCGCGCGCACCGCAGACAAACGGAACCTTGAACTGTGTCTTGTCGATATGGTACACATCGTCGGCAGGGGAGAGAACCTCGCTCTCATCTATGTAGTCAATCTCTATAGCTTCGAGTATCTGAGCCTCGACAAAGTGTCCGATACGGCATTTTGCCATGACAGGAATAGACACTGCCTCCTGAATACCTTTAATCATCTTAGGGTCGCTCATTCTGGATACGCCGCCGGCGGCTCTTATATCTGCCGGAATCCGCTCAAGTGCCATTACCGCACAGGCACCTGCTTCCTGTGCAATCTTAGCCTGCTCCGGTGTGGTCACATCCATGATTACACCGCCCTTTAACATCTGTGCCAGTTCCTTGTTGAGTTCATATCTTGTTGCCATGGTAATCTCCGTTTCCGGACAGTCCGCCTTTTTGTGTAGGGACTGCCGCTGATTTTTATTTTGTATTTTGTCATGTAATGCGCCGCTTCATGAATTTAGCGTTATGATACAGTAAATATGGCTTGATTAAAACATCCAGTTTTAATAAAAATAAGCAGTCCAGTTATGTGAGGCATGGAAAAATAACAATAAAGAGTTTGCAGGCTTTGATGTAAAGTGGACATTCGCAATCCGCTTTCGCTTAAAGTTTAAGTGGAGGATAAGATACTTATGTGTTATAATTATTCTAAAACATTCGTAATCCGCTGCTTCCACATGTTTTGCGGGTTCCAGGTTTAAATGCCTGATTGTGCAGGCGGCAATGGCGGAATGGAGATTAAAATGAAAAAGCTGATACAATTATTTCTCACGTTTCTGAAAATAGGTGCATTCACCTTTGGCGGTGGCTATGCGATGATTGCGCTTTTAGAAAATGAGTTTATCGAAAAAAAGAAGTGGATTGACAGAGAAGAATTTTTGAACATGGTGGCGATTGCGGAGTCGACACCGGGACCCGTGGCAGTCAACAGTGCGACCTATCTGGGCTACAGAGTGGGCGGTGTCGCGGGAGCCGCGCTGTCAACGCTTGCCGTGAGCATACCTTCGTTTGTGATAATATATCTGATATCGCTTTTCTTTGATAAGTTTTTAAGTCTGACCTATGTGGCGTATGCGTTCAAGGGGATACAGGTGTGCGTCGTGTACCTCATCGCGTCTGCCGGTGTGAGAATGTTCAAGGGACTTGAGAAAAACGTGTTCAACTATGTGATTTTGGGATTAGTGATTGTCGTGATGACGGTGTTTTCGATAACGGCGGTGTCGTTCTCATCAATATTCTATATAGTGATAAGCGGCGTGGCAGGCTGTGCTGTGTACATGCTTCGAAAGTATGTGGGTAATTCCGGTAAAATATGTTCTGACACAGATGAAAAGCATAAAATTTGAAAATAAAATTTTCAAACTATTTATTGGTGGCAGTACTGCAAGAAATGCTTGCAGTATGCGGAGGTATAAAATGATATATATTGAACTTTTTCTGAATTTTCTTGTTATCGGTGCGGTTTCCTTTGGCGGTGGCTACGGCATGATTTCGCTTGTCAGGGAGACGGTTTTGTCAAGGGGGTGGCTTACCGAGAGCGAATTTATGAGCTTTATTGCCGTATCGGAGTCGACGCCGGGACCGCTCGCGGTGAATATGGCGACTTTTATCGGTTCTTCGCAGGGGGGAATGTTAGGTGCGTTTATGGCAACTCTCGGAGTTGTGCTGCCGTCATTTGTCATAATACTAATCATTGCTGCCGTGCTGAAAAATCTCCTGAAATATGCAGGTGTGAATGCGGTTCTGTCCGGAATACGGCCATGTATAGTCGCCATGATAATCGCGACGGCAATCAGTATGGGGCTTAACACTCTGCTTGGTTTTGCGGATTACACAAGCAGCATAGTGCCTGATTTAAGGTCAATAATAATATTTATGATACTTTTTGCAGTATCTTTTTTGCTGAAAAAAATATGGAAAAAGAAGTTGTCGCCAATTCTTATGATTGTGCTGTCGGCGGTGCTCGGGATAGTGTTCTGGGGCTTTTGAGAAAATCTTTAAAAGGTTGTTGATGCGGACAATTATACCGTAACCGAGGTCACGACTTTTGGGAGAAGCTTAGTTGTTCTTAGGACTCTGCTCATCACACAGCCACAGACGGCATGGATGTCGGATGAGTTGTAAACAGCCATGGATGGCTGGAAGCCTGTCAAAAAGGAGAAGCTGTTCGAGGTGCTTGACAGGGCGGCAGAGAAGCTATCAAAGAATGAAAAGGTAATAGATATAGAACTTGCGGGCGAGCTGATCCGTGTGCCTGTATACCGTATAAGATACGCGGACATGCTGGAAAACTATGTGACAATCCATGCCGCACAGGATTACACCTTTAAAATGATGCTCGGTGACCTGCAAAATGAGCTTGACGACGGTACGGAGATACTTCTGCCGCAGGTGTGAGGGACTAATTATGTAAATTACAAGTTGTCTTTTTTACAACCATCGTTTATAATGGTATCAGGCTTGGGGGAGCCTTTGTGTGTTTGTGTCATACAAAGGGAGGGCTTTTTTGAAAACAGAATTAAGCAATGCGATGGCGGTAGCGGGGGATAAGGCACAGTATGATATTCGAGCTAAGCGGCTGCTGGCACAGAAGAGTATTTTGGCGCGTATTCTTTTAAAGACGGTTGATGCGTTTAAGGGAATGAGCCCCGAAGATGTGGCGGATAGCATTGAGGGCGAGCCTGTGATCGGAATGGTGCCGATTGAGCCAGGAAGTACTAATGCTGAGAGGACTGACGGTTCGGTACAGAGAATCAGAGGGTTCAACACGGAGAACTCGGAAATTAACGAGGGAATGATAAGATTTGATATTGTTTTTTATGTGAGGTTACCGTTTGGCAATGTACATATAAAAGATAATGTCAGATTGACAGAAAATGAGACAAATCATAAACTGACACAGATTATCGTGAATGTCGAGGCACAGAAGGATGAACCTGCCGCATATAAGATATTGAACAGGTCAATCTTTTATGTGAGCCGTCTCGTGTCATCGCAAAAGGAAAGAGATTTTGTTAATTCCAATTACGACGATATTAAGCAGGTTTACAGCATTTGGATATGTATGAACATGAAGTGCAACAGTATGAGTCATATCCATCTTACCAAGGACGAGATGCTTGAGCCGTATGAATGGAAGGGCAATATTAATCTGCTCAACATTATCCTTATAGGAATTACGGATGAGCTTCCCGTACACGATGAGAGATATGAGCTTCATCGCCTGATAGGGGCACTTCTGTCAAGCAGTATTGAGCTTGATGAGAAGCTTGAGATAATGGAAAAGGAATATAATCTTCCGCTTAACAGTGATTTCAGAAG
>ERZ1027036.756-NODE-756-length-16368-cov-6.498376_pt1 | contig 16368 bp, 15 predicted proteins | sample MGYA00519441_ERZ1027036 | MGnify/ENA primary metagenome ERZ1027036 (study PRJEB26926, sample SAMN06164792) | human gut metagenome | biome: ENVO:00009003; feature: ENVO:2100002; material: ENVO:00002003 | host: Homo sapiens | place: USA | collected 2012 ... | reverse complement strand
CTACACTTATGCGATCGTCGGCAGCGTCAGATGTGTATAAGAGACAGCTCATAGAGATGGCAGATGAAGAAAATGATGCTTCTCTTATTCCGGAAGTTGAGAATGAAATTAATTCATTTGAAGAAAAACTTGAAGATTTAAGGATTGAAACACTTCTCTCAGGTGAGTATGACAAAGATAATGCTATCCTTACATTGCATGCAGGAGCAGGCGGAACAGAGGCCTGCGACTGGTGTCAGATGCTTTTCAGAATGTATACAAGATGGGCAGAGGCTAACGGATATACAACACAGACTCTTGATTATCTTGAAGGTGAGGAAGCCGGAATTAAGTCTGTTACAATAGAAGTTTCCGGAGATAATGCTTATGGACATTTAAAATCAGAGCATGGTGTACATAGACTTGTAAGAATTTCACCATTTAATGCGGCAGGAAAAAGACAGACATCGTTTGTATCATGTGATGTAATGCCTGATATTGATGAAGATGTTGATGTTGAGATTAATGATGATGATTTAAGAATAGATACTTATCGTTCGAGCGGTGCCGGTGGACAGCATATTAACAAGACATCATCCGCAATCAGAATTACACATATTCCGACAGGAATAGTAGTTCAGTGTCAGAATGAACGTTCACAGCACCAGAATAAGGATAAAGCTATGCAGATGCTCAAAGCAAAGCTGTATCTTATGAAACAGCAGGAAAATGCTGAAAAAACATCAGATATCAGAGGTGATGTCAAGGATATTAATTTTGGTAATCAGATACGAAGCTACGTTTTGCAGCCATATACAATGGTAAAAGACCATAGAACAAACAAAGATATAGGCAATGCACAAAGCGTTCTTGACGGAAATATTAATCCTTTTATTAATGCATATCTTAATTGGGTTAATACAGGTAAAAAAGCAGATTAAAAATATAATGCATATACAAAAGCATGATAAGGAGGTATTTTATGTCAGATTACATTAAACCTGTAGTGTTTAAAGTCGGTAACGAAATGTATGGTGTAGACATTAATCTTGTACAGTCAATAGAACGAGAGATTCAGGTTGTTCCGGTTCCAAATTCAATGCCGTATATTAAAGGCATTGTAAATTTAAGGAGTGAGGTGATACCTGTATACAGTCTCAAAAAGAAATTTGGACTTGTTGATAATGGTGTGAGCGAAAATACAATTATTATTGATACAAAAAATGTTAAACTTGCACTTGAGGTTGATGAGGTAGTTGAGATAGGCGATATTGAACCTGAAAATATTGTTCCTATGCCAGAGATTGCTCTTAATGCACAGACACAATATATGCCTCGTGTTGCCAATGTTGATGGTAATCTTATAATTCTTCTTGATGTTACAGAACTTTTAAGTGAGGAAGAGGAAGCTGTTGTAAAGCAGATGGCAGAAGATATGAAGTAATCAGCTAATATCACAGGATGGTGATTAACATGGAAAATTCAGGTAAAATAGAAAGGTCAGCGGGAATACTTATGCATATAAGCAGCCTCCCGTCGCCATTTGGTATAGGAACATTCGGAAAAACAGCGTATGAATTTGTGGATTTTGTTGCACAGGCAAGACACAGATACTGGCAGGTGCTTCCGCTTGGACCAACTACATACGGAGACAGCCCATATCAGTCATATTCTGCTTTTGCAGGAAATCCATATTTTGTGGATCTTGAGATGTTGACTGATGACGGAATATTAGACAGAAATATTTATGAAGATATAGACTGGGGCAGCGGCGATTACGTGGATTACGAAAAAGTCTACAATAACAGGTTCACTGTTTTGCATGAAGCATACAAAAATTATGGACAGAAACTCAGTGAAAGCCGTGTAAAACTTGCTGCCGGACTTCCGGAATATAAAAAGTTTGATAATTTTAATAAAACAAATGCATACTGGCTTGATGACTATGCACTTTTTATGGCTCTCAAATGGCATTTTAACCAGAAGTCATGGCAGGACTGGGATGAAGATATTAAATTCCGGACACAGAAGGGCATGCAGAAGTATAAAGAACTGCTTGCAGACGAAATCGGATTCTGGAAGTTTGTCCAGTATGAATTTGATAAACAATGGAAAAAACTCAAAGAATATGCCAATGAAAATAATGTAGATATAATAGGAGATATTCCTATTTATATGGGGCTTGATAGTTCAGATGTGTGGGCGGATGCAGGTGAATTTCTGCTGGATGAGAATCTTACGCCTGTTAAAGTTGCAGGGGTTCCGCCTGATGCTTTTTCTGAACTTGGACAGAAATGGGGAAATCCTCTTTACGACTGGAATAAGATGGAAGCTAACGGATTCAGGTGGTGGAGAGCCAGAATGGCACATTCTGCTGAATTATATGATGTTATAAGAATTGATCATTTTATAGGGATAGTAAAATATTATACAATTCCGGCTGATATGCCTGATGCAAGGCAAGGTTCATACGAGCAGGGACCGGGACAGAAACTTCTTGATGTTATCAATGAAGCTATCGGTGATAAAAAAATTATTGCAGAAGATCTAGGAGTATCACTTCCAGAGGTTGATGTGATTTTAAGAGAAAACAATTATCCTTCAATGAAAGTCCTTGAGTTTGCATTTGGTGGCGACAGAAAAAATCCGCATCTTCCATATAATTACAGTGATAACTGCGTAGTGTATGGCGGAACACATGACAATGAAACACTTATGGGATATTTTACCGGACACAATGAGTGGGAGCTTGGCTATGCTTTTGATTATCTTGATACAAGAGACAGGGCAAGGATGGTAGATAACGTATTCCGTGCAGCATATTCAAGTGTTGCATGTCTTGCAATATTTACAGTTCAGGATATTTTAAAGCTTGGAAATGAAGCACGAATGAATATGCCTTCAAGCTTTGGAAATAACTGGAAATGGAGAATGAGAGCAGGGTCACTTAATAATGACCGTCTTAATGAGATGAGATATCTGGCAAGTGTATTTGGAAGAGAATCATAATAATTAATATAAAGACACATAATCTGAGAATGCGGTATCCGGCTATACTGTACAATCAGGTTATGTGTCTTTTTTTCTAAAAATCACATATAAGGTTGCATTGTTATAAATAATATGATAAGATTCTTTCTGTGAAAAACACATGTGTTTCACACACGAACAACAAAACACATGTGTCTTTTGTAGGAAGACATCCTGTGAATTATGACTGATGTCAGAAAGGTATGAGGATATGACTGAGGACAGTAAATATTACGTTGTCAAACAGAAGGCACTGCCGGAAGTTCTGCTCAAAGTTGCACAGGTCAACAAAATAATTGAGACAAAGAGAATGTCTATAGCTGAAGCTACTGAATCGGTTGGAATCAGCAGAAGTTCTTATTATAAATATAAAGACGATATTTTTCCTTTTAGAGATAATGTAAAAGGCAAGACAATAACATTTGTATTATCAATGGATGATGAGCCGGGAATTCTGTCGGTTGTATTAAAGACAATTGCAGAATATAAAGCTAATCTTCTTACTATACATCAGACAATACCTGTAAATGGTGTTGCCTCGCTGACGTTAAGTGTTGACATACTTCCGACAACGGGAGATTCAGCAAAGATGATAGAGCAGATAGAACAGCTTTCATGTGTCAGATATTTGAAAATTTTAAGCAGAGAGTAATCGCACAAGATGAAATAAATAATGAGAAAGAGGAAATTAAGATGGCTAAAATTGCAGTTTTAGGTTATGGAACAGTTGGTTCCGGAGTAGTTGAAGTATTAGAGACAAACAAAGACTCTATTACAAAAAGAGCAGGAAGAGAAATTGAAGTAAAGAGTGTTCTCGATTTGAGAGATTTCCCGGGTGATCCGATTCAGGAAAAAATAGTACATGATGTGGACGTTATCATCAACGACCCTGAAATAGAAGTAGTTGTTGAAGTTATGGGCGGTGTTGAGCCGGCATTTACATTTGTAAAGAGAGCACTTGAGGCAGGAAAGAGCGTGTGTACATCAAACAAGGCACTCGTTGCTGCACATGGACCTGAACTTCTTGAGATGGCAAAGAAAAGAAATCTTAACTTTATGTTTGAGGCATCAGTTGGCGGCGGTATTCCTATTATAAGACCATTAAACCAGTCTCTTACAGCGGATGAGATTACAAAAATAACAGGAATTCTTAATGGAACAACAAACTATATCCTTACAAAGATGGATAAAGAAGGTAGTACATACGAAGAAACATTAAAAGAAGCACAGGAACTTGGTTATGCCGAGAGAAATCCTGAAGCTGACGTTGAAGGTTTTGATGCCTGCCGTAAAATTGCAATTCTTACATCGCTTGCATATGGCTCAACAGTAAAATTTGAAGAAATCCGTACAGAGGGAATTACAAAAATCACAACAAAAGATTTCAAGTATGCAGAAAAACTTGGCTATGTAGTAAAGCTTCTTGCTACAAGCTGCAAAGAAAATGACAAAGTATATGCTATAACAGCACCATTTATGATTAATTCAACACATCCGTTATACAATGTAAATGATGTGTTAAACGGAATATATATTCATGGTAATGTTATCGGCAATGTAATGTTTTTTGGTGCCGGAGCAGGAAAACTTCCTACGGCAAGTGCTGTTGTAGCTGACGTTGTAGACTGTGTAAAGCATAAAGGCAAGAATGTCATGACAGTATGGAGCGTAGAGAAACTTGAACTTGGTGATGCAGATGATGAAGTAAGAAAGTTCTTCGTCAGAGTAAAAGGTAATGTCTCAGATTTATCAGCAGTAAATGCAGCATTTGGAAATGTGCAGACTGTTACTGTAGATGGAATAGACGGAGAGTTTGGATTCATTACAGAGCCTATGTCAGAAAGAGCATTTGCTGAAGCAGCAAAAAAGATAGATATGATTCATAGAATAAGAATCGATGAGACTACAATTTAATTGTCAGCCTGATTAACTGCGATTTATGGTTTATATAAAAATTATCGTCAGTGCATATACTTGCACGGGAAAGGAAGAAAAATGAAATATTTAATTATTCTTGGCGATGGAATGGCAGATAAGGATATTCCTGAACTTGGAGGAAAAACACCGCTTGAGTATGCGGATACACCGACAATGGATAAGTATTCAAAGATGTCAGAGATAGGAATGGTACATACAATACCTGATGGAATGGCACCGGGAAGCGATACAGCTAATTTATCAGTTCTTGGCTATAATCCAAGGAATTATTACACAGGACGTTCACCACTTGAAGCATTAAGCATCGGTGTTGACATGAAGACAACAGATGTTGCGTTAAGATGTAATATAGTTACAGTTTCAACAGATGAGCTTCCATATGAAGAAAAGACAATTATTGACCACAGCTCAAGCGAAATTTCAACAGAAGATGCGGCTGTTCTTCTTGAGGCAGTAAGAAAAGAGCTTGAAAATGATATATACAAGTTTTATGTGGGAACAAGTTACAGACATCTTACAATATGGGATAAAGGCGAAGTTGTAGACCTTACTCCTCCGCATGATGTACTTGGACAGAAAATAGGACAGTATCTTCCAAAAGATGATAAATTAAGAGAGATGATGAAGAAAAGCTATGATATTTTAAGCAATCATCCAATTAATGTTGAGAGAATGAAAAGGGGACTTAATCCTGCTAATTCGCTCTGGTTCTGGGGTGCGGGCACAAGACCGATGCTCACATCATTTGAAGAAAAGACAGGTCATAAAGGTGCGATGATTTCTGCTGTAGATCTTCTTAAAGGAATTGCAGTCGGTGCCGGCATGAAAGTTATAGAAGTAGAGGGGGCAAACGGCGGTCTTGATACTAATTATGAGGGCAAGGCTGACGCGGCAGTTGATGTGCTTTTAAACGGAGGATGTGATTTTGCATATATTCATCTTGAGGCACCTGACGAAATGGGTCATCAGGGAAGTTATGAACGCAAAGTAAAAGCAATTGAAAACCTTGATAAGAGAATCATAAAACGTGTTGTAGAAAAGATGGAAGCGGCAGGAGAAGATTTCAGGATGTTAGTTCTTCCGGATCATCCTACACCGGTGGCTATAAGAACACATGTCTCTGACCCTGTTCCATATATGTTATATGACAGCACAGACAAAAAGAATAATACATGGTCATATAATGAAAAAGATGGCGAGGCAAGTGGAAATTATATTGCTGAGGGTCATACAATAATAAACAGATTGTTTGAAAAATAGTTGCATAAGAAAAATAAAAAGAAGATGGAAAGGTAATAATAACAATGATTAAAGTTGTAAAATTTGGCGGAAGCTCACTCGCCAGTGCAGAACAGTTTAAAAAAGTTGGTAACATAATAAGAGAAGAGGAGAGCAGAAAATATGTTGTCCCTTCAGCTCCGGGAAAGCGTTTTTCTGAGGATACAAAAGTTACAGATATGCTTTATAAATGTTATGCAGAAGCAGAAGAAGGAAAAAATTTCGATAAACAGTTAAAAGCAATCAAAGAGCGTTACAATGAGATTATAAAGGGTCTTGGACTCAAACTTTCATTAGAAGAACAGTTCGAGACAATCAAGAAAAACTTTGAAGCAAAAGCAGGAAAAGATTATGCTGCTTCAAGAGGAGAATACCTTAATGGTATTATAATGGCAAATTATCTTGGATATCAGTTTATTGATGCTGCAAATGTAATCTGTTTTGATGAAAATGGAGAATTCGATTCAGAAAAGACTAATGAAGTATGTTCAGAAAAGCTTGCTGCTACAGAAAATGCTGTAATTCCGGGATTTTATGGTGCAATGCCAAACGGAAAAGTTAAGACATTTTCAAGAGGTGGTTCTGATGTGACAGGTTCAATAGTTGCAAGAGCTATCAAAGCGGATGTGTACGAAAACTGGACAGATGTTTCGGGTTTCCTTGCAGCAGACCCAAGAATAGTAAAAAATCCAAAGCCAATCAAAGTTATTACATACAGGGAACTTAGAGAATTGTCTTACATGGGTGCTTCCGTTCTTCATGAATCAGCAATTTTCCCGGTAAGAAAAGAAGGAATTCCGATTAATATCAGAAATACAAATGCACCACAAGATCCGGGTACAATGATTGTTGAGACAACATGTAACAGACCGGATTGTGTAATTACTGGTATTGCCGGTAAGAAGGGGTTCGTATCAATAAGCATCGACAAAGACATGATGAATTCAGAAATCGGATTTGGAAGAAAAGTTCTTCAGGTGTTTGAAGATAATGGCATATCATTTGAACATATGCCATCAGGAATTGATACTATGACAGTATTTGTTCATCAGGATGAATTTGTTGAAAAAGAACAGAAAGTTCTTGCACAGCTTCATCGTGCAGTAAATCCTGATTCGATAGAACTTGAATCAGATCTTGCACTTATCGCTGTTGTAGGACGAGGAATGAAGAATAATTCAGGTATTGCTGCTAATATTTTCTCAGCACTTGCAAAGGCAAAGATTAACATTAAGATGATTGATCAGGGCTCAAGTGAGCTTAATATCATTATTGGTGTACGCAATCGCTATTTTGAAGATGCAATCAAGACAATTTACAGCGTATTTGTACCGGAAGAAGAGCAGTAAAACAAATCGAAAAATTAAATTTTATCCCGGCAGGAAAGCGATGGTGGCATTTGTTATCAGATGTTTTCCTGCCGGGATATTTTTGTGAAAATATTTAATGGAAAGCTATATACAATAAAAATAATAAAAAAACAAAAAATAAATACAGCTTGCTAAACTTCGTTTAGAATGGTAAAATAAAAAAGAAAACATAACATAAAAATGACCATGTTTAAGGAGTAATATTCAGAGAATGGAAATCACAAAGAAAATAGCAGAAGAGTTAAGCGTTAAGCCGTCACAGGTTGAAGCGGCAGTAAAGTTGATAGATGAAGGATGTACGATTCCTTTCATAGCCAGATACCGTAAGGAAGTTACAGGTTCACTTAATGATGAACAGCTTCGTAACCTTGATGACAGACTCAAATACCTTCGCAATCTTGAGGATAGAAAAGCACAGGTAATAGCAAGCATAGAAGAACAGGGTAAACTTACAGAAGAGTTAAAGGCACAGATTACAGATGCACAGACAATGGTGCTTGTGGAAGATTTATACAGACCCTACAAGCAGAAAAGAAGAACTCGTGCAACGATTGCAAAAGAGAAGGGGCTTGAGCCTCTTGCACAGTTCATACTTGCACAGAATACAGACAAGCCTGTTGAAGATGAGGCACAGAAGTATATAAGCAGCGAGGAAGGCAAAGAAGTTGAGGATGCAGCGGCAGCGATACAGGGAGCACTTGATATAATTGCAGAACAGATTTCAGATGTCGCTGATTACAGAACATATATAAGAGATATAACTTTCAAGGAAGGAAAGATAGTTTCTGCTGCCAAAGATGCTGATGCAGAGTCTGTATATGAGAATTATTATGATTACAGTGAAGCACTTTCAACAATTCCGGGACACAGAATACTTGCATTAAACAGAGGTGAGGCAGAAAAGTTCCTTGCTATAAAAATAGAGGCACCTGTTGACAGAATTTTAAGGTATCTGGAGACAAAGACGCTTACATCAGATAATGAATATACAACACCATTAATCAAAGAGGTTGTAAGCGATGCGTATGACAGGCTTATTGCACCTGCCATAGAAAGAGAGATAAGAAGCACACTCACGGATACGGCACAGGACGGAGCTATAAGGGTATTTGGTAAGAATCTTGAACAGCTTCTCTTACAGCCTCCAATTGCCGGTAAAGTTGTACTTGGCTGGGATCCTGCATTCAGAACTGGATGCAAACTTGCAGTTGTCGATGCTACAGGAAAGGTTCTTGATACAAAAGTTATATATCCTACAGAGCCACACAATAAAGTTGAACAGTCAAAGCAGGAAGTTAAGAAACTTATAGATAAGTATAATATAACGCTCATTTCATGCGGTAATGGAACTGCATCAAGAGAGTCAGAAAAAATCATAGCAGATATGATTAAAGAGTACGATTTGAAAAATGTAGATTATGTAATAACAAATGAAGCAGGTGCATCAGTGTACTCTGCAAGCAAACTTGCGACAGAAGAATTTCCTGATTTTGATGTGGCACAAAGAAGTGCAGTGTCAATAGCAAGACGAGTTCAGGATCCGCTTGCAGAACTTGTAAAGATAGATCCGAAGTCAATCGGTGTTGGACAGTATCAGCATGATATGAACCAGAAAAAGCTGAGCGAAACACTTACAGGTGTGGTTGAAGACAGCGTTAATAAAGTAGGTGTTGATTTAAATACAGCATCTGCATCACTTCTTGAATATATTTCGGGAATATCAAAAGCTGTTGCAAAAAATATTGTGGATTACAGAGAAACTAACGGAAGATTTACTAACAGAAAACAGCTTTTAAAAGTTGCAAAATTAGGACCTAAGGCATTTGAACAGTGTGCAGGTTTCATGCGTATAAGCGGAGGTGATAATCCGCTTGATGCCACAAGTGTACATCCGGAAAGTTATGATGCTGCAGCAAAACTTCTTGAGATATTAGGATATAATATTAACTCTATAAGTTCAGGTGAGTTAATAGGACTTGGTAAAAAAATAAGCAATCTCCACGAAATGGCAGAAAAAGTCGGAATTGGCGAGATAACACTTGAAGATATAGTAAAAGAACTTGAGAAACCTGGAAGAGACCCAAGAGAAGAGATGCCAAAACCAATACTCAGAAAAGATGTCCTTGATATGAAAGATTTAAAACCGGGAATGATTCTTAAAGGAACAGTAAGAAATGTAATAGATTTTGGTGCTTTTGTGGATATCGGTGTACATCAGGACGGACTTGTTCATATTTCACAGATGTGTGTTGACAGAAGAGTTGAGCATCCGCTTGATGTTGTGAGTGTCGGAGATGTTGTAGATGTACGTGTTATAGAAGCTGACCCGGCAAAGAACAGGGTTTCACTATCAATGATTCTCGACGAAAAAGAGGCTGCTAACCGTAAAGTGTCAGCGAATAAAGGCGACAGAAAAAATGATGCTTCAAAGAGAGATAACAGAAAGCAGGGACAGCATAAGAAAAAAGACAATGGACTTAATCTTAGTTCATTATCAAGATTTATGAGATAATTGTGCGGACAGCGAAACAAAGCCAATGTCTGCAAGAGACATTGGCGGCGTTTGATAAATATAGTTAATAATACAAACTGGAGTATTGAAATGGGTGAACAAGAACAGAGAGTAGAATTTGAAACACGAATAGGTGCAAAAGAACTGATGGATTTTAAAATATACCATAATTATCACAGCGTGAGTGGTATTGCATCACTGCTTTTTGGCATAATAGCATTGGTGATATGCATAGTTTCAATTAACAGAGTGAATATATCATATACACTTATGATGGGATTTTTTGGACTTTTCTTTACAGTGTACACACCGATTGGCATGAAGAGAAAAGTTAATAAACAGATAAAAACAGTTCCTGCATTTGCAGAGCCTGTAAAATATGTCATAACACCTGAAAAGATAACTCTCAGTCAGGGTGAAGTATCAGAAGAACTTTTATGGGATGATATATTTACGATAAAATGCACAGGAAAGAGCATGATTTTATATATAACATCAGTGAGGGCTAATATAATACCTCTTGAATGCCTTGACAGACAACAGGCAGAAAACTTTATAAAAATAGCAAGAGAGAAACTCAAGCCGTTTCAGGTTAAGTTAAATGATGCATCAGTAATAAACAAGTGCGGACGGTGACAGATATGGTAAATGTGATAGAAACATTTGATGCAAAAGAAACATTTGCATTAGGGGAAAAGATAGGAAAAGAAGTACAACCAGGAGATATATTCTGTCTTGAAGGTGACCTTGGCGTTGGGAAGACAGTATTTACACAGGGGTTTGCAAAAGGGATTGGCATAACAGAACCTGTTAACAGCCCTACATTTACAATAGTTCAGGAGTACAAAGAAGGAAGAATTCCCTTATATCATTTCGATTTATACAGGATAGCAGATATTTCGGAACTTGATGAGATCGGTTACGAAGAATATTTTTATTCAGAAGGAACATGTCTTGTTGAGTGGGGAAATCTATATCCGGAGATATTCCCTGAAAATACCATAAAAATTGAAATAAGCAAAGACCTTTCAAAAGGTTTTGACTACAGAAGAGTAACGATAGAAAAGCAGCAAAAGGAGGATTAACATGAGGATACTTGCAATAGAAAGTTCTGCCGTGACAGCATCAGTTGCAATTCTTACAGATGATACACTTACGGCAGAGTATACTATCAACTATAAGAAAACTCATTCACAGACACTTCTTCCTATGATAGATGAGATATGTGATATGACAGACGTTAAGCCGGATGAATTTGATGTGGTTGCAGTGTCAACAGGCCCGGGTTCTTTTACCGGGTTAAGGATAGGCGTTGCAACAGGAAAGGGCATTGCACTTGCCACAGGTATCAAGATGGCAGCAGTTCCGACACTTGATGCAATGGCAATGAATATGTATGGCACTGGTAAGCTTATATGTGCTGTCATGGATGCCAGAAGGCAGCATCTCTACAACAATATATTTTTCTTTGATGAAAACAACAGACTCTGTAGATGCAGGGAACAGTCGCTTGATTCATATGATCAACTTGCTGCTGAATTAAATGGCCTTAACAGAGATGTAATATTTGTCGGTGATGGCATAAATGCCGCAAGAGAATATTTTGATAAATATTTAACATGTAAATATGAATATGCACCGGCACATATGACAACACAACGTGCCGGAAGTGTAGCTATGCTGGCAATGCAGATGGCAGCAGAAAATAAACTTGTTGATGCGGATGATGTAAAGCCCGATTATCTTCGCCCGTCACAGGCAGAGCGTGAATTTGCACAGAAAAAGGAGCCTAAGTAATGCTTAACATAAGAGCTATGGAAGAAAAAGATATTCCACAGGTCGAAGGGATAGAAAAAAAGATATTTTCACTGCCGTGGTCAGAGAAGTCATTTCATGATGCATGCAGTGATGAAAATAATATATATCTTGTCTGTGAAGATGAAGGCACAATTACCGGATACTGCGGATTATGGACGGTTTTTGGTGAGGGGAATATTACGAATATGGCAGTTCATCCTGATTACAGAAAAAAAGGTATCGGAATGATGCTTATGGAAGAGATGGAAAAACGTGGAATACAGAAAAAAGTAGATGTGTTTTTTCTGGAAGTGCGTGAAAGCAATGACGCAGCACGAAGATTATATGAAAAAATGAAATACAAACAAATAGGTATCCGCAAAAGATTTTATGAAAGACCGGTTGAGGATGCTATAGTAATGTCGAAAATGTATACGGAAGGAAATATATGTTAGATGTATGTTTGCTGGGAACCAGCGGAATGCTGCCATTGCCTGACAGATGGCTGACATCACTGATGACCAGATATAATGGAAGCAGTCTTTTGATAGATTGTGGGGAAGGAACACAGATTGCAATAAAAGAAAAAGGATGGAGTTTTAATCCGATAGATGTAATTTGTTTTACGCATTATCATGCTGACCATATAAGCGGACTTCCGGGGCTGCTTCTCACAATAGGAAATTCTGACAGGACAAAGCCTGTTACGCTTGTCGGGCCTAAAGGTCTGTCAAGAGTTGTTGGGGCACTGCGTGTGATAGCACCGGAACTTCCGTTTGAACTGAAATTTATAGAACTTACAAAACCGCAGGAACACATTTCAATAAATGGCTATGAGATAGAGGCATTTAAAGTTTCTCATACGGTTGCATGTTATGGGTATTCTATAAGTATTCCAAGAATAGGAAAGTTTGATGTAGAAAAAGCTAGAGAACTTATGATACCGCAGAAAGCGTGGAATAAGCTTCAGCATGGAAATACAGTTGAGATTGATGGAACTGTATATACACCAGATATGGTAATGGGAAAACCGAGAAAAGGTTTGAAAGTTACATATTGTACAGATACAAGACCGGTTACGGCTATTATAGAAAATGCAAAACATTCCGATTTATTTATATGTGAAGGAATGTATGGCGAAGAAGATAAAGACAGTAAAGCAAAAGAAAACAAACACATGACATTTTCAGAGGCGGCAGCACTTGCAAAAGATGCAGAAGTTGCAGAGATGTGGCTGACGCATTTCAGCCCGTCACTTGTAAGGCCGCAGGAGTATATACGTGGAATACAGAAAATATTTGAAAATGTCACAGCAGGTACAGATGGTAAAACGGTGGAACTTCAATTTGAAGAAGGGTAGCATTTAAAGATGCGGAAATGGAGGCGTGAGATGAAAAAATATGTAAAAACAATAATAATTGTAAGTGTTCTGGCACTAATGTGCATAGCCTATTTTTTCTATCTTTCAAACAGGAAATCGACAAAAGATGCAACTGATAAGTCAGTTTGGAATCAGGAAGTGGCAGCATTAACAACAAAAGATATTGATAAAAATTATCCTGAGTCTCCAAAAGAAGTTGTTAAATTGTATGCAAGAATAACAAAGGCATATTACAAGACATCTCTTACGGATGAACAGATAGAAGCACTTGGAACAAATGCAAGAAAATTATTTGATAATGAGTTAAAGTCAAAACAGACAGATAAAGAATTTCTGGATGCATTAAAGGCTGATATAGCGGATTATAATTCGGCAAAAAGATATATAGCTGATTATACAATGGATGGCAGCCAGGCAGTAAAATATACAACTATTGATAATAAAGAATATGCATCATTGGTAGTGCTTTATAATGTCCGTGAAGGAAGTAAACTTCACAAATCATATACCAGATTTGTATTAAGAAAAGATTCCGATGGAAAATGGAAAATATTATACTGGGAGCTTATTAACGGAAATAATAGCACACAGGAATAGAAAGGCATGGAAAGCAGTATGAAAGAACAGGAAGAAGTATTAATTCTTGCTATAGAAAGTTCATGTGATGAGACAGCGGCAGCTGTTGTAAAAAACGGAAGAACTGTTTTGTCAAATATAATAAATTCACAGATAGATATTCATACATTATATGGCGGTGTAGTACCGGAGATAGCATCAAGAAAACATATAGAAAATATTAATCCTGTAATAAACATGGCGTTAAAAGAGGCGAACGTAACACTGGATGATATAACAGCTATAGCTGTTACATATGGTCCGGGACTTGTAGGAGCGTTGCTTGTGGGTGTTGCGGAAGCAAAAGCTATTGCATTTGCAAAAAATAAACCACTTGTGGGAGTACATCATATAGAAGGGCATATATCAGCCAATTATATAGAGCATCCTGAATTGGAACCTCCATTTGCTGCACTTGTTGTATCAGGAGGACATACCCATCTTGTAATGGTCAATGATTATGGTGATTATGAAATTATTGGAAGAACGAGGGATGATGCGGCTGGGGAAGCGTTTGACAAGGTCGCAAGAGCTGTAGGACTCGGTTATCCGGGCGGACCAAAGATAGATAAATTGGCAAAAGAAGGTAATCCGCATGCAATTGAATTTCCAAGGGCGCATGTAGAAGATTCACCATATGATTTTTCGTTTAGCGGAATAAAATCAGCGGTTCTCAATTATATAAACCAGTGTGAGATGAAAAATGAAGAGATAAATAAAGCTGACCTTGTAGCATCGTTTCAGAATGCTGTAGTGGACGCACTTGTATCAAGGGCAATGATGCTTGTAAAAGAAAGAAATATCGACAAGCTGGCAATTGCCGGTGGCGTTGCATCTAATTCAGCATTAAGAGAGGCACTTTCAAGTGCTTGTGAGGAAAATGGAATAAAATATTATTCACCATCTCCTAAGTTATGTACAGATAATGCGGCAATGATAGGAGCTGCCGGGTATTATGATTACATAAAAGGTGTAAGGCATGGCTTTGATCTTAATGCGGTTCCAAATCTCAAACTTGGTGAAAGAATATAAATTAATAAAAAATATAAAAAATGCCGGGCATATTATATTCTGCCCGGCAAAATTCAGACATGGAGAAAAATATATGGGCAGCAAAGAAAAAGCATTAACAGCGGCAATAATACTTGCCGGAGGCAAAGGCAGCCGAATGCAGTCAGAGATTCCAAAACAATATATGAAAATAAATGGACGACCGGTAATATATTATGCACTGGAAGCATTTTCTGAAAGCAGTGTTGACAAAATAGTTCTGGTTACAGGAAATGCATGTATTGATGGTATGGATGAAAAAACATATTGCATAGAAAGAATAATAAAACCGTACAAATTTGAAAAAGTAATAATAGTTACAGAAGGTGGAAAGGAACGCTATAATTCTGTATATAATGGGCTGGAGGCACTGAAAAAGCAGGGCAAGGTACCGGATTATGTTCTCATTCATGATGGAGCAAGAGCGTGTATTACAACTGATTTGATAGAAAAGTGCATATGCGAAGCCGAAAAATACAAGGCATGCGTGGCAGCAGTACCTGTCAAAGATACAATAAAAATATCTGATGAGAATGGATATGCCGTTAATACACCCGACAGAAATACATTGTGGCAGATACAGACACCACAAAGTTTTGAATATGAACTTATAATGGATGCATATGAAAAAATGATTAAAGATTCAGCCAGAGGTAATATAACTGATGATGCAATGGTTGTTGAAAAATATACATCAGTCAGAGTGAAATTAACGCAATCATCATACAAAAATATAAAAATAACCACACCGGATGACATAATAATAGCCGAAAGTTTTATTAAAAAATAAATTAGAACTAAGTGAGATATAAAAAAGGATTGATGCCGGAGATAATAAGATACTTATAATGCAGAATTTATGCGGAATTGTGGGCGTGAAATAATAAGGAATAAAAAAGTTAAAAAAAATCAAATAAAAGTGTTGACAAAGTTAAAACAGAGTGATAATATAAACAAGTCGTCAGCGAGCGGCACAATTAAATAAGTATTATGGAGAGGTACCGAAGTGGTCATAACGGGGCGGTCTTGAAAACCGTTTGTCTTCACGGGCGCATGGGTTCGAATCCCATCCTCTCCGCTAATCAGCAGAGTCTATCCTGAACGATAAGAGCGCTGATGAGTCGGTTAAGAACAAATGAAAAAAGTTGTTGACAAGTAACTGACAATATGATAATATATACAAGCTGTCGCATGAGACAGCAAGTAAGAAACTTGATAACTGAACAGTGAAACAACCCTGAAAATTTCAAAATTTTCAGTTCCTCGAAAGAGGAATAAGACATTCAGTACATCTGAAAAGATTGTACAAACGTAGACGGATGAACTTAGTAAAAAGCTAGCTCATCTGAGTCACAAACTTTATATGAGAGTTTGATCCTGGCTCAGGATGAACGCTGGCGGCGTGCTTAACACATGCA
>ERZ1027036.716-NODE-716-length-17027-cov-7.138699_pt1 | contig 17027 bp, 10 predicted proteins | sample MGYA00519441_ERZ1027036 | MGnify/ENA primary metagenome ERZ1027036 (study PRJEB26926, sample SAMN06164792) | human gut metagenome | biome: ENVO:00009003; feature: ENVO:2100002; material: ENVO:00002003 | host: Homo sapiens | place: USA | collected 2012 ... | reverse complement strand
TTTCTGCCTGTCTCGTGGGCTCGGAGATGTGTATAAGAGACAGGGGTAGCTGCGCATGGCTGCCACCGGCGCAAAGCCGGTGAGGGTGGCCGTCTGGCCGTCGGGGGCGGTCTCGGGCGGGTCGAAACTGCCCTCCATCCGCTGGATGTCGCTCATGGCCCGGCCGATGTTCTCCGCAGGCACTTCCAGCCGGAAGGAATACCACGGCTCAAGGAGCTGAGTCTTTTTGATCTGGTCTGCCATCATCAGGCCCTGCCGCACGGCGCGGTAGGTGGCCTGACGGAAGTCACCGCCCTCGGTGTGCTTGAGGTGGGCGCGGCCCGCGATGAGGGTGATCTTCATGTCCGTCAGCGGTGCGCCCATGAGGACACCGACGTGCTGCTTTTCTTCCAGATGGGTCAGCACGAGGCGCTGCCAGTTCTTGTCCAGCTCCTCTTCCCGGCAGTCGGCGGCGAACTGCATCCCGCTGCCCCGGGGCAGCGGCTCCAGCTTCAGGTGAACCTCGGCGTAGTGGCGCAGCGGCTCATAATGGCCCACGCCCTCGATGGCCTCCGTTATCGTCTCCTTATATAGTATGCCGCCGGAGTCGAATTCCACGTCCAGCCCATACCGCTCCGCCAACAGGCTTTTCAGCACCTCGAGCTGGATCTCGCCCATGAGCTGGACGTGGATCTCGCCCAGCGTCTCGTTCCAGACGACATGGAGCTGCGGCTCTTCCTCTTCCAGACGGTGGAGCCTGCCCAGCGCGGCATGGACGTCCGCGCCCTCGGGCAGGCAGACCCGGTAGCTCAGCACCGGTTCCAGCACCGGGAGGTCGCTGTCCCGCTCGGCGCCGAGTCCGGTGCCGGGGCGGGCCTTGGTCAGACCGGTGACGGCGCAGACCTGTCCCGGCCCGATGGCCTCTGCCAGCGTATACTTTGCACCCGAATAGAGCCGCAGCTGGTTGGCCTTTTCGGCCCAAGGCTCTCCGTCCGCTTCGCCGGTGAGCTGGGCCTTGACCTTCAGCTCCCCGCCCGTGACCCGCAGCCACGTCAGCCGCTCGCCCCGCTCATCCTGCGAGACCTTGAACACCCGGGCACCAAAGGCTTCCAGCGCCGGGGCGGCACGGGTGTATCTGTCAAGCCCCTCCAGCAGCTCATCCACACCCTGCAATCCGCCCGCGTTCTCCCGCTGAAGGGCCACGCCGAACCAGCAGGGAAAGACGTGCCGCCGGGCGATGGCGGGGATGATGTCCTCCGCCGTCAGGCCGCCTGCGTCCAGCATCGTCTCCATCAGGCGCTCGTCGCAGAGGGCCAGTGCCTCGTCCCGTTCGGCCTGCGGGGCACCGAAGTCCACGAAGCCCTCGCCCAGACGGCGGGAAAGCTGCCCCAGAAGGGCTTCTTTCCCCGGGCCGGGCAGGTCCATCTTGTTGAGAAAGACGAAGGTGGGGATATGATACCGCCGCAGCAGACGCCAGAGGGTCTCGGTGTGGCTCTGGACGCCGTCGGTGCCGCTGACGACCAGCACCGCGTAGTCCAGCACCTGCAGCGTCCGCTCTGTCTCGGTGGAAAAATCCACATGGCCGGGGGTGTCCAGCAGAGTGATGCCGGTGCGGCCCGTCTTCAGCAGGGCCTGCTTGGAAAAGATCGTGATGCCCCGCGCTTTTTCCAGCGTGTCGGTGTCAAGGAAGGCATCCTTGTTATCCACCCGGCCCAGCCTGCGGATGCTGCCTGCACGGTAGAGCATTGCTTCGGAGAGAGTGGTCTTGCCGGAGTCCACATGGGCGAGGATGCCCACCACCAGCTGTTTTTCGCTTTTTTCTGCCATGTCTTCCGCCCTCACACTGCGCCTGCGATGAGGCTGATGATGAGCAGCGCTGCGCCCAAGATCAAATTCGAAAGCATACTGCAATAGATGCGTTCCTCCGGCTCCAACTCCTCGAAGGAGACGATGCGCTCGTCCGCAAAGTCCACGATGGACTTGGTGGCGTGGAGCTTCTTCTTTTTGCCTATGTCCTTGAACTCCTCGCCCAGATGGTGGACGGTCACGCCGTCCAGACGGAGGTAGTTCACCCACGCCCACGCCAGCAGCACGACGCCCAGCAGCAGGGCCGGGGCCTGCCACATAGTGAATCTGCCGTCGCTGACGTAGCGGTCCCACAGCAGCATCAGGACGGCCACGACCGACACCCGGGTGACGGATTTATACAGAACGGGGCGGAACATATATTTTTGATACATCGAGATCAGCTTTTTCATCCAAGGACGCTCCTTTTATAGAAGTAACATTCTTTTTTATTGTAGCATGATTTTGTGAAAAAAGATAGCCGCTTTGCGTTTTCCAACTTTCGTTGTATCCATCTTTCGTCCCGCAAAAGTACGACTTCTTTTCATTCTTTACCGTTTTTTTGCCGTCATTTTTCAGAGAAAAGCATCCGTTACTATTTTGTTTTTATTTTAGGGCTGTATGTCATTGACTTCTTTTGCCCACAATGTTAGAATACGAAAGGTGCGGCCCCGGGCGCTTTGTGCGTTTTGGCACCCGGAGCGCGTCGTTTTTTGCATTTAGGATAGGAAAAAAGGAAAACAATATCTCGGAGGAACGTATCTCAATGAACATCGATTTTGAGTCCCGCAACATCACCCGCCGCAGCTTCCTGAAGGGCGCCGGCGTCGTGGGTGCCGCCGGCCTGCTGTCCGCCTGTGGCGGCAGCAAGTCCAACAACTCCGGCAGCACGGCTGCTTCCGGCGCGGAGGCCCCCAACTCCACCGGTGCCACCCCCCTCAAGGAGTACATCTCCTGGGAGTCTGCAAACCGTGAGATCGAGAGCTGGAACCTGCTGTACAGCCAGACCCTCAGCGACGCCAACGTCGTCACCAACCTGTGGGACGGCCTGATGAGCTTCGACTGCTACGGCAAGCTGGTGCCTGCCATCGCCACCAGCTGGGAGGCCAACGAGGACTCCACCGTCTGGACCTTCCACCTGCGCGACGACGTGGACTGGGTGGACTGCAACGGCGAGGTGAAGGAGCACATCACCGCCACCGATTTTCTGGTCGGTCTGGAGTGGGTGCTGAACGCCTCCAAGAACGAGGCCAACAACACCTCCATGCCCACCCTGTACATCGTGGGCGCTGAGGAGTACTACGAGAAGACCAAGGATATGGGCGCTGCCGCCGCCGACCTGCACTATCAGGATATGCTGGACGCAGGCGTGGGCATCGAGGCTCCCGACGACTACACTCTGGTGTTCACCTGCAAGGATCCCTGCCCCTACTTTGACACCGTAGCCTCCTACACCAGCTTCTACCCCGCCTCTCAGGCGCTGATCGACGAGCTGGGCATCGAGACCTTCCGCGGCTGCGACAACACCAATATGTGGTACTGCGGCCCCTACATCGTCGAGGAGTATATTCAGGGCAACACCAAGAGCTATATCCCCAACCCCCACTACTACGATGCTGCCAACGTCAGCCGCTTCGAGCGTCTGACCGTGACCATGATCTCCGATCAGGCCATCGCATTCCAGCTCTACCAGAACCGCGAGCTGGACGAGATCGACCTGAACGAGAGTACCATCACCACCATCACCTCCGACCCCAACAACGAGTACAACAGCCAGCTCTGTGAGAAGCGCGCCCGCCCCTCTGCCTACGCCATGCACTTCAACTACCAGAAGAACAACGCCGACGGTACCCCCGATGTGAACTGGAACAAGGCCATCGCCAACACCGCTTTCCGTCAGTGCTTCTACCGCGGCCTGAACCTGAAGGCATGGTTCTCCCGCTACAACAAGATCAACCCCCTGAAGTGCGAGAACGACTACTACACCATGAAGGGCCTGTGCTACAACACGCAGGGCGCTGAGTACACCACTCTGGTGGCCAAGGAGATGGGCTTCGACACCGAGAAGTACGATGGCGAGACCATGATCCGCCTGCGTGCCAACGGCGGCGACATCTCTTCCCTGAAGAAGCAGGCCATGGAGGAGCTGAGCGCCATTGGCGTCACCTTCCCCGTCAAGGCCACCTACTTCATCATCGCCAGCAGCACCTCCGCACTGGACAACGCCACCATCCTGAAGCAGTGCTTCTCCGACAGCTTCGGCGACGACTTCATCAAGCTGGACGTCCAGACCTACGTTTCCAGCCTGACGCAGGAGGTGCGCACTCCTCAGCTCCAGAGCTTTGTCATCAACGGCTGGAGCGCCGACTTCGGCGACCCCATCAACTTCCTCGGTCAGGAGACCCTCCACGACGACAACGCTTTCTACTCTCACTACTACTCCAACATCGCCCGGGTGGCTGAGGCTCCTGCCGACTACCAGAAGGATCTGATGGACGCTTTCGAGCAGTACACCGATCTGGTCAATGCCGCCAACGCCATCGTCAACGACACCGACGCCCGCTACGAGGCCTTCGCCAAGGCTGAGGCCTATATGCTGGAGAACGTGCTGGTCAGCCCCACCTATTATGACATCGCATGGTCCCTGACCCACGCCAACGAGTACAGCAAGATCAACGCCATGTACGGCGGCTGCAACTACAAGGCCGTCAACTGGGAGACCAGCGAAGAGGCCTACACCACCGTCCAGTACGAGCAGTTCGCCAAGGCATTCGACCAGGCTTCTCAGGGCTGATTCGGCGCGAAAAGTCATACAATTTCAGCTTACGCATGAAACTTTTTCACTTTCATATGTCTGCTGAGTCAATAAGATTCAATCCGTACCAGAGTGGTTTTTCTTGACTTCCCGGCGATGGGATGATAGAATACTTGCAACCGATACGGATTCTGCAAAGGCGCAGAAACAGGTCATTAAAAATCTGTCTCTGCGCCCTTTTTGTACCCATTTTTACTCTGTGGGAGAGTAAACTGGCACTATCGGGATAGAGAAACGGAGCGCGCAGAGCCGTACCAGCGATTACAGGAGGGAAAGAATATGTACCACGATTTTGAGTCTCACGCCATCACCCGCCGCAGCTTCCTCAAGGGCGCAGGCGCTGTGGGCGCAGCCGGTCTGCTGGCCGCCTGCGGCGGCAGCTCCTCTTCCAGCACTGCTGCCAGCGCCTCCTCTGCATCCTCCGGTGCAGCGGCCTCCGGCAAGGGCCTGAGCGAGCTGTTCACCTACGAGACCTCCGGCCGCGAGATCGAGAGCTGGAATATGCTCTACAGCCAGCAGGCCATCGACTTCAACGTCACCACCAACCTCATCGACGGCCTCATCGGCTTCGACAACTACGGCAAGCCCGTCCCCGCCATCGCCAAGAGCTGGGAGCACAACGAAGACTCCACCGTCTGGACCTTCCACCTGCGGGATGACGTGGACTGGGTGGACATCAACGGCGAGGTGCAGGAGCATCTGACCAGCAAGGACTTCCTCACCGGCTTCGAGTGGGTGCTGAACGCCAAGAAGAATCAGGCCTCCAACACCTCCATGCCCTCCACCACCGTCGTGGGCGCAGCCGACTACTATGACAAGACCTATGCGATGGACGACGCAGCCGCCGCGGCCCTGACCTACGACGATATGATGGCCGCAGGCGTCGGCATCGATGCACCGGACGACTACACCGTCGTCTTTACCTGCCTGAACCCCTGCCCCTACTTCGACACCGTGGCTTCCTACGTCTGCTGCTACCCGGCTCCTCCGGCTCTGGTGGAGAAGCTGGGCGTCGAGGGCTTCCGCGGCGTGGACTACACCCAGCAGTGGTGCTGCGGCCCCTACCTCATCGAGGAATTTGTGGCCGACAACTCCAAGCGCTTCATCCCGAACCCCCACTATTATGCGGCAGACGAGTGCACCCGCTTCGAGCGCGTGTCCCTGAGCATGATCACCGACCTGACCGTGGGCTATCAGCTGTACCAGAACCGCGAGCTGGACGAGCTGGAGCTGAGCGAGAGCACCCTGACCACCATCACCTCCGACAGCTCCAACGCCTACAATGACCAGCTCTGCGAGAAGCGCCCCACCAAGTACGCCTACGACTTCCACTTCAACTTCAACTGCCTCAACTCCGACGGCACCCCCAACGAGAACTGGAACAAGGCCGTGGCCAACCGGGCGTTCCGCCGCTGCTTCCAAGAGGGCCTGAACCTCATCCCCTACTATGCACGCTTCAACAAGATCAACCCCCTCAAGTGCGAAAACAGCTTCTACACCATGAAGGGCATCTGCTATAACTCCAAAGGCACCGACTACGTTGATCTGGTTGCCAAGGAGCTGGGCATCGACGGCGAGAAGTACGACGGCGAGACCATGATCCACCTGCGCAAGTCCACCGCCGACTCCATCGCCGCCCTCAAGAAGCAGGCCATGGACGAGCTTTCCGCCGTCGGCGTCACCTTCCCGGTGAAAGTCCCCTTCTTCTTCGTGGCCGGCAACACCGTCCAGCAGGACAACGCCACCGTCCTCAAGCAGTGCTTCACCGACAGCTTCGGCGACGACTTCATCCAGCTGGAGCTTGGCACCTACGTCTCCAGCCTCGCCAAGGAGGTCCGCATCCCCAAGCTGCACGGCTTCGTCATCAACGGCTGGGGCGCAGACTTCGGCGACCCCATCAACTTCGTGGGTCAGGAGATCCTGCATGACTCCAACGCCTACTATGCCGTCAACTACTCCAACATCCCCCTCGTGGCGGAGAACCCCGCCGATTACCAGAAGGAGCTGGTAGAGGAGTTCGAGCAGTTCACTGACCTCGTCAACGCCGCCAACGCCATCGTGGACGACACCGATGCCCGCTACGAGGCCTTCGCAAAGGCCGAGGCCTACATGATCAACAACTCGCTGGCCGTCCCCTGCTACTACGACGTCCACTGGTGCCTCACCCACGTCAACGAGTACACCAAGATCAACGCCATGTACGGCCCCTGCAACTACAAGTACATCAACTGGGAGACCAGCGAGGACGCCTACACCACGGCCCAGTACGAGGAGTTCGCCAAGGCATTCGACGCAGCAAAAGCTTAACTTTTTCTGAACTTTTTCCCCGCCGGGATCTCCTGTCCCCGGCCTATATCCCACACAGCGGGAGCTGTTCTCATCTCGAGAACAGCTCTCGCTGTTTTGTTTTTTGGCCGCTTTGTCTTATTTTCGTCACCCTTCATTGCGGTAAAGTAAATTTATTTCATGTGTGTACGGCATATTCCTTTCTTTTAGAAGAAAAAGCGATTTCCATTCCATTGACAACCATTTATTTCGATGGTACAATATATGTCGTGTTAAGGATTTTACGGGAGGAGCACAGGCACAGACAGAGGGGTCTGTTTCTGCGCTCTTTTGTATTCTCTGGCAATACAGGGAGGGCAGATGATCTCGTAAAAGAGTGGGAAATCGGCAGGGCACTGTACCCTGCGCCATAGAGCCGAGACACAAAAGAATAATTGGGAGGAAAACACAATGAACGCAAATTTTGAGTCTCATTCCATCAGCCGCCGCAGCTTCCTCAAGGCTTCCGGCGTCGTGGGCGCTGCAAGCATCCTGGCCGCTTGCGGTGGTTCTTCCAGCAGCACTGCTGCCAGCACCTCTGGTGCCGCCTCCGGCGCAGCCGCACCCGCAGCCGACGCCATCACCGATTACGTCTCCTTCGAGACCGCTAACCGTGAGCTGGAGACTTGGAACTTCCTGTACAGCCAATCCGCTTCCGACCTGAACGTCACCACCAACTGCTGGGACGGCCTGCTGAGCTTCGACTGCTACGGCAAGGCAGTGCCCGCCATCGCATCCAGCTGGGAGCACAACGAGGACTCCACCGTCTGGACCTTCCACCTGCGCGACAATGTCGATTGGTGCGACGTCAACGGCGAGGTCAAGTCTCACCTGACCTCCAAGGACTTCCTCGTGGGCTTCGAGTGGGTCCTGAACGCCCTCAAGAACGAGGCCTTCAACACCTCCATGCCCTCTGAGACCGTCGTGGGCGCTGCTGAGTACTACGACCTGACCAAGGACAAGGGCGACGCTGCTGCCGATATGACCTACGAGGATATGCTGGCTGCTGGTGTCGGCATCGAGGCTCCGGACGACTACACTCTGGTCTTCACCTGCAAGAACCCCTGCCCCTACTTCGACACCGTCGCTGCTTACAACAGCTTCTACCCCGCCTCTGAGGACCTCATCAACGAGCTGGGCATCGATGGCTTCCGCGCCTGCGATTACTCCACCATGTGGTACAATGGTCCGTACCTCATCGAGGAGTACATCCAGCAGAACACCAAGAGCTTCATCCCCAACCCCAACTACTACGCTGCAGACGACTGCACCCGTTTCGAGCATCATACCATCACCATGATCCCCGACCTGTCCATGGGCCTGCAGCTGTACGAGAACGGCGAGGTCGATAACATCGACCTGACCGAGTCTAACCTGACCACCATCACCTCCGACCCCAACAACGAGCACAACAAGTTCCTGTGCGAGAAGCGCCCCACCAAGTACAGCTTCCAGATGCACCTGAACTTCCAGCGCAAGGATGAGAACGGCAATCTGGACGAGAACTGGAACAAGGCTGTTTCCAACCGCGCATTCCGTCAGTGCTTCTACAAGGGCCTCAACCTCATCAACTACTACGCCCGCACCAACAAGATCAACCCCCTGAAGTGCGAGAACGACTACTACACCATGCCCGGCGTCTGCTACAACACCAAGGGTGAGGAGTACACCACTCTGGTCGCCAAGGAGATGGGCTTCGACACTGAGAAGTACGATGGCAAGACCATGATCCGCCACCGCGACAACGGCGGCGACATCGCTGACCTGAAGAAGCAGGCAATGGAAGAGCTGAGCGCCATCGGCGTCACCTTCCCCGTCCACTGCTACCACTACATCAAGAGCGGCGACACCACTGCTCTGGATACCGCGACCGTCCTGAAGCAGTGCTTCTCCGAGAGCTTCGGCGATGACTTCGTCGTGCTGGACATCGGCACCTACGTCTCTTCCCTCTACAAGGAAGTCCGTAACGTCCAGCTGCACTCCATCCTGCAGAACGGCTGGGGCGCTGACTTCGGCGATCCCGTCAACTTCCTCGGTCAGGAAGTCCTGAGCGACGACAACGCTTACTACGCTCAGACCACCTCTTGGATCGCAGCCGTCGAGGCCGACCCGAAGGATTACCAGAAGGAGCTGCTGGCAGATTATCAGGAGTTCACCGATCTGGTCACTGAGGCAAAGGCCATCGTCACCGATACCGATGCACGCTATGCCGCATTCGCAAAGGCTGAGGCTTCCATGCTGAACAACGCACTGTGCATCCCCTGCCTGTACGAGGTTTTCTGGTGCCTGACCCATGTCAACGAGTACACCAAGATCAACGCCATGTACGGTCCCTGCAACTACAAGGCCGTCAACTGGGAGACCCGTCAGGGCGACGGCTACACCACCGAGGAGTACGAGGCTTTCTCCGCTGCTTTCGATGCAGCAACCAAAGCCTGATGATTATTTTATAAAGGTTTGGTTATCATGTTAAAATACACCGTCAAGCGGCTGGCTCAGTCGCTCGTCACGATCTTATTGATCGCAACCATCGTCTTTCTGCTGATGCGCTGCCTGCCTACGGACTACTACTTCACGGAAGAACAGCTCATGAAGTTTACCGAAGAGCAGAAGTACGCTGCACTGGAAGCCGCCGGTCTGACCGACCCCATCGGCACCCAGCTGCTGCACTTCTACAACGACCTGCTCCATCTGGACTTCGGCACGTCCCGCCGCATCCAGAACGGTGCCTCCGTCGTGAAGGTCATCGGCAAGAAGTTCGGCGTTTCCATGCGCCTCGGCCTGATCTCTGCCGGCATCTCGCTGGTGGTGGGCGTCCTGCTGGGCATCCTGCAGACCGCCTTCAAGGACAAGGTCTTTGACTGGATCGGCACTGCCTACACCGTTTTCGTCAACGCGGTGCCCTCTCTGGTCTCCTATTCGCTGGTGCTGGTGTTCGGCTCCAAGTATCTGGGCTTCCCCACGCTGTACTCGACCCGCAACGTCGGCCCGTCCAGCGTGCTGCCCATCGTCTGCCTGTCGCTGGCTTCCATCGCAGGCTATGCCCTGTGGACCCGCCGCTACATGGTGGATGAGCTGACCCGCGACTATATCAAGCTGGCCCGCGTCAAGGGCCTCAGCTCCAGCGAGATCATGTTCAAGCACGTCCTGCGCAACGCCATGGTCCCCATGGTGCAGTATATCCCCCAGTCCATCCTGCTGACGGTGGGCGGCTCTCTGCTGATGGAGCGGTTCTTCTCCGTCCCCGGCATGGGCCCCCTGCTGACCGACGCCATCCAGCGCTATGACCTGAACGTCGTGCAGACGCTGGTCATCCTCTACGCTGTGCTGGGCATCGTGGGTGTTTTTATGGGCGACGTGCTGATGATGCTTGTTGACCCGCGCATTACTCTGACCGGAAAGGAGGCCGCACGCTGATGGCAAAAGCATCGGATTTTGAGGGCAAGAAGCAGGACGAACTGTTCTACTTCGTCGAGTACTCTCCGGAGGAAGCCGAGCGTGTCGGCTACTCCAACTACAGCTACTGGGGTTCTGTCGTCCAGAACTTCCTCAAGCACAAGGCTGCTGTCGTCTGCCTGTTCCTGTTCCTGTTCCTCGTGGTCTTCTCCTTCATCGCACTGGCCATCGGCAAGTACGATTATCAGACGCTGGTGACGGATTCCTCTCTGGCGTTCCAGAAGCCCAACAGTGAATACTGGTTCGGCACCGACAACCTCGGCCGCGACTACTGGTGTCAGGTGTGGTACGCCACGCAGGTGTCCATCCGTCTGGCCCTCATCGTCGCCGTGGGCGAGAGCATCCTCGGCGTCATCATCGGCCTGATCTGGGGCTATGTCCGTGAGCTGGACCGCTTCTTCACGGAGCTGTACAACCTCATCGACAATGTGCCCTATATCATCTACATGACCCTGATTGCACTGGTCGTCGGCCAGAGCTTCACCATCATGGCCGTCTCGATGATCGCCATCGGCTGGCTGGTTATGGCCCGCCGCGTCCGCAACATGGTGTTCATGTTCCGCGACCGCGAGTACAACCTCGCGTCCCGCTGCCTTGGCACCCCGCTGTGGCGCGTCCTGACCAAGAACATCCTGCCGTATCTGGTCTCCGTCATCATCCTGCGCATGGCGCTGAGCATCCCCGCCACCATCAACCTCGAGTCCACCCTGTCCTATCTGGGCATCGGTCTGGGCATCGAGACCCCGTCGCTGGGCCTCATCCTGAGCAAGGTGCGCGGCTTCTTCCTCGACTACCCCTACCTGCTGGTCTTCCCCGCATCCATCGTGTCCATCATCTCCATTTCCTTCTATATCATGGGCAACGCTTTCTCGGATGCTGCTGACCCGCGCAACCACGTTTAACAGATGGGAGAGAAAATCACAAAAATGGATAGACAACCGATCATCTCTGCCAAAGACGTGGAGATCACCTTTAGCCTGCGCGGCAAAAAGCTGAACGCGATCCGCAAGTGCTCGCTGGACCTGTACGACGGCGAGACACTGGCCATCGTGGGCGAGTCCGGCTCGGGCAAGTCCGTATTCACCAAGACCTTCGTGGGTATGCTGGATGTCAACGGTAAGATCACCGGCGGCTCCATCCTGTACGAGGGCCGCGACATGACCAAGTTCACCGAGAAGGACTGGCTGGGCGTGCGCGGCAAGAAGATCGCCATGGTCATGCAGGACCCGATGACCAGCCTGAACCCGCTGAAGAAAATCGGCAAGCAGATCCAGGAGAGCATCGAGCACCATCAGGGCCTGAAGGGCGAGGCTGCCAAGAAGGCCGCCATCGAGATGCTGGCCAAGGTCGGCATCCCCGACCCGGAGCGCCGCTACGAGCAGTATCCTCATGAGTTCTCCGGCGGTATGCGTCAGCGCGTGGTCATCGCCATCGCTGCTGCCTGCCGTCCGCAGGTGCTCATCTGCGACGAGCCGACCACCGCTCTGGACGTGACCATTCAGGCACAGATCCTGCAACTCATCCGCGACCTGCAGAAAGAGCTGGGCATGTCGGTCATCTACATCACCCATGACTTGGGTGTTGTGGCCAACGTGGCCGACCGCGTGGCCGTCATGTACGCCGGCCAGATCGTCGAGTACGGCACCGTGGAGGAGATCTTCTACGATGCATGGCATCCCTACACTTGGGCGCTGCTGCAGGCTCTGCCTCAGCTGGGCACCAAGGGCGAGGCTCTGCCCACCATCGACGGCACGCCGCCGAACCTGTTCAATGAGATCAAGGGTGACGCATTTGCGCCCCGCAACAAGCACGCGCTGGCCATCGACTTCGTGGCAGAACCTCCGTTCTTTCAGGTGTCCGAGACCCACGCGGCAAAGACTTGGTATCTGGACCCGCGCGCTCCCAAGATCGAGCGTCCGCACTCCATCCAGAACCTGCGTGAAAAAATGGGAAAGATGGGAGGTTCCAACTTAAATGGCTGAACGCGAAAAGCTGATTGAGCTGAAAGACCTTCAGATCACCTTTGGCTCCGGCAAAAAGAAGTTCGTGGCCGTGGACCACGTCAATTTTGACATCTACAAGGGCGAGACCTTCTCGCTGGTCGGCGAGTCCGGCTCCGGCAAGACCACCATTGGCCGTGCCATCTGCCGCATCAACCCGACCTCGGGCGGCGACATCTTCTTCAAGGGCCAGAAGATCAACGGCAAGATCCCCAAGGAGCTGGACCGCGAGGTCATCCGCAAGGTGCAGATGATCTTTCAGGACCCCATGGCCTCTCTGAACGAGCGCGCCAAGGTCGAGTACATCGTGGCGGAGGGTCTGCTGAACCACCACCTGTACAAAGATCAGGATGACCTGCACGAAAAGGTCATGAACGCTCTGCACGAGGTCGGTCTGCTGCCGGAGTTTGCCTCCCGCTTCCCCCATGAGTTCTCGGGCGGCCAGCGCCAGCGCATCGGCATCGCCCGTGCGCTGGTCATGGAGCCGGAGTTCATCGTGGCCGATGAGCCGATCTCCGCACTGGACGTCTCCATCCGTGCACAGGTGCTGAATCTGCTGAACAGCATGAAGAAGTCCCGCGGTCTGACCTACCTGTTCATCGCCCACGACCTGTCGGTCGTCCGGTTCATCTCCGACCGCATCGCCGTCATCAGCAAGGGCCGCATCGTGGAGCTTGCAGAGGCTGAAGAGCTGTTCCTCCATCCCCTGCACCCCTACACCAAGGCTCTGCTGAGCGCCGTCCCCATCCCCGACCCGGGTCTGGAAAAGAAGAAGAAGCTTCTGGTCTACGACCCCTCCTGCCACGATTACAGCGTGGACAAGCCGGTCTGGGAAGAGATCGCAAACGGCCACTTTGTCTATGGCAACCAGAAGGAGCTGGAAGGCTACCGCAAGGAATACCAGAGCCAGCTCTAAGCACTGTCACTTGACTGTATTTTAACACAAATGCCCCGCCGCATTGGGAATCTCTCTTCTGCGGCGGGGTTTTGTGCTGTAGAAAAACGAGGCCGCCTCCCGACTCTGCGCCGGGAAGCGGCCTCGTTGTGTTTTATATCAGTCTTGCACCGGGCTTCGGCTCATGGGCCTGCCAGAGAGTGATCCACTCGGGCAGGCGCAGGACCTTCAGCCGCTCCGGAAGGGCGGCAAGGTCGCCGCCGGTGAGATACCACCCACCGCCCAGAGCCGCCAGCGCCAGCAGCAAGAGCACCGCCAGCAGGACACGGAGGGGGTGCTTCTTCTTTTGTGGCGGGGTTTCGGCGTGGTTCTGGGCAGCCTGTCCGGCGGGGAGGAAGCCCGTCCCTTCTGCCTGCGGCAGACCGGCGGCGGCGCGGCGTATCATGTCCAGCAGCCAGAGTGCGGCGTTGTCCGCTGCGGGGACCGTGCGGAGCCAGCAGCCTTTTTTCGCACTGAGCACCAGAACATGGTCGCTCTCCCGCTCCGCGCAGGCCACAGCCAGCTCTGTGCCCACGATGCGTCGGGCCGCCTGCGCCCGGGCAAGGGCCAGACGGACAGGTTCGGGCTTGTCCCCCTCCCCGCCGAGCTTGGCCCGGGCACGCTTTTCGATCTGGGGGCCGGTCTTGGCATCGGCGTAGCTCATGGTGCCGAAGTCGTAGACCTTCTCCGCGCCGGGCACCTTCTCAAGCCGGGCTTCCAGCAGAGCACCGGCGGCGGCATCGCCGCAGGCCAGCAGGCGGTCATGGGCTTCCAGCGCCTGCACGGCGGCAGCCGCCAGACTGGTATCCCCTGCCCCATACACATCTGCACCGAAGCTGCTGCGCAGGCTCTGGGCCGCTTTCTTCAGCCCAGAGGGCGTGTCTGCATGGACAGCCAGCAGCGTCTCTGCGCCCCGGCACTTCCACTGGGCCTCTGCCCTCCACTGGGGCGCAAACCGCGCCACCGCAGCTGCCAGCCGTCCCTGCGGCGCACCGTACAGGCGCAGCACACAGCGGGTCTCCTCTGCCAAATCCCATCAACCCCTTATTATGATGTTTCCCGGACGAAAGCCCTGTCCAGCGCGGCCAGCGCCGCGTCGTCCGACTGCCGGGCGGCGGTGAGGGCCTGCGTCCCTTCGGGGATCTTGCCCTGTGCCAGACGCAGACCCAGCTCCAGTGCCGCCTGTGCGGCCCGGGCACGCACCAGCGCACGGTCGGGCCGGGTGACGAAGAGCTTTTTGACATAGGCCACGCCATCCCAGGCAGCGCCGAGATAGACGGTGCCCACAGGGCGGACCTCATCGCCGCCGGTCGGGCCGGCCACGCCGGTGACGCTCAGGGCGATGTCGGCCCCTGAGGCCGCTGCCGCGCCCAGCGCCATCTGTGCCGCCACGGGAGCAGACACGACGTTGTATTTCCCGATGACCGCCGGGTCTACACCCACGAGCTTGGTCTTGGCCTGTTCCCAGTAGGTCACGAAGCCATAGCCGAACACCTCGCTGGAGCCGGACACGGAGGTCAGCCGCTGGGCGATGAGTCCGCCAGTGCAGCTCTCGGCGGTGGAGATGGTCAGTCCCTTTTTCTTCAGGGTCTCCACCACTGTCTCTTCCAGCCCGGCCACATCCTCATCATACACCGCATCGCCCAGCGTATCATAGAACTTTTTGGCATATGCGCGGCACATTTTTTCGCCGTCCTCGTCGGAGCGGGCGCGGGCCGTGATCCGGATCTCGCACTCGCCCGTCTTGCAGTAGATGGCGGCGGTGGGATTCGGGTTTTCCAGCAGGTCACGGACTCTATACTCGATGTCGCTCTCGCCGCCCAGCACCCGGAGGGTGACGGAGTGGAGGGTGCAGTTCTGGCGCTCCATCAGCAGGGGGCGGACGCTCTCAGTCCACATGGCTTTCATCTCGTGGGGCACGCCGGGCATGAGGACAGCACAGCGGCCATCCTGCTCGAACCATGCACCGGGCGCAGTCCCATGGTTGTTGATGATCTTATGGCCCTTGGCGGGCACCATCGCCTGCTTACGGTTGTTGGGGGTCGTCTCACGGCCGGTGCGGGCAAAGTAGCCGGTGATCTTCTCCCACTCGGACGCATCGAAGACCAGCTCGTCGCCGAAGCAGGCGGCGACGGTCTCCTTGGTCAGGTCGTCCGCCGTGGGGCCGAGGCCGCCGGTGAAGACCAGCAGGTCGCAGCGGCTCTTGGCCTCGTTGACGAAGTCGGCCAGACGGCCATGGTTGTCGCCGATGGTGCTCTCCCGCTGGACGGTGATGCCCAAATCGGCCAGCTCCCGGCTGAGGTACTGCGCGTTGGTGTTGAGGATATTGCCGAGAAGAAGCTCGGTGCCCACACTGATGATCTCTGCTGTCATGGCTCAGCCCTCGAATTCCACGTCGTCGGTGATGCGCAGACGGATGCGCTCGGTGGCCTCGGCAGCTTCGGCTTCCAGCTGGGCCAGACCGGGCATCCCGGCCTCGGCCTCAAGGATCTCTTCCAGCTCGGGGCGGATCTTCGGGTGCGGCGGGGTGAAGATGGTGCAGCAGTCCTCATAGGGCAGGATGCTCGTCTCAAAGGTATTGATGTGGCGGGCCGTCTCGACGATCTCGGTCTTGTCCATGCCGATCAGGGGGCGGAGGATGGGCAGGTCCTGCGCGGCATCGGTGCACTGCAGGGCCTTGACGGTCTGACTGGCCACCTGTGCAAGGCTCTCGCCGGTGACGAGGGCCTCACAGCCCTGCTTCTTGGCGATGATGTTGGCAATGCGCATCATGCTGCGGCGCATCAGGACGGTGAAGAGGACGTCCGGAGCGTTGTCGCGGATGTACTCCTGCGGCTTGGTGTAGGGCACCACAAAGAGGTTGGTGCTGCCGGTATAGGGGGTGATCCGCTGGGCCAGCGCCTTGACTTTCAGTTTTGCACGCTCCGAAGTATACGGAGGGGACGCAAAATGGATGTGGTCGAGGCCGAGACCGCGCTTTGCCATCCGGTACGCCGCCACCGGGCTGTCGATGCCGCCGGAGAGCATATTGAGGGCACGGCCGGAGGTGCCCACCGGCAGGCCGCCCTCACCCTGTATTTTCGGGCCGTGGATATACGCGCCGTAATCGCGGATCTCCACGATGACCTTGAACTGCGGGTTCTTGACGTCCACCCGCAGGTAGTTGTGCTTGCCCAGCAGGTAAGCGCCAAGCTCCCGCATCAGCTCAGGGCTGGTCATGGGGAAAGTCTTGTCCGAGCGGCGGGCCTCCACCTTGAAGGTCTTGATGCCATGGAGACTGTCGCCCAGATAGTCCTCGGCGGTCTGGCAGATGGTGTCAAAGTCCTTCTCGCAGACCACGGCGCGGCTGAGCGCGGCGAGACCGAACACCTTGCTCACCCGCTCAAAGGCGAGGTCCATGTCGATGTCGTCCTCCTCCGGCTCCATGTAGAAGGTGGACTGGGTGCAGTAGACGCGGAACTTGCCCACCGTCTTGAGACGGTAGCGCAGGATCTTCATCATCGTCGATTCGAACTGGTTGCGGTTGAGGCCCTTCAGGGACATCTCGCCCTGATAGCCCATAATGACTTCTCGCATAGTAGTTACTCCTGATATTTGTTGTGCGTTCGTCGGTGTTCCGGGAGTTTCTCCGAGGACCGTCCGCTGCTGTCTCTTATACACATCTGACGCTGCC
>ERZ1027036.712-NODE-712-length-17059-cov-7.401788_pt1 | contig 17059 bp, 15 predicted proteins | sample MGYA00519441_ERZ1027036 | MGnify/ENA primary metagenome ERZ1027036 (study PRJEB26926, sample SAMN06164792) | human gut metagenome | biome: ENVO:00009003; feature: ENVO:2100002; material: ENVO:00002003 | host: Homo sapiens | place: USA | collected 2012 ... | reverse complement strand
TTTCTGCCTGTCTCGTGGGCTCGGAGATGTGTATAAGAGACAGTTTTGACCGTATTCCGGCTGCAATGACAAGCTTTTGAGAGCTGTACATAATTCATATGTTTGCGTTCGACAAGCCGGTTAATGTACTGTTTCCAGTCTTTATAGTAGTTGCTGTTTTTGCTCAGAATTTCCTGCAATTCTACAAGGCTTTCGCATTTACTAACTTGTTCATTTACATCAATTGTATTTCTTTTGTCTTCCATTTTACACTTTCTCTTACTTGATTTCAACATAGAAATCCATTTCACCAAAACTAATGACGTCTCCACTCCGTAGTGTGACATCCTCTACTACCTTCACATTGTTATGATACGTCGGATTGGTTCCATCAAGATCCATCAGATATACTTCATTTTCCTCCGTATACAGCCGGCACTGCCTCCCGGACACCGTCGGCTCTTCTACGATCGCCACATCACACAAATGGGGATCTCTCCCCACTACCATGCACCCTTCCAATTTATACTCATACACGCGCGTTTTATCATGGACATCTTTCAGATGAATCCATGGCGTATACTCCCCCTCATTTTTCACCTGTTTGCGATTCATTTTCCATTTCCTCATTTTACGCAGCATTTTCCAAAATCACTCCTGTAGCTATCCTATCCTAGATAGTATCACAAAAAGCGCAGAAGTTTTTCCGCAAAATGACCACTTTTTATACTCTTATTTTCTTCTCTTTACTATACGCACGGTACTTCTTTTTGCCCTTATTTTTCGTATAAGTACGCTCTTTAAACCAAAGTTCCTGTCTCTTTTTTATATACGAAAGACGTATCGTGCATTTTCCGGCTGTCTGCAAGTAAATACCACTTTGCCATCTTCCGGATTGACTGGATTAAAGTTAATGGAATAGAGGTAGAAAAGGTACTCCCGTTTAAAATCATCTCGGGTTTCATCGGGATCAAGGCAGCTTCCAATCGCAAGATATTTTGCTGTCTCGGTAGCATTTTCTAGCTTTTCCGGAATTTTCTCCATTTCGGTTGTATATTTTATTTCACTCGTCCCATAATTTGCAAAAGGAAACACTGACCCTATTACCCCAGAGCCGTTTGCCACCAGCCTTCCCTTTTTCAAGGATTGTTCCAATGACTCTCCCCAAAAATCTACCAATAGCTGCGTTCCCACTTTTGCACTTATAGTAAACGACGCATAGTCGTCCACGTTAAACCAGTCCGGAAGTTCAAATGCCACTCTTTGATAACGCTCCTCTAAAAGAAGTTGAAAACAAGACACCCTTTCCAAAAGACCCTGTTCCAATCGTCTGTAAATCCGCCGGCATCACGACTTGCTTTAATTCCGGACAATTAGCAAATGCACTTTGCCCTATCTCGAATACGGTATCCGGTAATTTTAATGTACTAAGACTCGTACAGCCTTGAAAGGCTCTCGCTTTAATCGCCTTTACATTTGCTCCTATCTCTACTTTTTCAAGCGCAGAGCACCCGGAAAATGCTCGATCCCAAATGGTTACCGTCCCCGTTTGAATCGATACTCGTTTTAACTTTTTACAATTAATAAATGCTTCCTGGTCAATCGTATCTACTTGTCCTATTTCTATTTCTTCAACATTTTAACTTCCATCTAACAACTGTCTATCAATACTTCCCTCTATCGTTTCAACCCATCATCAGGATACAAGTTCAAATCCGTATCAACACTTGGTCCTGAAGATTGTTTCGTCAATACGCCATCTTCCCATTGCACCTGAATAGTTTGTGTCTCTGCTTTTACCCGCTTCCCGCCGGTCAATATATCCGTTGAACATCCCACAAGCACTATGGCAGCTATAAGCAGGAATGCAATTCGTCTTTTTATGGATTTTTTCATAAGGGGCTCCTTCTTTTGCATACTTTTATACTTAAAACGTAACGATTCAGATTACATATTATCTCTTTAAAATTATATCATATTTTGTATCCAAGTCAAACTGTATTATATTACTAAGGAAATCCCTTCTACCTGTAATGCGATTTACAGATAGAAGGGAAATTTTTACTTACATTTGATCTTTTTAGCTTTACTCCACTTACCCACTAATCCTGTGCTGCTTATAGCTCGCACTTTGACATAGTAGGTCTTTTTTCTTTTAATCTTACACCAGCCTCTTAATCCGGTCAATTTTCCACCTTTCAGGCCTTTTGTAAAAGACTTATTTGTCGCAACAATAACTTGATAATACTTTGCGTTTTTGGCTTTACTCCACTGTACCCAAAGTCGTTTTTTTATGCTTTTAAGTTTTTTAACACGTGTATTTCCCGGGCGTACCGGTTTTTTGCTTTGTTTGGCATTGTGTGTGTAGGATGAATCATCATATGTTGTATCTGGTTCTGTCTCTTCCCGGTTCGGTACAGTAGGCGCAGGTGCCGGTGTTGGTATCGTCCTAGGCACATAAATATATATCGAATCCCTTTCACCTGATTCACTCCGGGCAGTAATTTTCGTCGTTCCCGGTCCAACCGCGGTAACACCGCCCTGCGCGTTAACGACAGCTACCATAGAATTTTCTGATTGCCATATGATGCCTTCCGTTGCATCTGACGGACTGACATCACATTTTAATTGCAACGTATTTCCAGTATTCAATGTAATACAATACTCTCCCGCATCGTCATCCCATACTGTCTTATTTATTATTGACAAACTATCACAAGTAACAATCACGCTCAAATTACACGTCGCTATCACGGTACCTGTTGATTTCGATTTTGCTTCAATTACAGTATTTCCCGGACTGACTGCTGTAATTTTTCCATTTTGATCAATACGTGCAATACTACTATTTTGGCTGCTCCACTCAACATCTTTATTCGTTGCATTTTCCGGAAAAACCATAGCTGTTAATGTAGCTGTTTCTCCTTTTTTCAAAACCAACTGCGTTCTATCTAATGTAATCTGCTTAACTGGTATTGGATTTACATTGATGGTGAAAGATGCTGTTTTATTCAGCCTTTTCACCTCAATTGTCTGCTTTCCTATTTTCATCATATCATAGTGACCAAGCATCGTCTCATCCATCGAAACAAGTGCTGTTTTTCCATTTTCATATTGGAGTTCAATTTCCCCTCCACGCAAGGAAATTCGGTCTCCCTGATTATATTCAAGTTTAGCAGGATTATATTTTACCTTTATTCCTTTTAATCTTACCTGCGGATTTCTTTTCAACTGCGGATATGGGATACCACTATTGGAATCAATATCCCACACATCAATAAAATCAAAATTTGTATACCAGTTTAGATCTTGCATTTGTTTTTCTGTCAGAGGGGTTCCTTCCGAATCCTTCGTGCCAGATCCTACCAGATAGAGGCAGTCCGATATACGACCACCATATTTTTCCACCGTCCCAATAATGGCTCCCCCATTATTTCCATCATTTACTTTTCCTATATTATAACATTTTTCTAATTCAATCTGATTTAAATAGCCACAAATTCCCCCTACGTTTTTAGTATCTTCAGCTTGTATGTTTATCAAATTATAGCAATCATTTATCTTTTCCGTCTCGTAATAACGTTCACCTACCATACGGCCTATAACACCACCTATATCATCTCCTTCTTTTCCCTTCACGCTTATTGTTCCTTCTGCATAGCACTCTGAAATACTACATTTATAACCTCTTCCCGCAATAGCGCCTATATTATAACGCAGATCTGAAATAAGATGTCCATCATCTACATCTCCCGTAGTTACATCAATATCTACCCCAGTCATTCCTAATCTTTCTATTACAGCACCCCTGTTCAAATTTGCAAACAGCCCTACATCGTATATTTTGTTTTCCTCCAGTTCCCCAAATATATGCATTCCCTTGATTTTATGGCCATTTCCATCCAAAACTCCAGCAAAATTTTCAATTGGGCTCCAGCCATTTCCACTATCATACATTCCTCCATATTTTGTTTCAGATAAATCAATGTCTTTAGTCAAAATATACTTGCCATTCAAATCATTTCTTATTCCCGCCAAGTCATCAATAGTGGCAATTGCTTCATATCCCTTTGGTATTTCCGCATCATCCTCAAAATCATTCGAAGGCACAGGAGTCTTATCCGGACTTGCAGTTGGTGCTTCACTTTGTTCAGGGGTTGACAGATCAGGAGTCTTAGTCTGTGTAGGACTATTTGTACTTGGTTGCTGCGTTGGTGCGTCTGTACTGATAACCTGTGTGTTTCTTTCTACCATCTTTTTTATGCTTCCAGCATTTTCAAAATCTGCGCCCTTCAAGTTCAAATGAATTACCGGGCGTATTCCGGCTGTTCGCGCCTCTCCTGTCAATTCATTCCATGTCGAAATTCCTGTGTATACACCACATCCATCCTCTGTAACATCCGCAATTAAGCCATCTCCACCTCCGTTTGTACGCAGCCACCAAACACCTGTCCCCGTTTCTGTTTCTCTTGTAGCACTGGCAATATTATATACACTTTCAAATCCATATTTTCCCATTGAAACTTCTTTGATCGATGGCAGTGAAACTTGATCAACCGTAACTGACCACGGAAAACTTGTAGCTTGCTCAGGATTTGTATCTACCTCAAATGGATAATTCATTATCTGTTTTTTCTCATCTTCTGTAAATGCCTTGTCCAAAAAAGTACTATTCAGCCATGTTCTCAGTGAAGACGACGCCCATGATACATTGTTATCGCTCTTATTATGAAAAGGCTGGACATCTAAAACGGACTCTGAAAAAAGGAACGCATCCTCTCCATTTACATCCAACACCCGCCATCTTATTTTTTCATTGTTATAGGTTCCAAAATAAATGCTATCCCATATTGTAGCCGTCGATGTTATTACCGGATTGTTAATTCCATATGTTGATTTTTCTGCTTTGGTTTCTTGCACGCCATACGGCTGAATCAGCATTGCAGCTGTCAACATAACAGCTACTATTTTTGATAAACTTTTTCTTACCTGTTTCATCTTATTTTCCTCCTTTGACATAATCTTCCAAATCATTCTTCATTTCTCAACATATAAGAATTTTGTATTACGTAATTTCTAGTCACTAAATCATAAATGGATGCAGCGATACCAACAATTCCACCAAATAAAATATTAACAATAAGAAATACAACAAGAGACGTCAAACGACTTGCGTATTCATTATAAATTTCAATTCCGGATTTTTGATACAGCTCACCCTTTTTCGTAATGCGCATAATTCCCACTACAATATTCCAAATTCCAACGATTATCAAATACCAAAACGCAAAAATGGAACACAATACCTGCAAGCCTCCAATACTGATCCATATAATACCGCTTGTCATTTCTTTGTTTCCTAAGTTTATTTTAAAGTTTCTCATTTTTACTGACTCTTGCTGCATTGGATCCGGTTGCCTGTAATTCTGATTTGAATACGGATTGTTCATCCTTCCCATAGCCGCCTGTGCTTGCGCATTATAAGCAGTTCCTCCATACGCATTCTGTTGGTATGTATTTTGTTGATATGTGTTCTGCTGATATGCATTTTCCATAGTTGCGGCTTGTTGATTCATATAGGGATTAGGCTGTGGGTTTTCAGCAACCGTTTCTGGTGATTTTCCTTCCGCATTTACTGCCATTCCACATCCACTACAAAACTTTGAACCCTCATCCAATTTTGCTCCACAATTTTTACAAAACATAATTTCCATCTCCTTTATTAATATTATTTTTATCTGCTAGAACTTACAAACTATATCCCTGACAGTTACAATAACTGCGAATAGGGTTGTTGCAGCTGCCAGCACATCAAATACTCGTGTCATATATTTTTTCTTTGGATTTGTTGTATCTATTGTGCAGATGCCAATAGAAAATAATAACATTCCAACACATAAAATATGTACAAGTGTTCCAAGTATATTTGTAATAATTATAGTGCCCGTAAGATCAGCGCATGCCCATGCCCATCTCAAATAACCGTTGTATATATCATATAAAAGCCTATCATCATAAAAAAGCACATGTATCTGGAGCTGGTAATAATCACCAATTACAAAACAAATTCCATATAGCACAACAAACAGCATTGAATAAAAATATCGTTCCACTGCAAACATAATGACCGCTATCAATAATAGTAAAATAGTTATCGCAAAAAATAATTTAATACCATCTGGATAATCAAAATTTATTTTAAACGACTTCCTCGTACTCGCAGCACTTTTATATCCCCACTCCCATAGCCATGCTCGTACTCGTTCAATTTTATTAGTAGCCTTTGTAAACAGCATCGTAATGATACATAAAATACACATCCATAGTGGTCTCCAAACATTTTGCGTTCTTTTTGTTTTTAATCCACAAGTCGGACAAAATACTTCTTGCGGATTCAATAATTGACCACATCTTTGACAAATAATATACCTCATCTCATTTCCTCCTCGTTTAGTCTACTAATATCATATTCCCAAGAACTACGTTCAATAACATTTCCCTTCTTCACCTCTGTATCTCTACTAAATTCATCATAGGAATCCGGCAATTCCGCAACCGCATCTGTATTTGCAGTTTGCCAATCATCACAATTCTCAATTTTATTTATTAGAACTTCTATACTCGTACTTCTCCCATCCGCTCCGTACTCATCATAGTATTTCCAAAATCTACTGTCTGAACAACTCCCAGTCAAATAATTAGGGTTTTCTATATATACTCCAAGACATTCATTCCTCTTTTTAAAGACAACCGCATATCTACCCCGTTGATCATCTACAACTTTATAAAAAAAGTATTGTTCCATATCATAATGATACGATGTGCCTATCTTTTTTGCTATTTCTATCGCCGCTTCTTCTTTATTCTCATAAACAGGTGTTATATCTTCTAATATTTCTACCGTCTTTTCTTTATCTATTTTGGTATACACAATTGCCCCTGCTGCACTCAACGTCACAGCACTGCATAATATATAAAACATTATCATACATACCTTTTTATTTTGAAAAGGTATGTATGATAACAAGAGGATTGTAAAACAACATGCACATATTCCAACTCCCATTTTACTCCTCTCAAAAACGCACCCCAATTCAATATAATTATAACTTCGTGCAAAATATAGTATAATATTTCCTATAACGAATAATATTGAAAAAATAAAACTAAGCATTTTTCTTCTTACCAAAAGAAATCCAGCTGCTATCGCCAAAAACTGTGTAATTAAAATAATAGTCCAAAAGATTATTTGATTACTTATTCTTGTATCATATACAATAGGTTGCATACCAGTAACTTCAATCAAAGGAAGCCATCCTAATTTTGCATATATTTTAATACCCAAATCCTGTGAAAAAGCCTCACCAGAACGCCGAAACACTGGTACTAAAAACATTGTGAATAAGCACACAACCATCAAGATCAGCGACATCCAGCTGCCTTTCATCTGTTCTTTTATTCCTGTTACTGGCTTTACATCGTTTTCATTCATCGCCCATTCTCCTCCTTCTATTCAACAATAAATTCTCCTGTAAATCGATTCCATTTTAAGTATACATGAAAATCATTTTTCTGCATTCGTATTGCATATACTTTTCCCATGCATCGAAAAGTAAGTGTTCCTTTTGACGGAAGATTAAATATCTTTACTTCATTATATCCTACCCTTCCAATTTCCTGTGAACCATATTCGACCACAACCATAGGGCGGATAGCAAACCATTGAGTATATCCATGAATCACAACTTCTACTTCTTTCTTCTCTTCCACCACAGCAGGTGCTTTCCAAAATGATTCTTGCAAATTTTTTCCACAATATTGGCAAAATTTTTGCTTATCTTCTACTTCTTTTCCACAGTTTTTGCAAAACATATTACCCTCCACTTTTATTGAAATCTTTTTTCATATTTGCTGATCTTTTTTACATTATCTTTTTCTATTTTTGATAATTCACTTTCATTGAAATAATCCGGAGCTGTTGTTCCTTCATACCATGGTTGTGAATCAAAATAATCCTGCAATTGCGAATCGTTAAACATTCGTCCATGTCTAGCATATATTTCATTTCTAGCCAGACGGCATTCCTCTTTACTCAGTCCCTTCAAATCTTTGTTCGTAATTCTTCGCGTATCGGAATCCGGAATAATATATTCGCTATCAACCGTATCCAGCTCTTCATTTTCGTTATTATCATACCAGTCATCATTTTGACTATCATCATACCAATCTTCGTTTTCATCGGTATTCTGCTCATCTGTTTTTTCCTCTTCCTGATTCGCGTCGTATGTATCTGAATCATCTCTCGAATAGGAATCCGACTGCATAGAATCTTTTTCTGTAGAATCTGTTTTTGTCTCATTGGAATTCTCTTCCGATTGCTCTTCATAATTTCTTGATGTTGTATCATCTGTAACACTCGAACTTGATTCATATGCCGACTGTTTATCATTTTCTTCCCCTGTAACAATGTCAACTATAGATGTTCGAGCATCACATCCGGTTAAACATAATACCATTATACTTAAAGTAACCATCGCTTTTACTCTATTGTACATTTATGTCACCTCACACTTTCCTCATGATTTTTGACTTCACATTTATGCAGTTCTTGACAGGTAATGAGCAAGCAACAATGGATAAATTGAGGAATCTTCTATACAATTTCCATCTTGATCCAAAAAAACCGCCCCCTCTATCCACATAGCATAATTATAATAGCGGTAATCTGCTGGTAAAAGCGCAATCTGCTTAAAAATTTGCCAAGCATAAACATTATTTGAATCAGCTGATGCTACTGTCGTTTTTAACTCATATAAATATCCGTGGAAAAGTGGCTCTCCCCGTTTTGAAACAAGAGTTTCATAATTCAAATTTGTTTGAGGTGCAAAAGTAGTTTTCGCCGAACTACCACTATCTGCCAAACTAAACAAAACAGCTACTAATATAAAAACCCCTACAATTCCACCGCCAATTAACGCCGGAATCTTAAAAGGATCTCTCGCCCTCTTACTTTCTACAATTATATCCGTTGGTATTTCTCTGATTTCTTTTACTGCTTCCTTTGCCTCCCCATATGAAGCACCATAATTATTCTGGACAAATTTTATTGCTGAATCGTCCATATCTTTTTTTGTCAGATTTTTTATATACTCTTTATCCGCTAATTTTATGCTCAACATAACACATCACATCCTCCTTCAACATAATCTTCCAAATATTGCTATTATTTTACCATATCTTTTTTTCTGTTTTTCCGCACTTTGACCACCCCCGTCCCCCATTTTTTAAATTTATATACCCATTTATAGAAACGCCTATCTTGTAACAACAAAAAAGCCGCCATCTCTGGCAGCTTTTCCGCGTTTACTCATATCAACTTTTACAGTTTTTTCATCAATTCCCTGATTCGTTCTTCCGTCTCCTCACACTCATCTGCAATCTGTGAAAGCGATTTCCCCTTGGCAAGTTTTTTCGATATTTGTTCTAAAAGATTTGCTTCGCGACCTTCGGCAATTGCATCTTCCCAGATTCCTTCACCTAAATTACACATGGTTTCCACTTCCTCTCCTAATACCTGACTTGGAATATCATATTCTTTTTCCATGATACTAATACGTTCTTCGCTTGTCAAGCCTTTTGAGAATAAAGTCCCCAAAAATCGTAGTAATTCATGCGTTTCATCCGGTTCTGCAAGGTCATTGGAAACTCCGATCATCACGAGATTGATCAAATCCAGCTCTCCAGCCCACTTGTGCTCTCCCACCAGATCATCCTGTGTCAGATGAATGTGACACAGGATGTTTTCCGGCATGTTCATGCAGATCCACACGCTGTAAACTTCGCAGATATCGCCGTATTCCTGACCTTTGAAGTCGCGATATTTCTGCGATGAGATCAGGCGGCTTACGTAAAAGATTCCGCGGTTTAAGATGGGATATTTACTTGGTTCGTCTTTTTGAGGTTCAATATTTAAGATTACTTTCGTAAGACCACATTTGCGGTGAACATAGAAAACAATGTCAAAATTCACGCCCCTTGATTTTCCCCCGGAATAATCCCATCTTTGACACTTGTTAGACTATAAAACGGCCACACCTCCTGGAAACACGAGGTTTGTGACCGTTTTGCTTTTGTATTGATATGTACTATATTTTTGCTTTTTTGTTTTTTTTCGATTTTGTTTCTTTTATGATGTTCCGCATGGATGATTTTGAAATAAATTCATAATCCGTCCGGAAGCCGAAAACATCGTGCAGAGCATCTGTTAACAGAGTGCGTTTATACGAAGGAATATAACCGCTGTTTTTACTTAAAAGCGTCATGTTCATTCCACGGAGTGTCTCTAAGATCTGGCTGCAGGTAAATCCTTCTCCCAGTTTTTTCTCCAGGAGACGATAAACCAACAGGCTGATATAACAGGTTAAAAAATGCGCTTTTATGCGGTCGTCACGCTGTACATAAACCGGTCTTGCTTCAAACTCCGTTTTCATGATACGGAAGTTTTCCTCGATCTCCCAGCGACGTTTGTTGATGTTGATGATCTCGCGGACATCCCCTTCCAGATTTGTGACAACAGCATAAAAACCGTCATACGCAGCTTCTTCCCGGATCCGTTCTTCGTCTAATTCATACACATTTTTTTCGGCTATTTCTCCGTCGCCGGTAACGGATGTTTTATGAATAAAACGGGCAGGGTCGTTCTGTGTTTTTCCTCGCCGTATACTGCCTGTATTTTGAAGCATTTTTTGTGCACGTTCAATCTGGCGGCTGCGTATTTTCTGCTGATATTTTTTGTATTTCGGAGAATAGGTGACAATGACTGTCTCGTCCATATCTCCCGTAACAAGGGGAACCTCTTTATAATATATCGTATTGAATACAGTCTCATCGGTTTCATCCAGTGTTCGCAGATCGATCATTTTATTGGAGCCCGGAACGCGGAACTGTGTCGGTTTCATCGCAATGTCACGTTCTTCTTTTTTCATCTTTTTCAATGAATAGGTGATCACGTAAGAACGGTTTCCAAAACTGTTAAAGAAACGATTGTTTTTGCTTCCCAGACCGGCATCGGAACAAAAGATAAAGTCGCTGCATTCAAAGTCGCGGATTACTTTTGTTTCCAGCGGTTTGAGAGTGACCTGTTCGTTCTGATTTCCCGGAAAAAGATCGAAGGCGAGAGGGATTCCGTCCGCATCCATGAAAAGTCCCATGGTGACAAGCGGATTTGGTCTGTGTTCTTTGCTTTTTCCATATTTTTTGCTTCCATTTTCTTCTTCAATCTCAAAATAATAATTCGTACAGTCGTAGTATAAAACACGTGTATTTCTTGGATGAACAAAGTTGGAATTACGGTAAAGTTCTTCCTGGATAAAATCCGATTCTTCTGCTAAAACCGAAAGTGCACGGTATACATTGTGCAGGGAATATTTGGGCGGCTCCAGAAGTGTCTGGCAGTAGGCATAACTGCTCAGTTTGCTGGAGGGAGAAAGGATTCTTGCGTATATAAGGTCCGTGAGAACAGCGTGAAGATCGTAGGTGATCTTCCTGTGATTCCGGATGTTTCGGCAGATGTTGTCCAGTCGTAATTCGCTGCATAACTGCTGCAGAAAAAGGTAGCCGGCATGAAAGGATCTTTCTTCATCGAGCGGAATGCGGTAGGTCTGCGAAAAATCGATGGAGACCTTTTCTTTTTTGGCGTTGTATTCGGCAGTGTCTTTGGCGGCTTCTTCTTTTGCCCACGCCATCAGTTTGTCAGAATCACCGGAAAACTGCTCAAGTAGATCATTGTATTTGCCCAGTTTTCTGTAAATGCGGGAAGAAGGTTTTCCGTTTGCTTTTCTGTATGACTGATAAATATAAACATCTTTATTGTTTTTGCTTCCTGTAATGTTAACGTACATAAAAATCATCTCCTTTGTAACTATTATACCACACAATGACAAACAATTACAAGTAAAATCTTAAAATTTGACAAAAAAATAAGCCTCAAAGGGCTGTGGTGTAGGGAATTGTGAAAATCAAGGGGCAAACGAAGTGTCAAAGACCCGCATTTCTGCATTGCACTGTACCTCAAAACATTATATCAATAAACACAGAAATATGCAAGAACGATTGCAAAAAAAGGAAAAGTATGCTATACTATAGAAGTTATTTTACATAAAAACTATATAATATTTTCATTAACGAGATGCAAAAACAGGAGGTAGTTATGAGACTTAGAAAATGGAGTATTGGTGTATACGTAGCATTGGGGCTGGCATTGTGCCTGACCGGATGTGGACAGAGTGAGCAGAAAGAGACGAAAAATCAGCCGACGACAGCGGCAGTGACAGCATCGGCAGTTACGGATTCGAAAAGCGAGGCGAAAACGTTGAAAGAAGCCTTTGACGGCGATTTTAAAGTGGGTGTGACGACGACATCCGGGTATCTGAGTGAAGAAGACCGAGTTACCCAAATAAAGGAAAATTTTAACAGTATTACGATGGAAAATGAAATGAAACCGGAAAGTCTTTTGGACTGGGAAGGATCCGAGAAGAGCAAAGACGGAATGCCGGCGATCAAAGAAGAAACGCTGGAAAAAGCGTTGAAGGCAGCACAGGAAGCGGGAATCCCGCTTCGTGGACATACTTTGGTATGGCATAGTCAGACCCCGGAGTGGTTTTTTTCCAAGAAATATGATCCATCAAAGGGCTATGTGGATAAGGCGACGATGAAAAAGCGCATGGAAAGTTATATAAAGCAGGTTCTTAGCTATTGTAAGGAAAATTATCCGGGGGTGGTATATGCCTGGGATGTCGTTAATGAAGCAGTCGGCGACGATGGAAATTACCGCACAGAGAGCATGTGGTACGAGACCTATGGCGATTTTTCATATATTAAGGATGCGTTTACATTTGCAAGAAAATATGCCGAAGAGGGAACCAAACTTTTCCTCAATGACTATAACGAGTACATGGCACAGAAACGGGATCTTTTGTACGCAAAAGTAGTAGAACTTCACGATGCCGGCATACTCGATGGTGTGGGAATGCAGAGCCACTGGGATATGGATTTCCCATCGGTAGATCTGTTTGAGACGGCGCTCGAAAAATATGCTTCGATCGATGGCATTGAGATTCAATTGACAGAAATTGACATGCACAACAATGACGATTCCGAAGAGGGATTGAAAAAACAGGCAGAGCGTTACAAAGAATTTTTCGATGTGATTACAAAAATGAAGCGGGAAGGAACAGCAAATATTACTTCTGTGACATTTTGGGGATTGAAAGATGGTGAGTCCTGGCTTAGCGGAATGAAAGGGGAGACTAGTTATCCGCTTTTGTTTACGGACGATATGGAAAAGAAGCCATGTTATGACAGCATTTTGGAAGCAGGAAAGACCGGCGGAAAATAAATTTCGGCTTGTCATACACCATAATATGTGATAATATTAGAAAATGATAGCGTCATTTGAACCTATTTCATCTGACGCTATTTATTACTATATAGGTATCAGAAGTGAGGTTTTCAGATGACTGAACTCAAGAATGTAAAGAAAATAAGAACAGATATTTTGATCGTGGGAAGTGGGGCAGCAGGCTTATATTGTGCGCTGAAACTTCCGAAAGAAAAACAGATTGTCATCATTACGAAAGAGGATGCCGAAAGCAGCGATTCTTTTTTGGCACAAGGCGGGATGTGCGTGTTGAAATCTGAGGATGACTATGATAGTTATTTTGAGGATACGATGCGGGTCGGCCATTATAAAAACCGAAAAGAATCGGTGGATATTATGATCCGGTCTTCGCAGAATATTGTGAAAGAACTGATTGGATATGGGGTGGAATTTGAGCAGGAGAATGGAAAACTTCTATATACAAGAGAGGGGGGACATTCGACGCACCGCATTGTCTTTCATGAAGACATCACAGGAAAAGAAATCACAAGTAAATTGCTGGCGGCGGTGAAAAAGTGCGAAAATGTGAAGCTGCTGGAGTATACGACGATGATCGATCTGCTCACGGATGGAAAGACTTGTGCGGGGGCAGTTACCGTCGATAAAGCGGGCACAAAGCAGGTGATCGAGGCGGAAGATACGGTGCTTGCCTGCGGTGGTCTGGGCGGTCTTTATGAACATTCGACCAATTTCCGCCATTTGACGGGGGATGCCCTGGCAATTGCTCTGTCACATGATATTCAATTGGAAAATATTGACTACATACAGATCCATCCGACGACATTGTATTCGAAAAAGCCGGGACGACGGTTTTTGATTTCAGAATCGGTCCGCGGAGAGGGGGCGATTCTTCTGGATAAAAATGGAAATCGCTTTGTCAATGAACTTCTGCCGAGAGATCTTTTGACGAAGAAAGAATATGAGCAGATGAAGAAAGATGATATGCCGTATGTTCGTCTGAGTCTGGCACCGATCAAGGAAGAGGAGATCAAGGGACATTTTCCGAATATATACCGGAGATGTCTGGAGGAAGGTTACGATGTGACCAAAGATCCGATTCCGGTTGTACCGGCACAGCATTATTTTATGGGCGGCATCTGGGTTGATTCGGAAAAAAGCAGGACATCGGCAGAACATTTATATGCGATTGGTGAGACAAGCTGCAATGGTGTTCACGGCGCCAATCGTCTGGCAAGCAATTCTCTCCTGGAAAGTCTTGTGTTCGCAGGACGTGCGGCAAAGAGCATTACGGAAAATCCGGGCAAAGTCGATGAAACGATGGTAGAGAAGTTAGATTTAAATAAATATGAAGATCTTGATAAACTTCGTGAAGAATATAAAAAACTCGTATTGGATGAGATTGAACGAGTAAAAGAAGCGAGAAAAGGAGAAGAACAATGAATACAATAACGATGCAGTTAAATGCAGATGAACTGATCTTACAGGCGCTGCGCGAAGATATTACGAGTGAGGATATTACGACTAATGCCGTAATGCCGGAGAAAAAGCTGGGAAGGGTAGAACTGATCTGTAAGCAGGATGGCGTGATCGCCGGACTGGATGTATTTGCCCGCGTATTTTCCCTGCTGGATCCGGCGACAGAAATTACCTTTTTCTGTAAAGACGGCGATGAAGTGAAAAATGGTCAGAAGATGGCTGTGCTGACAGGCGATATTCGTATTTTGCTTTCCGGAGAGCGTGTAGCGCTAAATTATCTGCAGCGCATGAGCGGAATCGCGACTTACACCAAATCAATCGCAAAACTGTTGGAAGGTACCAAGACAAAGCTTCTGGATACGAGAAAGACGACACCGAATATGCGAGTATTTGAAAAATATGCCGTAAAGGTCGGAGGTGGATACAATCACCGTTATAACCTTTCCGACGGTGTGCTTTTGAAAGACAATCACATCGGAGCTGCCGGAAGTGTGACGAAAGCGGTTCAGATGGCGAAGGAGTACGCGCCATTTGTAAGGAAGATTGAGATCGAAGTTGAGAATCTTGATATGGTAAAAGAGGCTGTAGAGGCCGGTGCCGATATCATTATGCTTGACAATATGACGCCGGAAGATATGACAAAAGCCATCGAGATCATTGATGGACGTGCAGAGACCGAGTGCTCGGGAAATGTTACGCGAGAAAATGTTGACCGCCTTACGAAGATTGGTGTCGATTATATCTCCAGCGGAGCATTGACACATTCTGCTCCAATTTTGGATATTTCATTGAAAAATCTGCATCCGGTAGAATAATTTGAAAGATTGAGGTAACTATTCAGGATGCCCCTCCTCCACATTCACATTTCGAACACTTCGTGTTCTTTTCTCGCCTTTGACAAGGCTAAAAATGCTCCGCGTGATCTCGGAGCATTTTTTAAGCTTCTTAAACGTGAAAAAGAACCGCCGTCACGGTTCTTTTTCTGAAAGAGGAGTTTTATGAAAAAATATCAAAAATAAGATAACTACCAAAATTAAGTTTTATAAGTTGAAGTTGTTTATCTTTAACTTATGGTCTTAGTATATACTTAAAATGTGAATAAATGATGTTCAAATTTTCGAAAATTTGTGAACGTTTTGTAAAAACGATTTTCTTAGTTCGTTTATACAATTTTTATCGGAAGCCGCCACCGGAAGAATGTCCTCCGGCACCCCCGCCACCGCCGGAAAAACTTCGTCCACCGCGCCCTTTGGAAGGAGACGACGTCATGACCATGCGGGCAGAGGACATCGTTGTAGTAAGTGAAGAAGCAAAGGCACGTGTGGTGTAAAGGTTGCTTCCATGATACCAGTGAGCCGGTTCGATAGCGATATCTTCAAATTTATCAATCCATTTGTCTGAAACTCCCAATATATAAGTGTAAGGAAGAATATCATAAAAATAGGATGGATTTTCGGTTACCAGCATTTCAAGCCGGTCTTTATCGGCAACTTCCAAAAAATGTTTAAAGCCACGAATGCGGCCTAACATTTCCGTCCCATACGGGGTACGCTTTGGCACAAGATAGCGGAAAATTGCCATGCCAAAGGAGCAGATAATGGAAAAGATAAGCATCTGCAGAAAAAACGGTGCGGTGTAAGCTAATTTTACTAACGATGTGATGACGGAACTGAGCCCGAAAAGGATACTCCATACGATTAAAAATATTTTGTTGCTGATGCCCGGTTTCGAAGGAAGTTGTGTCAACACAAGAAGGGCTGTCAGAGGAAACAAACTTAAAAAGAAGGCAATTGACAGATCGCCTTCTGCGGCATAAAGGGAACGCACCAGACCGCAAAGCAGAGACAGAACGATCATCAAAGTGATAGGAAGTCTTTTTGACAAAGAAGAAGATTCAAAAATAATCTTCTGGTTATCTTTACTGTTCATATCATCTGCGATGTCTCCTAAAACGCGGTAAAATTTATTGGTCAGCATACTTTTTGACACAATCGTTCGTCCGGCAAATAAACCATCAAAAAAACGTTGTTCAATGGAGTTGACACCATCATAATCTTTTTCCTTTTTCAAGATAAAATCGCTCGATTTTATCAATCCTCCAAGTGTTTCTTCCGTTTTGGCTTCGATGGAAAGATATCCTTTGGAAGCAAGATACACAATCATGGAAGTAAGGTCCTCGTTTGTGACCTTGCCTTTATAGAGAAG
>ERZ1027036.702-NODE-702-length-17195-cov-7.655484_pt1 | contig 17195 bp, 15 predicted proteins | sample MGYA00519441_ERZ1027036 | MGnify/ENA primary metagenome ERZ1027036 (study PRJEB26926, sample SAMN06164792) | human gut metagenome | biome: ENVO:00009003; feature: ENVO:2100002; material: ENVO:00002003 | host: Homo sapiens | place: USA | collected 2012 ... | reverse complement strand
CGAGATTTCTGCCTGTCTCGTGGGCTCGGAGATGTGTATAAGAGACAGACCACAAGGCGTTCAAGGCTGCGTCCGGCGTCGGCCCGAAGCTGGCCCAGCGTATCGTGCTGGAGCTGAAGGATAAGGTGGCCAAGGGCTTTGCAGGCGGCATCGACCTTGAGAACGTAGCAGGCGCGGCTGCGGATACCGCCGCTGCGCAGGGGGCAGGGCAGGCCATCGCCGCGCTGGTGTCGCTGGGCTACAGCCAGAGCGAGGCCGCGCTGGCCGTCTCCAAGATCGACGGCACGCTCCCCGTGGAAGAGATCATCAAGCTGGCGCTGCGCAGCATGGCGGGCAGGAGGTAAACGATGCAGGACGATACCGCGCTCTATGGCGCAAAAATGATGCAGCCCGGGATGACGGCGGCGGACAGCGAGGAAAACAACCTCCGCCCCCAGCACCTCGAAGACTACATCGGACAGGAAAAGGTCAAGCAGAACCTGAAGATCTATCTCGAAGCGGCCAAGCGCCGGGGCGAGCCGATGGATCACATCCTGCTCTATGGCCCGCCGGGTCTGGGCAAGACGACGCTGGCCGGCATCATCGCCAACGAGATGGGGGTGCAGATCCGCATCACCAGCGGCCCGGCCATCGAGAAGCCCGGCGACCTCGCCGCCCTGCTGACCAATCTGCAGGAGGGCGACGTCCTCTTTATCGACGAGATCCACCGCCTTTCCCGGCAGGTGGAAGAGGTGCTCTATCCGGCGCTGGAGGATTACGCGCTGGACATCATGATCGGAAAAGGCCCCAGCGCCCAGAGCATCCGCATCAACCTGCCCCGCTTCACGCTGGTGGGTGCGACCACCCGCGCGGGCCAGATCACCGGCCCGCTGCGGGACCGCTTCGGCGTGCTGCTCAAGCTGGAGCTTTACAGCCCCGATGAGCTGAGCCGCATCATCATCCGGTCGGCGGGCATCCTCGACCAGCCCATCACCCCCGAGGGCGCTTACGAGCTGGCAAAGTGCAGCCGGGGCACGCCCCGCGTGGCGAACCGCTTCCTGAAGCGGGTCCGCGACTTTGCCACGGTGCTGGGCGACGGCGTCATCGATCAGGAAGTGGCGCTGCTGAGCCTCAAGCGGATGGACGTGGACACACTGGGTCTGGACGAACTGGACCGCAGCCTGCTGCGCGCCATCATCGAGATGTACAGCGGCGGGCCGGTGGGTCTGGAAACGCTGGCCGCCGCCCTCGGCGAGGAGGCCGTGACGCTGGAAGACCTGTGCGAGCCGTATCTGATGCAGATGGGTTTCCTGACCCGGACGCCGCGGGGCCGCTGTGCCACCCGGCTTGCTTACGAACACCTCGGCCTGAAAGCGCCTGAGAGCGGCAGCGCCGAGGACAATGGACAACAGAGCTTATTTTAAGCGAGGTATTTACTATGGGAAAGTATTTTGGTACCGATGGTGTGCGCGGCGTGGCCGGTGCAGATCTGACCTGTGAGATGGCGATGCTCATCGGACGCGGCGCTGCCGCCGTGCTGACCAGCAGCACCGGCCATAAGCCCCGCATCCTCATCGGCAAGGACACCCGCCAGTCCGGCGATATGCTGGAAGCTGCCCTGACGGCCGGCCTGTGCAGTGTGGGCGCGGACGTCGAGAGTCTGGGCGTCGTGCCCACCCCCGCCGTAGCCTATCTGGTGCGCAAGTACAACGCCGACGCCGGTGTCGTCATCTCGGCCTCCCACAACCCGATGGAGTTCAACGGCATCAAGATCTTCGCCGGGACCGGCTACAAGCTGCCGGACGATGTGGAAGAGGAGATTGAGGCACACATCGACGACAAGTGTGTGGGTATCCCGCTGGCCACCGGCGACGGTGTGGGCCGTGTGACCTGCCGCATCGACGGCATCAAGGACTATGTCGAGCATCTGTATGAGTCCATCGGCGGCGACCTGTCGGGCCTGAACGTCTGTATCGACTGCGCCAACGGCGCGTCTGCCGAGGTGGCCCGGCAGCTGTTCCCCCGTCTGGGCGCAAAGTGCACCTTCCTCGGCGTCAGCCCCGACGGCAGGAACATCAACGCCGGTGTGGGCAGCACCCATCTGGACAATCTGGAAAAGGCTGTCGTCGAGGGCGGCTTCGACTGCGGCATCGCCTTTGACGGCGACGCCGACCGCTGCCTCGCCTGCGACGAGAAGGGGCAGGAGCTTGACGGCGACAAGATCATCGCCCTGCTGGCGATGGCGATGAAGGACAAGGGCCGTCTGGACGGCAACACCGCTGTCGTTACGGTCATGTCCAACCTCGGCTTCGTCAAGTATATGGAGTCTCAGGGCATCAACACCGAAAAGACCGCCGTAGGCGACCGCTACGTCCTCGAGAATATGCGGGAGAACGGCTACGCCATCGGCGGCGAGCAGAGCGGCCACGTCATCCTGCTCCACCACGCCACCACCGGCGACGGCGAGCTGACCGCAGGCAAGCTGCTCAGGCTGCTGGCCGAGAGCGGCAAGAAGATGAGCGAGCTGAACGGCATCTATGCCCAGTACCCGCAGGTGCTGGTGAATGTCGTGGCCAATGCTGCCCAGAAGGCCGCCTACAAGGCGGACGAGGTGCTGGCCGGTTTCATCGAGAATGAGGAGCAGAAGCTGATGGGCATGGGCCGCGTGCTGGTGCGGGTGTCCGGCACCGAACCGAAGATCCGCGTCATGGTGGAGGGTCAGGACCTCGAGGCCATCGACTGCTGCGCCAAGCGCATCGTGGAGAAGATCAACAAGCGCATCCTCGAGGGGCTCGAGGGTTAAGCTATAGACAAAAAGCAGGAAGGAGGACGCATATGCGCCCTGCAGATACATGGAAAGACTACGAGCTGCTGGATGCCACCGACGGCAACCGGCTGGAACGCTGGGGTGAGACGCTGCTGGTCCGGCCTGACCCGCAGGTGGTGTGGAAGACGCCCCAGCAAAGCCCTCTCTGGGCCAAGGCAGACGCCGTCTACCACCGCTCCAATCAGGGCGGTGGTGAGTGGGAGTACCGCCGCCGTCTGCCCGAGAAGTGGAAGATCAGCTGCGGCGAAGGGGAGGATAAGCTGACCCTCATCGTCAGCCCCACCGGCTTCAAGCACACCGGCGTCTTCCCCGAACAGGCCGTCAACTGGGCGTGGTACGCAAAGAAGATCCGCGCCGCAGGCCGCCCCATCAAGGTGCTGAACCTCTTCGGCTACACCGGCGGTGCCACGCTGGCCTGTGCGGCTGCCGGGGCCACCGTCTGCCATGTGGACGCCTCCAAGGGCATCGTGGCATGGGGCAAGGACAACGCCGCCGCCAGCGGCCTTGCAGACCGTCCCATCCGCTGGCTGGTGGACGACTGCGCCAAATTCGTCGCCCGCGAGAAGCGGCGGGGCAATACCTACGACGGCATTATCATGGACCCGCCCAGCTATGGCCGCGGCCCCGGCGGCGAGATCTGGAAGCTGGAAGACTGCATCTACGACCTCATCAGCCAGTGCGAGGAGGTCCTGAGCGATCAGCCGCTCTTCTTTGCCGTCAACAGCTACACCACCGGCCTGTCGCCCGCCGTCATGGAATATATGCTCAAGACGACGCTGGTGCCCCGCTTCGGCGGGCAGACCTCCTGCGACGAGATCGGCCTGCCCGTCTCCGCCACCGGCGGCGTCGTGCCCTGCGGCGCGACGGCGATTTGGGAGGAGTGACCCTCTCAGTCACCTTCGGTGACAGCTCCCCCAAAGGGGGAGCCATTGGCAGGCCGGGCAGCTTTGTGCTGCCTGCTGAGAGCATATTATGGCGCAGAAGAGCGGGCCTTGCTTACGAGGACAGCGACTTCTGGACAAAGCACCTCGCAGAGCGGCTGCTGGCCTCTATAGCAGGGCGATGCAGCTTCTGAATATTGGAAACTCTGCTCATCTCGCGTGAGCCTGACCGGCACGCCAGTGGCTCGCCCTCTGGGAGAGCTGGCGAGCGAATGCGAGACTGAGAGGGTATGGGGTACAGCCCCTTTCGGAGGGGCGCACCACCAGAAAGAGAAAACAAATGAGTGAAACGATACTGACAGCAGAAAATTTAAAGTTCCGCTATGACTCGGAGCAGCCGGGCTACGCGCTCAACGGCGTCTCCATGCAGGTCCGGCGGGGCGAGTTCGTGGCCGTGCTGGGCGCGAACGGCTGCGGCAAGTCTACCCTTGCCAAGCACTTCAACGCCATCCTCCTGCCGGAGGAGGGCAAGGTGTACGTCGAGGGGATGGACACCGCCGAGGAGGACAAGCTCTACGACATCCGCCAGACCGTGGGCATGGTGTTCCAAAGCCCCGACAACCAGATCGTGGCGACGGTGGTGGAAGAGGACGTGGCCTTTGCGCTGGAAAACCTCGGCGTCCCGCCGGAGGAGATGCGCCGCCGCGTCGATGACGCCATGAAGATGGCGGGCATCTACGAGTTCCGGGAGCGGGCGCCCCACAACCTCTCGGGCGGCCAGAAGCAGCGCGTGGCCATCGCAGGCGTCGTTGCCATGCGGCCCGACTGCCTCATCCTCGACGAGGCCACCGCCATGCTCGACCCCCGGGGCCGTGAGCAGGTGATGCAGACCATCCACCACCTCAACAAGGACATGGGCATTACCGTGGTGTCCATCACCCACTACATGGAGGAGGCCGCACAGGCCGACCGTGTGCTGGTGATGAGCGGGGGCAAAGTGGTGATGGAGGGCACGCCGAAAGAGGTGTTCAGCCAGACCGAGAAGGTCCGCGCCCTCCGCCTCGATGTGCCGCAGGCCGCAGAGCTGCGGGATGAGCTGGTCAAGGCCGGCATCCCCCTGCCCGAGGGCATCATCGACACCGGCGAATGCGCACAGGCTCTGTATGAGCTGCTGAAATAAGGGGGGCGGAAGCATGGCAAGCATCATTAAAGTAGAACACCTGAGCTATGTCTACAATCCCGGTATGCCGAATGCGGTCACTGCGCTGGACGACGTGAGCTTTGAGGTGGAAGAGGGCGATTTCGTGGGCATCATCGGAGCCACCGGCTCCGGCAAGAGCACCCTCATCACCCATATGAACGGACTGAACAAGCCCACCAGCGGTAAGATCATCATTGATGGCCGCGACCTCTGGGCCGAGCCGGAAAAGATAAGAGATTTCCGCTTCCTGACCGGTCTGGTGTTCCAGTACCCGGAGTACCAGCTGTTCGAGGAGACCTGCTACAAGGACATCGCCTTTGGCCCCAAGAACATGGGGCTGGACGAGGCAGAGATCGACGCGCGCGTCCATGAGGCGGCCCGGTTCGTCGGCCTCGATGAGGCGCTTTTGGAGCGCAGCCCCTTCGAGCTGTCCGGCGGTCAGAAGCGCCGTGTGGCCGTGGCCGGCGTCATGGCCATGAAGCCCCGCATCCTCGTGCTGGACGAGCCTGCGGCGGGCCTCGACCCCGAGGGCAGAGATGAGATCCTTTCGGAGGTGAAGGACTACCACAAAAAGACCGGCACCACCGTGCTGCTCGTCTCCCACAGCATGGAGGACATCGCCAAGTACGCCGACAAGGTGCTTGTGATGAGCCGGAAGAAGATCGCCATGTACGATACGGTGGAAAAGGTCTTTGCCCGTGCGCCGGAGCTGCTGGAACTGGGCCTCTCTGTCCCGCAGGTGACGAAGATCTTCCTCAAGCTGCGGGAGATGGGGGTGGATGTCCCGGCGGACGTCTACACCATCCCCTACGCCGTCAAGACCATTCTGGCAGCAAAGGCCCGGCGGGATGCGGGAGAGACTCTCGTCCTGCCCCGGAATGAGAATACGCAGGAAGGGGGTGCAGCCGGATGCTGAGAGATATTACCATCGGCCAGCACTTCCCGGGCAACAGCCTTGTCCACCGGTTTGACCCCCGGCTCAAGCTGGTGCTGACCATCCTGTATATCGTGCTGCTCTTTGCAGCGTCGAACCCGCTGGGCCTTGCGCTCTCGCTGATCTTCCTCGCCGTGATGTATGCGGTGGCAAAGATCCCCTTCCGGCTCATCGTCAAGAGCCTGAAGCCCATCTTCCCCATCATCGTCTTTACGGCGGTGCTCAACCTCTTTTTCGTTTCAGGCGAGGGCGACCCGGTGTTTCAGCTCGGTTTTCTGACCGTTTACGCGGAGGGCATCCGGTATGCTGTGCTGATGGCCGTCCGTGTCATGGCCCTTATCGCAGGCACCAGCCTGCTGACCTACACCACCAGCCCCATCGTCCTGACGGATGCCATCGAGCAGCTGCTGAAGCCCCTCGGGAAGCTCCACTTCCCGGTGCACGAGCTGGCGATGATGATGAGCATCGCGCTGCGGTTCATCCCCACCCTCATCGAGGAGACCGATAAGATCATGAACGCCCAGAAGGCCCGCGGCGCACAGCTGGACAACGGCAAGATGACGGAGCGTATCAAGGCGCTGGTGCCGGTGCTGGTGCCCCTGTTTATCTCGGCTTTCCGCCGCGCTGACGAGCTGGCCATGGCCATGGAGTGCCGCTGCTACCGCGGCGGCGACGGCCGCACCCGCCTCAAGGTGCTGCGCTGCACGAGACAGGATTACATCGACCTCGCGGTCTGCCTCGCCTGCTTTGCAGTGATCCTGGCGTCGAGGCTGGTGTTCCCGAACTTCTAAAGAGCGAGGAATTTGTTCTCTTTTGGTGTCAAAAGAGAACCAGAAAACCACCAGCGATTTCGACGCGCTGGATCCACGAGAAAGGGGCTGCTCGCCCCTTTCAGACCCCAAAGAGGAAGTCGAAACGGAAAAAAGCTAAGCCGCTCCGCTAAAAGCTTTTTTCTCGTTTCTCCGATTTTGAATGATACGAACGGGAAAGTTGTAATTTCGTAGATGAACTATCTTCTTACTTTAGCCTACGACGGCACCAACTACTGCGGGTTTCAGGTGCAGCCCAATGGGCGGAGCGTGGCCGCTGCGTTTCAGGACGCCTTGGAGGCGGTGCTGGGCAGCCGCCCCGACATCAAGGGCTGCAGCCGCACCGACGCAGGCGTCCACGCGCTGGGCTTCATGCTCAACTTCCACGCCGACACCCGCATCCCGGCGGCAAAGCTGCCGCTGGCCCTCAATCAGCATCTTCCCCCGGACATCCGGGTGTTGGAGGCGCGGGTGGTGCCCGACGACTTCCACGCCCGCTATGCGGCCCACACAAAGACCTACCTCTACCGCATCCACAACAGTCCGATCGACTCGCCCTTCGCCTCCCGCTATTACACCAAGGTGCCGGGGCGGCTGGACGCCGACCGGATGCAGCAGGCGGCACAGTATTTTGTGGGGACGCACGATTTCCTTGCCCTCTGCGCTTCGGGCAGCTCGGCAGCCGCCCACGGCGACACCGTGCGCACCATCACGGCCTGTGAGGTCGAGCGCCGGGGCGACGACATTGACATCACGGTGACGGCAGACGGCTACCTCTACAACATGGTGCGCATCCTCGCGGGCACCCTCTGCGAGGCGGGCGCAGGCCGTCTTGCGCCCGAGGCGGTGCCGGGCATCCTCGCCAGCTGCGACCGGAAAAACGCCGGCCCGACGCTGGCGGCAAAGGGGCTTTTCCTCAAGAGCGTGGACTACGATTAACACAAACACGACCGGTGCTCCCGGAGGGGGAATGCCCCCTTTGGGAGCACTGTCGTTGCAGGAAGGGGACAGGAACGTATGAGAAAGAAGCATCGAGGCTTCCGGCCCGCGTCGGACGAGCCGCTTTCGGAGGGCCGGGTCGAGTATCTCGAGCAGGCCCGCGCCCGGGTGCGGAACCGGCGCATCCGACGCACCGCGCTCATCGTCGCGGCGCTGACGCTGGTGGTGCTGTTCGCCACCGGCTTTGTGGGCAGCTCGGTGGCAATGGCCAAGGACTGGGCCGACACGGCCCGCATCCTGCTCTTTCCGGGGACGGGCTGGCCCCAGCAGACCGGCGTCATGGAGGTGGAGCAGCTTGCCGCCCTGAACGGAAGCTTTGTGGAGCTGGGCGAAGAGGGGTGCGTGGTCTGGTCCCGCACCGGCACCCGCCTCAACGCCATCCAGAGCGGCTACGCCCGGCCAGCGCTGGCGGCGGGCAAGAACCGCTTCGTGCTCTACAACCGCTCGGGCAATGAGCTGCGGGTGGAGAGCCGCACCCAGAACCTCTACACCAAGACGATGGAGAACAGCATCACCCTCTGCGCGATGGCCGACAACGGCACGCTGGCCGTCGTCACCGAAGACCCCGGCAGCGCCGCCAGACTGCGGATCTACTCCTCCTCGATGGAGGAGCAGCTGAGCTGGAGCCTCACCACCACCGACGGCACGCCGCTGCGGATGGCCTTTTCGCCGGATGGGCGGCGGCTGGCGGTGGCGGCGGTGACGGTCAGCGGCGGGCAGATGGTGACGAATTTCTACATCGTCACGCTGGCGCAGGGCGACCCTGTCCTTGTGGGCAGCGGCAGCGGTGCGGCCCAGTGGCTGAGCTGGCCCAGTGCCCAGAGTGTACTGGCCCTCTGCGACAGCCGCGCCGTCCTCTACAACGCATCGGGCGGCGAAAAAGCTGCCTACGACTTCACCGGCCAGACCCTCCGGGACATCTCGGTGGATGCCTCGGGCAATGCTGCCCTGCTGCTGGCCTCCGGCCAGCTCTGTCAGGCGGTGATGCTGGACCGTGAGCTGAACGTGGAGGGCACAGCGCAGGTGCAGGCGGCCAACCGCATCGTCCGGGCCGGGCAGAGCTTCTATCTGCTCACCGACAGCGGCGTGGAGTGTCTCTCCACCGACGGCACCTCCCAGTGGCAGCAGAGCCTTTCCGCCCGGCCGCAGGGCCTACTGGCCGACCGGAAGCAGCTGCTGGTCTTTTGCGGCAACACCGTGCAGGTGCTGACCCCTCCCGAGGCGGAGACCAGCGCCTCGGGCAATCCATGATAGAATAAGGAAAATAAGGTATGTTCAAGAATCCGTCATTTCTTTTTGATATAGTATGTACCGTGGTCTGGCTGCTGCTGGCCGTGCGCTACGCCCGCAAGGGCTTTCTCGCATCCAGCGTCCAGCTGGGCGGGAACGTCTTCAGCCTTGTGGGCGCCCGGGTCTTTTCGGGCTGGGCTGCCGTCGAGGTGTTCCAGCGGTTTCTGGCCGGGAGCTTCCGCACCCAGATCGCCGAGAGCATCTCTGCCGGAGGGGTCGTTGACCTGACCGGCATCGCGGACAAGTACGCGGGCTTCCTGCCCGAGAGCTTCCGCGCCTCCATCGTGGAGGCCTGCGAGCGCTCCATCTCGGCTGTGCTCAGCGACAACGCTGTGGTGCTGGCGGACGTCATCGTCCAGAAGGTGCTGGCCCCGCTGCTGACGCCGGTCATCTCGGTGGTGCTCTTTTTCGTGACCTTTGCCCTGCTGCGGATGCTGGTGAGTATGCTGGTCACCGTGCTGGGCCTCGTCAACCGGCTGCCGGTCATCGGCACCGTCAACCGCTGGCTGGGCTGGCTCACCGGCTGCATCGCCAGCACGATGGATATTTACCTCGTGCTGTGCGTGGTGTGGGCTATCATCGTCATCACGGGCGGCAATCTGACCGTCCTGAACGACACGGTCATGAGCAGCAGCCTTTACTATAAAGCATTCAATCTGTTCAACCCCTTCCTGTAAAGGGGAGCTTAGGAGGAACCTATATGGTCTGCAGTCGCTGTCAGAAACGTCCGGCCATCATCTTTGTCCAGCGGATGGAGAACGGCCAGATGAAAAATGAAGGCTTTTGCCTGCACTGTGCCCGCGAACTGCACATCAAGCCCGTCGAGGACCTGATGAAGCAGTTCGGGATGTCCGACGAGGACATGGACAACATGGAAAACCGGATGGAGAGCATGATGGACGAGATGGGAGACGCAAATCCCCTCTCCCTCATGATGAATATGGGCCAGCCGACGGAGGACGGGGAGAGCGAGGGAGACGACGACCTCGTGCCCGGCTCCAGCGCGACCTTCCCGCTGGGCGTCAAGGCAGAGGGCGAGGCCGGAAACGGCAAAAAGGCCCAGAAGAACGGCAAGAAGCCGCCCCGCCGCAAATTCCTCGATACCTATTGTGAGAATCTGACCCGCAAGGCCCGGGAGGGCAGGCTGGACGACATTGTGGGCCGCGACCGCGAAATTTACCGCACCATTCAGATCCTCAGCCGCCGCCAGAAGAACAACCCCTGCCTCATCGGCGAGGCGGGCGTCGGCAAGACGGCCATCGCCGAGGGCATTGCGGAGCGGATCGCCAAGGGCGACGTCCCCGTGGGCCTGAAGGACAAGGAGATTTTCCTGCTTGATCTGACCAGCCTCGTGGCCGGCACCCAGTTCCGGGGCCAGTTCGAACAGCGGGTCAAGGGTCTGCTCAGTGAGGTCAAGGCCGCGGGCAACATCATCCTCTTTATTGATGAAATTCATACCATCACCTCGGCGGGCGAGAGCGAGGGCGCCATGAACGCGGGCAACATCCTCAAGCCTGCCCTGTCCAGAGGCGAAATTCAGGTCATCGGCGCCACCACCTTCAACGAGTACCGCAAGTATATCGAGAAGGATCAGGCCCTTGAGCGCCGCTTCCAGCCCGTCCGGGTGGAGGAACCCAGCGTGGCCGATACGCTGGCCGTCATGAACGGCATCAAGAAGTATTACGAGGAGCACCACCATGTGCAGGTGGATGCGGATGTCCTCTCGGCCATCGTCACCCTCAGCGAGCGGTACATCACCGACCGCTACCTCCCCGATAAGGCCATCGACCTGCTGGACGAGGCCTGCGCCTGCTGCAACCTCGCCCATCCGGTCATCTCGGAATACCTCGAGATGCAGAAGGAGCTGGACGGCCTGAAGCAGGAGGAGGCGGAGATGGAGTCTGCCGACGTCAACGAGGCCATCGACTACGAGCAGGTGGCCCAGCGGAAGACCCGCATCGCAAAGCTGGAAGCCGAACTGCCCGCAAAGCAGGCCGCAGCCAGCGAGATCAGGGTCACGATGGACGATGTGGCCAAGGTCATCGAGCTGTGGACGGGCATCCCGGCAGTGAAGATTCAGGAGACGGAGTTCGCAAAGCTGGCCGGGCTGGAAGCGGAGCTGAAAAAGAAGATCATCGGTCAGGACGAGGCCGTCCATCTCGTGGCACAGGCCGTCAAGCGGAGCCGTGCCGACCTGTCGGGACGCCGCCGCCCGGCCAGCTTCATCTTCGTCGGCCCCACTGGCGTCGGCAAGACCGAGCTGGTCAAGCAGCTGGCAAACCAGCTCTTTGACGGCCCTGACCCCCTCATCCGTCTCGACATGAGCGAGTATATGGAGAAGTATGCGGTGTCCCGCATGATCGGCTCGCCTCCGGGCTATGTGGGCTACGAGGAGGCCGGTCAGCTCACCGAAAAGGTGCGCCGCCGCCCCTACAGCGTCGTCCTCTTCGATGAGATCGAAAAGGCCCACCCCGACGTCATGAACATCCTGCTCCAAATTCTGGACGAGGGCAAGATCAACGATGCACAGGGCCGGACGGTGGATTTCTCCAACACGGTCATCTGCATGACCTCCAACGCCGGAAGCGGCGACAAGAGCACCTCCGGACTCGGCTTCAACAAGAGCGAGGAGCAGCTGAGCGAGGAAAAGACCCGCAAAGCCCTGAGCCAGTTCCTGCGGCCCGAGTTCCTTGGTCGCGTGGATGAGGTCATCGCCTTCAAGCCCCTGAGCCAGCAGACGCTGGAGGGCATCGCGGCCCTCATGCTGGACGAGTACAAGCCCAGCATGGAATCGAAGGGCATCGCCTACCGCTACACCCCGGCGGCGCTGTCCGCCCTCGTGGCCAAGAGTCAGGGCGGCAAGTTCGGTGCCCGCGACCTCCGCCGCGTCATCCGCAAGGCGGTGGAAGACCCTGCCGCCGAGCGCATCATCGACGGCACTCTGAAGGCAGGCGGGAGCCTGACCGTGGACGCCGAGAACGGCGAAGTCATCCTGAAGTAAAGCACAAACGAAAAGGCACTCCGAAGCGCTTCGGAGTGCCTTTTTATAGTACGCGGAAAACTCAGTCGAGGGACACCGGAACTTCGGGCTTGTTGGCGGTGCGGGCGCTGGTGCGGCCCTCGGGGATGATCTCCCCGGCGGCGGTCAGCGCCAGCTTGGTGAGGGTGGGGCCTACCAGCTCATACACCAGCACCGAGAAGAGCACCACGTTGCGCACCATGTGGCCGTCGGAAAGCTCGGAGGCCTCAGCGGCCATGCCCAGTGCCACACCGGCCTGAGGCAGCAGGGTGATGCCGAGGTATTTCTGGATGCTCGGGCTGCAGCGGGTGGCCCGCCAGCAGGTAGGACGTGACCGCTGGCAAATGGACTGCCTTTGCCAGACGCGACATCAGCAGACCTGCGATGAGCGCCGTGGAAAGGCAGATGAGAAGCTGTTCCATACGATATTGCGGGCAGCGGACGCACCGAGGCCGCCGCCCTTTCCTCCTTTTTCTCAGTCAGGCGTGTTCCCGGGCTGCTTGCCAACCCCCCTGAAAACACAGCACAATAAAGGATTATACTATCTCATCGCTTAAAAAGCAACATCTTTTCAGACGGAACGATTGAAGAATCCTTAACAAATGACCAAAAAAGGCGAAAAACAGGGTCGCTGCCTGCGCAGCGACCCTGTTGTATGCAACAATTGTGAATTTAGTTGAACTTAAAGATCTTCCGTGCGATGCGGTAGCCGCCCAGCACGATGTCGTCGCCTTTGGGGAAGGGCAGGTTGGTCACGCCGCCGAAACCGAAGCGGATGGAGCGGTAGACCGCGGCACTGGTGTGCTCGCGCAGGTACTGCCACAGGCCCTTCTGCTTTTCCTTGGCCTCGGCGCTGCCGTCCAGCAGCAGGAAGATGTCGCTGACCGCCATCATCATCGAGAGGTAGTGGAGCATATAGGCCCGAAGCTTCTTCTCGTCCTTGAGGGCGTCGAGGTCCTGACAGTCGATCATGTGCCGGGTGACGCGGAGCTGCTGGTCCACACGCTTGACCATGACGCTCTCGTTGACGCTCTGGTCGGCGCGGCCGATGAAGTAGCGGTAGAGGTCGATGTTCATATAATACATGGTCTTGACGAAGGGCAGGGGCTGGTAAACGAAGATGTTGTCCACATAGAAGGTGTGCTTGGGCAGCACCATGCCGCACTGGCGCAGCACCTCGGTGCGGTACAGGACCGAGTGCATCAGCAGGTTCTGGTCGGGGCGGAAGTGTCCCACGTGCATCCATGTGAAGAGCCGCTCCTGCGGGAAGACGTTGGTGTACCGCACGGTGTGGCTGGTGCCGTCCTCGGTGTGCTCATAGACGTAGTTGCAGATCATGAGGTCGGGGGCGGTGCCGCGGGTCACGAGGGTGTGCAGGCGGGAGAGCACCTTCTTGAGGGCGTCGGTGTCCAGCCAGTCGTCGCTGTCCACGACCTTGTAGTAGAGGCCGGTGGCGTTGCGGATGCCCTGATTGACGCCCTCACCATGGCCGCCGTTCTCCTGATGGATGGCTTTGACGATGGTGGGGTACTTGGCGGCGTACTCGTCGCAGATGGCCGGGGTCTCATCTTTCACGGAACCGTCGTCCACAAGGATGATCTCGGCCTGCTCCCCGGCGGAGAGCAGGGTCTCGATGCAATGACGCATATAGGCCGCCGAGTTGTAGCACGGGACGGCAAAGGTAATGAGTTTCTGCTGCATAATAATAAGCTCCTTATCGTGCTTGCCCGGCCTTGCGCAGAGCAAAAAATGGCCGGAGATGGAGATATGTACTCTTATTATATCATTTTCGCGCACAAAAAGCTAGAAAGACCAGCAAATACCTTCAAAAAACGACAGCAGAAAAGCATTTTGATACCATTTCGGGCCGGGCTGTGCTATAATAGTACAGTTACAGGAACCAAAAAGCAGGAGGAGCACATGGCAGACCCGCATTCTATCTTAAAAAAAGTTTTTGGCTACGACAGCTTCCGCCCCGGGCAGGAGGAGATCGTCCGGCGGTTGCTGGACGGGCAGGACGTGCTGGCCGTGATGCCCACCGGCGCGGGCAAATCCATCTGCTATCAGGTGCCGGCCCTGCTGCTGCCCGGCATCACCATCGTGGTGTCGCCGCTGGTCAGCCTGATGAAGGATCAGGTGGGCGCGCTGGTGCAGGCCGGTGTGGCGGCGGCCTTCCTCAACAACAGCCTCACCGACAACCAGAAAGCCCTGATGCTCCACCGCGCCCGGGAGGGCTGGTATAAGATCATCTATGTCGCCCCGGAGCGGCTGGAGATGCCGGGCTTCCAGCGGTTCGCGCAGGAAAAACTTATCAGCATGGTCACGGTGGATGAGGCCCACTGCATCAGCCAGTGGGGGCAGGACTTCCGCCCCAGCTATCTGCGCATCAAGGCGTTCGTGGATAGCCTGCCCAGCCGCCCGGTGGTGGGCGCGTTCACGGCCACCGCCACGGCCCGGGTGCGGGACGACATCCGCAGCCACCTCGACCTCCATCGGCCCTATGAAGTGACCACGGGTTTTGACCGGCCCAACCTCTACTTCGAGACCCGCCGCGCCCTGCCCAGCCAGAAACCGAAGGAGCTGCTGGACCTCGTGCTGCGGGAGGGAGACAACGCGGGCATCGTCTATTGCAGCACCACCAAGCAGGTGGACGAGACGGCCCGCCTGCTTCAGAGCCGGGGCATCCGGGCAGCGGCGTATCACGCCAAGCTGGACGCCGAGGTGCGGCGGAAGAATCAGGACGACTTCCTCTACGACCGGGTCCAGATCATGGTGGCGACGAATGCCTTCGGCATGGGCATCGACAAGCCCAACGTCCGGTTCGTCATCCACTACAATATGCCCAAGGACCTTGAGAGCTACTATCAGGAGGCGGGCCGTGCAGGCCGCGATGGTCTGCCGTCCCGCTGCATCCTGCTCTACTCCGGTACTGATGTGCGGACCATCCGCTTTTTCATCGACAAGGAGATGGAGGCCGACAACGGCCTGCCCGCCGACGTCAAGGCCGAAGCTGCCCGCAAGGCGGAGGAACGGCTCAAGTATATGACCTTCTACTCCACCACCCAAAAGTGCCTGCGGCGGTTCATGCTGAACTACTTCGGGGAGGCTGCACCCGAGAAGTGCGGCAACTGCTCCTGCTGTCTCTTTGCCGAGCAGAATGCGCAGGAGGTGGAAGAGCGGGCCGCTGCCGCGAAGCAGCGCGCTGCGGCCAACTCCCGGCGATTGTCTGCCCGCCGCGCTGCCGCCAACACCGACCTCAGTGAGGCCGACGAAAAGCTTCTGGCGGCGCTCTACGCTCTGCGCAAGCGTCTCGCTGCAAAGCAGAACGTCCCGGCTTATATGGTGTTCAGCGACGCCACCCTCCGGGAGATGGTTCAGAGCAAGCCTCTGAGCATGGACGAATTCCTGAACATCACCGGCGTCGGCGAGAAGAAGGCCGCGCGGTATGGCATGGCCTTCCTGCGGGTCATCGAGGAGATGGTCAACTCGCGGTGAGCAGGGCCGGAACTGTAAATTTTCTGCGTTCTGCTTGACTTTTCCGGGATTTTGCATATACTAAAGACAGGAAAGATAAAGTGACTCCATTCATAAGGATTCACCAAAAGAAAATCCCCTCAGAGCTGCCACTCCAAGGGGATTTTTTTGTTAGTGCTTGCAGTCCTTGTTCAACAATCTGCCAAGCCACTTGCTGATGCAGTTAGAAACTACACCCGCTGCGACAGATGTTAGGAAAGATAAAACTCCATTCATTCGGCTCACCTCCCTTCCAGTAAACTGGAAGTGGAAAGGACGGCAGAACTATTATATCATAAGCCTCGACAAAAAGATAGAAAAAGAGCGCTGATCTTCCACGATGAGCCACTCGGCTCGTGGAAAGGTCTGCGCTCTTTTTGTCATTCCATCGTATGGGTGGAGAAGACCTTTTCGTCCTGCCACCACACCGGCTGCCCGGCGGCGAGGGACTTGGGCACATCCAGCAGACGCTGGTTCCGGCTGCCCCGGAAACGGAGGGAGATGTCGTGCTCAGCCTCCACGAAGCGGCCATCCACCAGCACGTCCAGCAGACGCAGCAGCTCGTCGGTGACTTCACACCGTGCGGGACAGGGGACCTTGCCGGTCAGTTGTTCCCATGTGTAGCCGGAGTAGCACCAGACGGTCTTCTTCGGGTAGAGGGCCTTGAAATTCTGCACGAAAGTCACCAGCTCCCGCTGGTTCTCCGGCTCCATCGGCTCGCCGCCCAGCAGGGAGAGGCCCGCGATATAATCCGGCTTGCAGGAGGCGAATACCTCGTTGCGGACGGGCTTGTCGAAGGGGGCACCGTAACCGAAGTCCCATGCCACCTCGTTGAAGCAGCCGGGGCAGTGGTGGCGGCACCCGGAGACAAAGACACTGGTGCGAACCCCCGGCCCGTTGGCGATGTCATAATATTTAATGGTTGCGTAGTTCATTACAAGTGTAACACCCGATCCTTGATCTCCTGCGTCCGGCCCTGATTCCAGAACTGGGTGCCGATATAGCCGCAGGTGCGGCGGGCGACATTCAGCTTGTTCTGGTCACGGTTGCCGCACTTGGGGCACTCCCACACCAGCTTGCCGTCGTCTTCGACGATCTTGATCTCGCCGTCGTAGCCGCAGCACTGGCAGTAATCCGACTTAGTGTTCAACTCGGCGTACATGATGTTGTCGTAGATGAACTGCAGCACGCTCATCACGGCCTCAAGATTGTCCTGCATATTGGGGACTTCCACATAGCTGATGGCACCGCCCGGGGACAGCTTCTGAAACTCGCTCTCGAACTTCAGCTTGGTGAACGCATCGATCGTCTCCGAAACATGGACGTGATAGCTGTTGGTGATATAGTTCTTGTCGGTGATGCCGGGCACGATGCCAAACCGCTTCTGCAGGCACTTGGCGAATTTGTAGGTGGTGGATTCCAGCGGAGTGCCGTAGAGGGAATAGTCCATGTTTTCGGCCTTCTTCCACTCATTGCACTTGTCGTTCATATGCTGCATCACACTGAGGGCGAAGGGCTTTGCGCCGGCGTCGGTGTGGCTCTTGCCGGTCATATACTTCACGCACTCATACAGGCCGGCGTAGCCGAGGCTGATGGTGGAGTAGCCGCCAAAGAGGAGCTTGTCGATCTTCTCGCCCTTCTTGAGACGGGCCAGCGCGCCATACTGCCACAGAATGGGGGCGGCATCGCTGGGGGTGCCCAACAGACGCTTGTGGCGGGCCTGCAGAGCGCGGTGGCCCGTCT